>Ga0207646_10002310_pt1 | contig 22628 bp, 15 predicted proteins | sample KBSK5502metaG_FD_184343 | JGI IMG/M metagenome (GOLD analysis project Ga0207646, IMG submission 184343) | Corn, switchgrass and miscanthus rhizosphere microbial communities from Kellogg Biological Station, Michigan, USA - KBS K5-50-2 metaG... | ecosystem: Host-associated > Plants > Roots >... | reverse complement strand
CTGACCCGGCGGGACTGAGGTATCATCCGGCCGAAAGCGAGCTTAGTGCCTTGAGCAAGGACACCGCTGCCCCCGAGACCGCTGCACGGTTCGGCCGCTACGAGATTCAGCAGGAGATCGGCGAAGGGGCCATGGGCCGGGTCTACAAGGCCTGGGACCCGCTCGTCCGCCGCGTCGTCGCGATCAAGACGATACGGTCCGAGTACCTGACGCACGAGACCTCGCACGAGTATCTCCGGCGTTTCCGCCGCGAGGCCCAGGCCGCGGGGCGCCTGTCCCACCCGAACATCGTGAGCATCTACGACGTCGGCGAGGACTATTTCGTCATGGAGTTCCTGGAGGGAGTGAGCCTCCAGGCGATCCTCGCTCACCGCACCATGCTGCCCCTCGCCGAGGCGCTGCGGATCCTGACGCCGGTGGCGGGGGCCATCGACTACGCGCACCAGGCGGGGGTGATCCACCGGGACGTGAAGCCCGCCAACATCATGATCCAGCCCGACGGCCGGCCGAAGCTCATGGACTTCGGGGTGGCCCGCCTGCCGACGTCGGCGATCACGGACTCCGGCCAGTCGTTCGGCTCCCCCTCGTACATGGCGCCCGAGCAGATCGCGAGCGACGACGTCACGCCGCGGGCCGACCTGTTCTCGTTCGGCGTGGTGGCCTACGAGGCGCTCACGGGCAGACGTCCCTTCCAGGGCGAGAGCATCACCGCGATCATCTACCGCATCGTCCACGAGCCGGCCCCGCCGCCGCGGAGCTACAACGACGAGCTGCCCGCGCATCACGACGAGGTGTTCCGCCGGGCGCTGGCCAAGGAGCCGGCCAACCGATTCCCCAACGCGCAGTCGCTCATCGCCGCCCTCAGCGGAGCGGAGCTGATCCTGCCCGAGGAGCTGCTGGAGCCCCTCGGCGCCGCCCCCCGCCAGGACCGCTCGGGGGAGCTCACCACGCACCTGCTCAAACGCCGTCCCGACGGAACCATCGACGAGGACCAGGCTCCGACCCGCCGCTGGTTGTCGTGGGCGGTGCTGACGGCGGCCCTGCTCGTGGTGGGAGCGGAGGTCATGGCGCTGCGCAAAGGGGGGCCTTTGCCGGTCGCCGCCTTGCGCCGCGCACCGGCCGCGCCCGAGGGCCTGAGGATCGAGACGCGACCGCCCGGGGCGTCGGTGTGGATCGACGGGCGCGCCGTCGGAGAGACGCCCTTGGCGATCAAGGATCTGCGCCCGGGGACGCATCAGGTGCGGCTCTCGCTCGAGGGCCACGCCCCCGCGGAACTGGGTTTCGAGGTGCCCGACGGCACGACCGCCCTGCCCCTGAGCTTCATCATGCCGCCGCTGCTCGCGCCGGCCGAGATCCACTCCGAACCGGAGGCGGCGACCGTCAGCGTGGACAACAAGGTGATCGGGCTGACGCCCATCAAGAAGCTGTCCCTCAACCCCGGCCCCCACGAGCTCCGCATCGAGCGCGCGGGCTTCCTGCCCACGGTGAAGCAGGTCGAGGCGCATCCGGGTGTGAAGCTGCTGGTGCAGGCCCGCCTGGATCCCGCTCCGCCCGACCTTGTGCCGGCGCCTGCGGCGAGCCCCGTTGCCCCTCCCTTGACCGAGGGAATGCTGGTCGAGGTCGACCCCAGCGTGATGCCGCCGCGCCACGTCTCCGGCCTCCCCGCCGTCTACCCGAAGGACGCGCGGAGGCTTCACCTGCAAGGGACGGTCGAGGTGGAGATGATCGTGGACGAGAACGGCGTTCCGCACGACGTGCGGCTCCTCCACGGGGCTTCGGCCCTGCTGGACGAGGCGGTGATCGAGGCCGTCTACAAGTTCCGCTACGCCCCCGCGGTGAAGGACGGGGTGCGGGTCAAGGCGCGCCACACGTACAGCCAGAAGTTCCCCTAGTGCCGTTCCAACTTGTTGTCCCGAGTCGAAGAGAGCGTGCAGGCCAGACGCTGCTTGAGGTAGCGGCCGCCTCGACCAGATTTCAAGCTTAAAGCATCCTTGGTGAGAAAAGTTGGAACGGCACTAGGCTGTCAGCAGCGCGTCCAGCGTGGCGCCGGGGGCGACCTCCTCCGGCTCGCGGCCGCGACGGAAGATCCGCGCTCCCCGCCCTCCGCCCAGCCGGGCCCGCCGCTCTTCGATCCGCAGCCACGCGCCCTCGCGCAGGCCGACGACGACCGCGTCGTTCTCCTCCAGGAACTCGCGGAGGCGCTCCTCGCGCGTCTCGCCCATGTGGCGCGAGGAAGGATCGGGGTCGACGTAGTGCGGGTTGATCTGGAAGGGAACGAGGCCGAGAGCGGTGAAGCTCACCGGCTGCACGATCGGCATGTCGTTGGTGGTCATGATGGTCGGAGCGGCGATGTTGGTCCCCGCGCTGGCGCCGAGATAAGGCGTGCCGCCTTGCGCCCTTCGGCGGAGGGCCCCGAGCAGCCCCGTGCGCTGCAGCGTGTCGAGAAGCCGGAACGTGTTGCCGCCCCCGACGAAGACGGCATCGGCGGCTTCGACGACCGCGGCCTCCGAGCCCTCCGGGCGCAGGCCGTGCACGTCGATCGCCTCCTTCTCGAACCGGGTTCCCACCTTCGCCGTGTAGGCCTCGCGGTCGCGCAGGGCGAAGGGGACGAACACGAGGCGACGAACCGGGCCGAGGAAGTCGCGGATCTCGGACATGGCGTGGTCGAGGTAGCCCTGGCCGTGTTCGGTGGAGTTGCTGAGAAGCAGGAGCCGCAAGGTCATTGCGTGTCCGGCGGCCGCGGTCCGTCGTCCCGGACCGACCCGTCGGGCGCGTAGGCCGCGCACAGGGCCGCCTTCTCGCGCTCGATACGCGCGGCGTCCCATCCCCGCTCGGAGGCCATCGCCCGCGCCACCTCCTCCACGTCGGCCGGGGCGGGCGCGCCCGCGGTGCCGAGGTCGAGGCGCCGCAGGACGGCGTCGGTCAAGTGCAGCGCCATCTCGTCGCGGGCCACGCTGCGCGCGCGCTCCGCGAGCGTTCCCCGCAGCGGGCGGGCTCGGGCCAGCACGGTCGTGGCCGTGCGGCAGGGAGCCGCCGGCCGCGCCAGCCGCCGCACGACGAGGTCGATCGCCGCCTCGGCCGAGGCGCGCGCGCCCGTGTACTTCACCGACCGTATCGAGCAGAGCCCCGGCGGCCCGCCTTCGGCTTCATGGTCGACGACCCGGCCTCGCGCGAGCAGACCCGCGGCGCCCCCATGTCCGGGAACGAAGCCTCGATGCACGAGGCTCACGTCGTTCCGCTCGATTCCCGCCCACGGGAAGGCCCGCTTCACCTCGGCCAGGAGCGCCTCGATTCCGCCGTCCGCGCTCGGCGAGCCGGTCGGCTCGTAGCCGGTGCCGACGATGCAGCGGTCGCGCCAAGGGACCAGGAACAGGTAGCGACCGTCGCCGCGGCCGCCGAGCGCCTCACGGTCGACGATCCGGCGCCGCAGGACGAGGTTGAGGGCGCGCAGCAGCGGGGCCGGCCGCTTCGCGATCCCCGCCGACGCCGCGACGCGGTCGTTCCACGGGCCGGCGGCGCTCAGCACCATGCGGCCGTGCACCTCGAGCGCGTCGCCACCTTCGCGGTCCCGGGCGAGGGCGCCCGCGACGCGCCCGTCCCGTCGCCGCAGCTCCGTCACTTCCACCCGGCTGGCGAGCACCGCGCCGGCTTCGGCCGCGGCGTGCAGGAAGCCCATGAGCAGGCGCTCGCTGCTCTCCACCTGCGCATCGGTCCACGAGGCGCCTCCGGTCAGGTGCGCCGGGTCGATCCCCGGCGCGCGCTCGCGCACCTCCTGCCGAGACACGATGCGCGACCGCGGGATGCGATGCGACGGCGGAAGGCCGTCGCCGCCGCCCGCGCCCAGCACGTCGGCGGCGAGCAGCGCGGCCGCCATCGCCTCCCGTCCGCGAAGGCCGTGGCCGTACAGCGGGAGCAGGAAGGGCAGCGGCCGCACCAGCTCGGGGGCGATGCGCAGGAAGGCCGCTCGCTCGCGCCTCCCCTCACGCAGGCTCGAGAGATCGGCGCGCTGCAGGTGGCGCAGGCCGCCGTGGATCGTCTTCAGGCTGTTCCAGGACGTGCCGGAGCCGAAGTCCCCCGCCTCCACCAGCGCCACCGCCAGCCCCCGCTGGGCCCCGTCCCACGCCGCCGCGGCGCCGTAGATGCCCCCGCCGACCACGAGCAGGTCGTGCTCCCGACCCGTGAGCCGTCCGAGATCCCGCTGCATCAACCGCGCCTCGGGCGACGATAGCACCGCGCGGGAGAGCCCCGGTAGGGGTAACGGTCTATCGCCGCGGCCGTGGCTCGGTCACGTCGAGGGCCGCCCGCAGGCCCTTCGCGAGATCGCTCGTCCGGCCCACGCCCCAGTAGTGGAGGAACATGATGCGCGGCTGCTCGTCGGTCATGTGCTGGTGGATGGCCACGATGGCGATGCCGGCCGCGCGCAGCGCCTTCAGCACACCCTGCAGCTCGGACTCGCGCATCGCGAAGTCGCCGTCCACGACGGCCGCGTCGTCGGAGCCGGCGAACGCGGCCCAAGTATTGACGCCCATCGTCGCCCCGACCTCGTGGCCGTGCATGCGCGCGCGGCGGCCCACCACGAGCTTGTAGACGCCGCTCGCGAGCTCGCCCTTGCGGCCGAGCACGGACTCGATCTTCGCGGGGTCGAGGGTCGTCTTCGCGGGGTCGATGTCCGCCTTCGGGCTCTCGCCCTTGCCGCCGCTCGTCTCTTTGATCCGCGCGAATACCTTGCCCACGGCGGTGGCGAGAGCGGCCTCGTCACCCGCGCCTCCGATGTGCATGAACATCACCTTCGGCGTGTCCCAGAAGAAGTGGTTGTGGAGGGCGGTCACCTCGAGCCCGTTGTCGAGGGCCACGCTCATGACCGGGTTGACCTGGTCCTCGAGCAGCACCAGATCCCCCATCACCATCGCGCGGTTACCCGCCCGCAGGAAGGACGCCCACGACGTGAGGCCCAGGGGCGGGGTCAGCCGCACGCCCGCGGCGGTGACGGCGAGGTCGGAGCGCGGGACGGAGACCTTGAAGGCGCCTTCCTTCTCGTCGAGCTTGCCCTTCGCCCCGGTGAGCTGCTCGATGCGGGCGGTGTCCAATCCGCTTCCGGCCTTCGTGAGAGTCTGCGCCGCGACGGAGGTGACGAGCGAAGCGGCGAACGCAACGGACACGATCGTCTTGAGCATCAGGATCCTCCCTCGATGATTAACGGCTCGTTTCTTACTCTAGTACGGCGGCGAGGGCCTCCGCCGCGCGCCGGCAGTCTTCGCCCGAGACGCCCCGGTGCGTCACGAGCCGCAGGGTGACGGCGTCCATCGCCGAGGCGAGGACGCCGTGGCGGTCCAGCTCGGCCACGACCTCGGGCGCCGAGCGGCCGCCTTCGATCCGCCCGACCACGATGTTGGTGCGGACGGGCGCCACCCGCACGCCCCGCGCGCCCGCGAGCGCCTCGCCGAGGAGGCGAGCGTTCTCGTGGTCCTCGGCCAGGCGGCCGATCATCGTCTCGAGGGCCACGAGCCCCGCCGCGGCGAGGATGCCCACCTGGCGCATGCCGCCCCCGAGCTGCTTTCGCACACGCCGGGCGGACTCGATGAGATCCCGCGACGCGAGCAGCAACGACCCGGCGGGAGCGCTCAGGCCCTTGGAGAGCGTCACCATCGCGGTGTCGGCCCCCTTCAACAGGCGCCGCGGCTCGACGCCGAGGGCGACCGCGGCGTTCCAGATGCGCGCGCCGTCGACGTGCACCTTCAGGCCGGCCTCCCGGCAGGCGTACACGGCCTCGGTCGTCTGCGCCACGGTGTAGAACGTGCCCCCCGCGAGGTTGTGGGTGTTCTCGAGCACCGCGAGGCCGACCTCGGAGCGGTAGTAGACCCGGGGCTTGACCGCGGCGCGGACGTCCTCCGGCCGCAGGCGCCCGTCCTCGCCCGCCACCGTCCGCGGCAGGACGCCGGAGAGCACGGCCATCCCCGCCAGCTCGTACTGAACGACGTGGCTGCGCTCCTCGACGAGCACCTCCTGGCCGGGGACGGTGAGGATGCGGATCGCGATCTCGTTGCCCATGACGCCCGACGGGACCCAGAGGGCGGCCTCGAAACCGAGCATCCGGGCCGCCGCATCCTGGAGACGGTTGACGCTGGGATCCTCGCCGTAGACGTCGTCGCCGACCTCGGCCTCGGCCATCGCCCGCCGCATCTCGGGCGTCGGCTGGGTGACGGTGTCCGACCGAAGGTCAATCAAGATTCTGTTTCCTTGCCCGGAAGCGGCACGTTCCGAAATCGGAAGTACAGGGCCAGATCGTAGGCGATCTTCAGGCCGCCCGCGAGAAAGAAAGGCAGCCCGGAGGCGGCTCGTTGCAGGGCGAGGCCGCTGATGGCGGGAGCCACCGCCTGGGCGAGGCCGCGAGCGCTCGTCGTGAACCCCGCCGCCGCCGGCCTCTCGTCCGGGGCGACGAGCGCCATCGTGTACGCCTGCCGCGTGGGCACGTCCATCTGGGAGAGCAGGTGCCGGGCGAGCAGGAGCACCGCGGCCAGGGGAAACGAGGGAGCCAGGGGCACCAGGCACAGCAACACGTTCGAAGGCAGGTGGGAGAAGACCATGGTGTTGAGCAGGCCGATGCGGTCGGCCACCCGCGCGGCGACGAGGAAGGAAACCGCCGAAAGCAGGTTCGTGCCGAAGAACAGCGGACCCAGCGCCTCGGGCCCGGAGCCGAAGCGGACGTGGAACCAGTAGACGAGCAGGCTCTGGACGATGAAGCCGCCGGCGAGGGAGTCGACGGCTTGCAGGCCGGCCAGCTCGAAGACGATGCGGCGCGAGCGGTGCAACCCGAGACGCGCGGTGTCCGGACGGGCCGCGGCCACCTCGGCCGCCGGCGAAAGACGTCGATAGACGAAGGCGAGCATGACGCCGTTCGCCGCATAGAACCACAGGAGGGCGCGAAAGGCGGTCGGCTCCTCCAGGCCCACGGCGGCGGCCGCCCGCAACCACGCGGCCGCGGCCAGCGACCCCAGGGCCGCGGGCACGTACCCCGCCACGTTGTACCAGGCGAAGACGCGGGTTCGCGCCTCGCGGGACACGGTGGCCGGCAGCAGCGCCTGCTCCACCGGGGAGAAGGGGCCCGCCTCCTGGCCGCTCGGGCTCAGCGTGCCCAGGACGGCGCCGACGACGAGCACCCAGGGACGGTCGCCGACCGCCAGCATCACGCCGGCGAAGCTGATGAGCAGGCTGCACGCCATCAGCACGCGCCGGCGGCCCACGCGGTTCACGAGGCCGGAGACGAGGGCGGTGAAGACCGCGTCCTCCACCAGCGTGGCGGTGAGGACCCCGCCGATGGCCGCGGCCGAGAAGCCGCGGGCGGCCAGATAGAGCGCGAGGGCCAGGGAGAGATAGCCGAAGGAGAACGTTCTCAGGGCGCGCCCCGCGAAGAGCCATCGGCCGTCCGCCGTCAGCGTCACGGTTGTTTCTCCCTCCGGGACCGGGTGTAGCATACCGGCCCCTTGCGGAGGTGATGCGATGCGGAGCGGTCTCCTGGCCTTGCTGGTGGCGTCCTCCCCCGCCGCATGGGCACAGGCGCCATCCCCGGCGCCGGGCGCGGAAGTCGTCGTGCTGAAGGCCGCGCGCATGTTCGACGGCCGCGGGGACGCCACCGTCCCCAACGCGGTGGTGATCGTGGAGTCGGGAAGGATCACGGCCGCCGGCTCCGGCCTTGCCGTGCCCGTCGGGGCGCGCGTCATCGACCTCGGCGACGCCACGCTGCTGCCCGGCTTCATCGACGCCCACGTCCACCTCACGGGAGAAAGCTCCGACGACTGGTACCGCGCGGCCGTGGAGGGCCTGCGCCGCACCGTCGCCGAGAAGGCCATCCGCTCCACCGAGTTCGCCCGCCGCACGCTGATGGCGGGCTTCACCACCGTGCGCAACGTGGGCGCGGAGGACTACATCGACGTGGGTCTGCGCAACAGCATCAATGCGGGGGTCGTCGCCGGGCCGCGGATGCTCGTCGCCACCCAGGCCCTCGGCGCCCGGGGCGGCCACTGCGACACGACCGGTTTTCCCTACCTGCTCTTCGGCAAGGAGCCCGGGGTGGCGGAGGGCATCGCCAGCGGCGCCGACGCCTTCCGCGATGCCGTGCGCTTCGAGATCAAGTATGGCGCCGACGTGATCAAGGTGTGCGCGACCGGCGGCGTCCTCTCCCTCACCGACGAGGTCGACACCCCGCAGCTCACCCAGGCCGAGCTGGACGCCATCGTCGACGAGGCCCACCGGCTGCGGAAGAAGACCGCCGCCCACGCCCACGGGGCGGAGGGGGCGAAGGTCGCCATCCGCGCGGGGATCGACTCGATCGAGCACGGCTCGTTCCTCGACGACGAGGCGCTGCGCATGATGAAGGAGCGCGGGACGTACTTCGTGCCGACCCTGCTGGCGGGCGAGTACGCGGGCGGCGGCAAGTCCACCCGCACCTACCCCCCGGAGATCGCGGCCAAGGCCAAGGCCGCGCGGGCGGCCCGCTCGGCCGCCTTCCGCAACGCCTTGCGCATGGGGGTGAAGATCGCCTTCGGCACCGACTCCGCCGTGAGCCCCCACGGCCGCAATGCCGAGGAGTTCGCCCTCCTCGTCGAGCACGGGATGACGCCGGCGGCGGCGCTGCGCACCGCGACGTCGGCGGCGTCCACGCTTCTCGGCCTCGACAAGCGGACCGGGACCCTGGAGCCGGGAAAGGACGCCGACGTCGTGGCCGTGCCCGGGGACGTGCTGGCCGACATCCACGCGACCGAGAAGGTGAGCTTCGTGATGCGCGAAGGAAGGATCTACCGCAACGACGCCGCGCGGCCCTAATCCTTCGCCGGCCGCTCTCCCGCGCGGTAGAAGATGACGGTGGCCTTCTCGACCGTCGCCAGCCCCTCCTTCACCATCTCGTCGAGGGCGGGCAGGAAGGCCTGGATCTTCTCCTCCGTGTCCACGATCTCCACGACCATCGGCAGGTCCTCCGACAGCCGCAGGATGCGCGCCGTGTGGACCCGGCTCCGGGCGCCGAAGCCTTCGAAGCCGCGGAACACCGTGGCCCCGGCCAGGCCGCGCTTGCGCGCCTCCTGGACGATGGCCTCGTAGAGCGGCAGGCCGCCCCAGCGGTCCGACTCGCCGATGAAGATGCGGAGGAGCTGGCCGTCGCGCGGAAGCGTCACGGCAGGACCCGCGCCGCGGCCGCGCCGGCCCACACGGCGGCCAGGCCCAGCGCCACCTGGCCCAGTACGTTGACGGCGGCGGCGGCGAAGCTGCTCTCCCGCAGGAGCGCGATCGTCTCGTAGCCGAACGTGGAGAAGGTCGTGTAGCCGCCGAGGATGCCCACCATCAGGAAGAGGCGGGCGCCCGGGCCCAGCACCATGCGCTCCTCGACCATCACGGCCAGGAACCCGATGCCGAAGCAGCCGGTCACGTTGATCACGAACGTGGCCCAGGGGAAGGTCGCGGGCAGCCAGCGATAGAGGAGGCCTCCGAGAACGTAGCGGGCCGACGCGCCCAGGAAGCCGCCCGCCCCGACCACCAGCGTCCGTGTGATCAACCTGGCCCTTCGCTGCCGGCAGCGGCGTGGCGCTCGCGGTCCCAGAACAGCATGTCGGTGGACACCGTCCGCGCGCCGAGCTGGCGCAGGAGCGCGACGACCTGCCCCCGGTGGTAGCTGCCGTGGTTGGCCACGTGCTGCAGCAGCTCCCACAGCGGCGCTTCGAAGGCGGCCCCGGCCAGCGTGCGGAAGGCCACCCTCCCCGCCGCCTCCGGCTCCCGCAACGAGCGGAACCAATCGGCGCGGTGCTGCTCGATGAGCGTCCACCGGTCGCGGAGAGCAACGACGTCGGCGAACTCGCTCTCGTCGAGCCCCCGTGTGGGCGAGACGCCCTTGAAGCGCTCCAGCCAGATCCACTCCGCGCCCATCATGTGCGTCAGGGTGCCGCGGACGCCCCCGTGGCTGGAGCCGAGGTCGCGCTTGAAATCGTCGGGGGCGAGCGTGGCCGCCACCCGCATCACCCGGTGGTTCGCCCAGACCGTGTACTCGAGCAGGCGGCCGAGATCTTCCCTGGTGAGCATACCGGCGCTATTCTAGCCACGTCATTGAGCCAGGGGGCGCTGCGGCAGAACGGGCCCTACCTGCCTACCCCATGACCAGGGGCGCACCGGTCAGCTTGCGCTTGCCGACGGACTCTCCGCACGACGCGCAGAGGTACTCGTAGAGCTCGCCGTCGGGCAGCACGAGGAGCAGCCGCTCCCGCACGGGCTGGGGCGCGCGGCACCGGCCGCAGAAGAGCTGAGACGCCTGGAGCTCCTCGAATTGCCGGGCCCGGGGGCGCGGGGACGGCCGCGGCTTCATTCCCCATCTTTACCGGCTCGCTCCGCCGGCTGTCAAGGCGGGCTGGCCCCGTATCTGAAGTGAGGGTGGCTCCGCGCGGCCGGATGCTAGAATCGCCGGTCGTGTCCACCGCCGCCGCGAAACATCAGGAATCCGCGTCCCGGTACGAGCCCGTCATCGGGCTCGAGGTCCACTGCCAGCTCCGCACGGCGACGAAGATCTTCTGCGGATGCCGGAACCGGTTCGGCGACGCTCCCAACACCCACGTTTGCCCGGTGTGCCTGGGCCTGCCGGGAGCGCTGCCGGTGCTCAACCGCGAGGCCGTGAACCTGGCCTTGCGGGCCGCCCTCGCCACCCATTGCACGGTGCATGCGGTCTCGGTCTTCGCCCGCAAGAACTACTTCTATCCCGACCTGCCGAAGGGCTACCAGATCTCGCAGTACGACCGCCCGCTCGCCACCGAGGGTCACGTGGAGATCTCGGCCGGCGCCGGTGTCCGGCGCGTGCGCCTGCAGCGGATCCACATGGAGGAAGACGCGGGGAAGCTCCTCCACGAGGGCTTCCCGTGGTCGAGCGAGAAGAGCGGCGTCGACTTCAACCGCAGCGGCGTCCCCCTCATCGAGATCGTCTCCTACCCCGATCTGCGCAGCTCGGAGGAGGCCCACGAATACCTCTCCGCCCTCAAGGCCGTGCTGCTCTACGCGGGCGTCTCGGACGGCAACATGGAGGAGGGATCGCTCCGCTGCGACGCCAACGTGTCGATCCGGCCGCGGGGGCGGGACGCGCTCGGCACGCGGGCGGAGATCAAGAACCTCAACTCATTCCGCAACGTCGCCCGCGCCATCGACCACGAGATCGCCCGGCAGTCCGCGCTCCTCGACGCGGGGGGCGCGGTCGTGCAGGAGACGCGGCTGTGGAACGCCGACCGTGGCGAGACCGTCTCCATGCGCTCCAAGGAGGAGGCGCACGACTACCGCTACTTCCCGGAGCCGGACCTGCCCCCGCTGGCGGTGAGCCCGGCGTGGATCGCCGACGTCGAGGCTGCGCTGCCGGAGCTGCCGGCGGCCAAGCGGCTCCGCTTCGTTTCGGCGTACGGCATCCCCGATTACGACGCCGGCGTCCTCACCCTCTCGCGCGAGGTCGCCGACTACTTCGAGACGGTGGCGCGCGGGAGCGGCAACCCCAAGGCGGCTTCCAACTGGGTGATGACCGAGGTGCTGCGCAAGCTCAAGGACATCTCGGCCGCAGAAGGGCCGCTCGTGGCCAGTGGCCCGGTCGGCCCGTCGGCCCTGGCGGAGCTGATCCGGCTCATCGACACCGGCGCCATCAGCGGCAAGATCGCCAAGGACGTCTTCGAGCGGATGTGGACGAGCGGCGAGGCTCCGGGAGCCATCGTCGAGCGCGAGGGACTCACCCAGGTCTCCGACGAGGGGGCGATCCAGGCCGCCGTCGACGACGTGATCGCCGCCAACCCGGGCCAGGTGGCGATCTATCGCAAAGGCAAGACGAGCACCCTCGGCTGGTTCGTCGGCCAGGTGATGAGAAAGACGGGGGGCAAGGCCAATCCCCGGCTCGTGAACGACCTGCTGAAGAAGGCCCTGTCCGACTGATACGATCAGACCTTAACCAAGGAGCTTTGACCATGCGCGTTCGCGTCTTGTCCGTGGCCGCCGTTCTGTCGATCGGCGGCATCGCCTCCGCCCAGACCTCGAGCCAGGCCCCGCCGCCGGCGGCCTCGCCCCGTCCCGCCCGGCCCCCGGCCGCCGCGCGGGAGACGGTGAGCGCCACCCTCAACGGCAAGGTGGTGGCGATCGATTACGGCCGCCCCGGGCTGAACGGCCGGAAGGTCGACGAGCTCATCGCCAAGCTCAATCCGGACCGGGTGTGGCGGGCGGGGGCCAACGAGGTCACGACCCTCAAGAACGATACCGACCTGCTGATCGGCGGCAAGAAGGTGCCCGCCGGCAAGTACAGCGTGTACGTCTACGCCCCGGCGACCGGCGACTGGGCGCTCATATTGAACACCGATCCCGGCGTGCCGTTGAAGACGATCTTCCCCGCCGCGCCCCCGGAGCGGGCCGACCACCTGTGGCCGATCCTCGACGGCTACGCGAAGATCGCGGACAAGGAGGTCGTGCGGGTGCCCATGAAGTCGGTGCCGGCGAAGGAGCCGATGGACCGGTTCCTGATCTCGTTGGAGCCGGCCAAGGGCGGCGCCTCGGCCATCACCCTCACCTGGGGCGACCGCGCGTGGAGGGTCGACGTGAAGGACGCGGGCAAGGTCAGCCCGTAGCGAGAGGCTCGTCTCAGGCCGCGCGAGGCGGCTCCGCCCCTCGCGCGGCCTCGTATCCGAGGGCCTGCTGGCGCCGGCCCCACCACGCATCCAGCCGCGGCGCCAGCCACGCCGCCCCCGGCGCCAGCAGCCAGCCCGCGAACAGGTCGACGACGTAGTGGTGGCGCAGGTAGATCGTGGAGACCCACAGGCCGAGGGTGAAGGGCAGCAGCACCCAGAACCAGACGCGCACGTAGCGCCAGGCATAGAAGAGCGAGAGGAGCGACACCGCTGCGTGCAGCGACGGGAAGGCGGCCCGGCTGTCGACCGGCAGCAACTCGAACGCCCGGGCCGAGAGGTTCGAGAAGAGGTGGGGATAGCCCTGCAGGCTGCGCTTGAACTCGTAGACCAGCACGAGGCGGGGCGGCGCGGCGGGAAACACGACGTAGAGGGCGTAGCCGAGGTAGAAGCAGACGATCACCCCGAGGGTCGCGGTCCGGAACTCGCGCCACCGCCGCGTCGCGAGGAGGATCAGCGAGGTCGACGGCGCGATCCACGCGAAGTTGACGTAGAAGAACTGCATCAGCTCGGTGCGGCCGGGGCTGGCGAACCGCTCGGCCCACACCGCCGGCACGACCCCGAAGAGCGTGCGGTCGAGCGCGGCCAGCATGTGGTGGATGTCGTGGGGGTTCACGAAGCCGATGGTGTCGTGCAGGTTCGTATAGATGAGGACGCAGGCGAGAAAGGGCAGCACCTCGCGTACGCCCTTCACCATCCGCGATCGCGGACGTAGCCAGAGGGCCGCCCCGAGCGCCGCGAGGGCGGCCATCGCCACCCCGAGGCGCCACAGCCCGCCCGGATGGCGGTCGCCGAGCACGCCCGCCTCGCGCGCGTACGCGTTGGCCGCCAGCGTCAGGTAGGTCGTCGGGAGCAGGAAGGCGAGCGCGATCGCCTCCTCCACCCGCAACCGAAACACGACCCGCGCCAACGACATTGCTTCTACGGACTCAACGCAGAGGCCGGTCGCTCACAAGACGAGGGTTTCGCGGTGCTCGCCGAAGACCGTGCGGAGCCGGCCGGAGATCTCACCCACCGTGGCCTGGGCCATGACCGCGTCCACGATGGCGGCGACGAGGTTTCCCCCCGCGCGGGCGCGGTCTTCCACGGCGGCGAGCGCGCTCTTCCACGGAGCGGGGTCGCGCCGCGCCCGGAGCGCCCGCACCCGCTCCACCTGCTCGCGCTCTACCTCGGGATCGATGCGCAGGATGTCGGGCGGAGCCGCCGCGTCCGCTTCCTGATGGCGATTCACGCCCACGATCACCTGCTCTCCCGTCTCGATCCGCCGCTGGTGGCGGTAGGCCGATTCCTGGATCTCGCGCTGGATCTCGCCCCGCTCGATGGCCTTCAGCGCTCCCCCGCGGTCCTCGATGCGGTCGAGGAGCTTTCGCGCCTCCTGCTCGAGCCGGTCCGTGGCGGCCTCCACCGCGTACGCGCCCCCGAGCGGATCGACGGTGTCGGCCACGCCGGTCTCGTGGGCGATCACCTGCTGGGTGCGCAGGGCGAGGCGGGCCGAGGCCTCCGTGGGCAGGGCGAGGGCTTCATCCTTCGCGTTGGTGTGAAGGCTCTGGCAGCCGCCCAGCACCGCGGCCAGCGCCTGCAGCGTCACCCGCGCGACGTTGTTGTCCGGCTGCTGCGCGGTGAGGGTCACCCCCCCGGTCTGGACGTGGAACCGAAGCTGCTGGGCCCGCGGGTTGGCGACGCCGAGCCTCTCCTTCACCAGCCGCGCCCACAGCCGCCGGGCGGCACGGAACTTGGCCACCTCCTCGATGAAGTCGGAGTGGCACGCGAAGAAGAAGCTCAGCCGCTCGCCGAAGCGCGCCGGGTCCTGGCCCGCACTCCGCGCGGCCCGCACGTACTCGAGGGCATGAGCGAAGGTGAAGGCGATCTCCTGGGGCGCGGTCGCCCCCGCCTCGCGGATGTGGTAGCCGGAGATCGAGATCGGGTTCCACTTCGGGACGCGCTCGGCGCAGTAGGCGATGACGTCGGTCACCAGGCGAAGCGAGGCCGCGGGCGGGTAGATGTAGGTCCCCCGCGCCACGTACTCCTTCAGGATGTCGTTCTGCACCGTTCCCGAGAGCGCCGTCTCGGGGACGCCCCGGCGCCGCGCCACCGCCACGTAGAGGGCGAGCAGGATGGCCGCGGTGGCATTGATGGTCATGGAGGTCGAGACCCGCTCCAGGGGGATGCCCTCGAGGAGCCTCTCCATGTCCTCCAGGCTGTCGATGGCCACTCCCACCCGGCCCACCTCGCCCGCGGCCTGCGGGGCGTCCGAGTCGTAGCCGATCTGCGTGGGCAGGTCGAAGGCCACCGATAGGCCCGTGGTACCCTGGGACAGCAGGTAACGGTAGCGACGATTGGACTCGGCCGCCGTGCCGAAGCCGGCGTACTGTCGCATCGTCCAGAGGCGGCCCCGATAACCGTCGGGATGGAGCCCGCGAGTGAAGGGGTACTCCCCGGGCTCCCCGATCTCCTCGAAGGGAGGGACCTCCCCGGGCCCGTATACGCGCTCTCGCGGCAGGCCGGAGGCAGTCCTGAACCTGCGCGGGTGCGGCGTGAACTCTCGCTCGCTCTTTGGGTTGGGCATGGCCCCCGGTCCCCGCAGATCCCGCCGACTGCCGGCCTCGGAGCCGTCTGATGATTTGGACCCGGCCATGGTGCACCTTAGCACAGGGAGCCGAACGCCCTTGTTTGACAGTGCGAGACAGCGGGACATACTCTTGTGTATAAATGTCAGAAAGCGTCGCGTGATCGCCTACCCCTCCAGCACGCTGCGCTCGAGCCTGGTCGTTTGCTTTCCACGCGAAAGGTCTAAAACGTGAGCACGAACAAGCGCGTGGGCGCCTCGGGCGCCCGCCGGATCCGAAAACCCCCTTCCGTGTCGATGAAGGTCGTGGGCGAAGGGCCCGGCGGCGACGTCTCGCCCGCCCGGACGCCCGCCCCGGGCGACGGCGGCGACGCCGGCCACGTCAACGGCGCGCAGTCCCGGATGCTGCTCAAGGCCCTCACGTCGTTCAAGCAGGGCGACTTCACCGTCCGCCTGCCCTCCGACTGGGGCGGCATCTCCGGCCGCATCGCCGACACGTTCAACGACAGCATGGACCTGCGGCACCGCCTCACGCGCGAGCTGGAGCGGGTGAGCCGTGTGGTCGGCCGGGAGGGCAAGCTCAACCAGAGGGCCAACATCGGCAACGTCAGCGGGTCGTGGGCCGACTCGGTGAGCTACGTCAACGGCCTCATCCAGGACCTCGTCCACCCGACCGTCGAGACCGCGCGGGTCATCGGCGCGGTGGCGAAGGGCGACCTCTCGCAGGCGATGGCCCTCGAGGTGGAGGGCCGCGCGCTCGAAGGCGAGTTCCTGCGTACGGCCAAGACCGTGAACACGATGGTCGACCAGCTCTCCTCCTTCGCCTCGGAGGTCACCCGCGTGGCCCGCGAGGTCGGTACGGAGGGGAAGCTCGGCGGCCAGGCCAAGGTCAAGGGCGTGGCCGGGACGTGGAAGGACCTCACCGACAACGTCAACCAGATGGCGAGCAACCTCACGAGCCAGGTGCGCAACATCGCCACCGTCACCACGGCCGTGGCCAACGGCGACCTCACCAAGAAGATCACCGTCGACGTCAAGGGCGAGATCCTCGAGCTGAAGGACACGATCAACACGATGGTCGACCAGCTCCGCTCGTTCGCCTCCGAGGTCACCCGCATGGCCCGCGAGGTCGGCACCGAAGGCAAGCTCGGCGGCCAGGCCGAGGTGAAGGGCGTCTCCGGGACCTGGAAGGACCTCACGGACAGCGTCAACTCGATGGCCTCCAACCTCACGGCCCAGGTCCGCAACATCGCCGCCGTCACCACCGCCGTCGCGACCGGCGACCTTTCCAAGAAGATCACCGTCGACGTCAAGGGCGAGATGCTCCAGCTCAAGAACACCGTCAACACGATGGTGGACCAGCTCTCGTCGTTCGCGGCCGAGGTCACCCGCGTGGCCCGCGAGGTCGGCACGGAAGGAAAGCTCGGCGGGCAGGCCGACGTCAAGGGCGTGGCCGGCACCTGGAAAGACCTCACCGACAGCGTCAACTCGATGGCCAGCAACCTGACGAGCCAGGTCCGCAACATCGCCGACGTCACCACCGCCGTCGCCAACGGCGACCTCTCGAAGAAGATCACCGTCGACGTGCGGGGCGAGATCCTCGAGCTGAAGGCCACCTTCAACACGATGGTGGATCAGCTCCGGGCCTTCGCCTCCGAGGTCACCCGCGTGGCCCGCGAGGTGGGTACCGAAGGCAAGCTCGGCGGCCAGGCCCAGGTGAAGGGCGTGGCCGGGACCTGGAAGGACCTCACGGACAGCGTCAACTCCATGGCCAGCAACCTGACCAGCCAGGTGCGCAACATCGCCGACGTCACCACCGCCGTCGCCAACGGCGACCTCTCGAAGAAGATCACCGTCGACGTGCGGGGCGAGATCCTGGAGCTGAAGAACACCATCAACACCATGGTGGACCAGCTCCGCTCGTTCGCGGCCGAGGTCACCCGCGTGGCCCGCGAGGTCGGCACCGAGGGCAAGCTCGGCGGCCAGGCCGAGGTCGCCGGGGTGGCCGGGACCTGGAAGGACCTGACCGACAACGTCAACTCGATGGCCAGCAACCTCACGAGCCAGGTGCGCAACATCGCCGAGGTCACCAAGGCCGTCGCCAGCGGCGACCTGACCAAGAAGATCACCGTCGACGTCAAGGGGGAGATCCTCGAGCTGAAGGCCACGATCAACACCATGGTGGACCAGCTCTCCAGCTTCGCCTCCGAGGTCACCCGCGTGGCTCGCGAGGTGGGCACGGAAGGCAAGCTCGGCGGCCAGGCCGACGTCCGGGGCGTGGCCGGCACCTGGAAGGACCTCACCGACAGCGTCAACTCGATGGCCGGCAACCTCACGGCGCAGGTGCGCAACATCGCCGACGTCACGACCGCGGTGGCGAGCGGCAACCTCACCAAGAAGATCACCGTCGACGTCAAGGGCGAGATCTGGGAGCTGAAGAACACCATCAACACCATGGTGGATCAGCTCTCGAGCTTCGCCTCCGAGGTGACCCGCGTGGCCCGCGAGGTGGGAACGGAAGGCAAGCTCGGCGGTCAGGCGGAGGTGAAGGGCGTGGCCGGCACGTGGAAGGACCTGACCGACAGCGTCAACTCCATGGCCGGCAACCTCACCGGGCAGGTCCGCAACATCGCCGACGTCACCACCGCGGTCGCCAACGGCGACCTCTCCAAGAAGATCACCGTCGACGTGCGGGGCGAGATCCTCGAGCTGAAGAACACCATCAACACCATGGTGGACCAGCTCCGGGCCTTCGCCTCGGAGGTCACGCGCGTGGCCCGCGAGGTGGGCACGGAAGGGAAGCTCGGCGGCCAGGCGCTCGTGCCCGGGGTGGCCGGCACCTGGAAGGACCTGACGGACAGCGTCAACTTCATGGCCGGCAACCTCACGGGCCAGGTGCGCAACATCGCGGCCGTCACGACCGCGGTGGCCAACGGCGACCTCTCCAAGAAGATCACGGTGGACGTGAAGGGCGAGATCCTGGAGCTGAAGAACACGATCAACACGATGGTCGATCAGCTCAGCAGCTTCGCCTCGGAGGTCACGCGCGTGGCCCGGGAGGTGGGCACCGAGGGACGCCTGGGCGGGCAGGCGGAGGTGAAGGGCGTGGCCGGCACCTGGAAGGACCTGACGGACAGCGTGAACTTCATGGCCGGCAACCTCACCGCCCAGGTGCGAAACATCGCCGCGGTCACGATCGCGGTCGCCAACGGCGACCTGTCCAAGAAGATCACCGTCGACGTGCGGGGCGAGATCCTCGAGCTGAAGGACACGATCAACACCATGGTGGACCAGCTCCGCGCGTTCTCCTCGGAGGTCACGCGCGTGGCCCGCGAGGTGGGCACGGAAGGGAAGCTGGGCGGTCAGGCCCAGGTCCCGGGGATCGCCGGAATCTGGAAGGACCTGGCCGAGAACGTCAACTTCATGGCCAGCAACCTGACGACGCAGGTGCGCAACATCGCCGACGTGACCAAGGCCGTGGCCGCCGGCGACCTCACCAAGCAGATCACCGTCGACGTCAAGGGCGAGATCCTGGAGCTGAAGAACACCGTCAACACCATGGTGGACCAGCTCAGCTCGTTCGCCGACGAGGTCACCCGCGTGGCCCGCGAGGTGGGCACCGAGGGCAAGCTCGGCGGCCAGGCCATGGTCAAGGGCGTGTCGGGCACGTGGAAGGACCTCACCGACAACGTCAACTCGATGGCCAGCAACCTGACCGACCAGGTGCGGGGCATCGCCCAGGTCGTGACCGCGGTCGCGGGCGGCGACCTCAAGCGCAAGCTGCTCGTGGAGGCCAAGGGGGAGATCGCCGCCCTCGCCGACACCATCAACAACATGACCGACACCCTGGCGACCTTCGCCGAGCAGGTCACGACCGTGGCCCGAGAGGTGGGAGTCGAAGGCAAGCTCGGCGGCCAGGCCCTGGTGCCGGGGGCGGCGGGGACCTGGAAGGACCTCACCGACAACGTCAACCAGCTCGCGGCCAACCTCACCACCCAGGTGCGCGCCATCGCCGAGGTCGCCACCGCCGTGACCAAGGGCGACCTCACGCGCTCGATCGACGTCGAGGCCCGGGGCGAGGTCGAGGAGCTGAAGAACAACATCAACGAGATGATCCGCAACCTCAAGGAGACCACCCAGAAGAACGCGGAGCAGGACTGGCTCAAGACCAACCTCGCCAAGTTCACCCGGATGCTGCAGGGCCAGCGCGACCTGCTGACGGTGGGCCGGATGATCCTCTCCGAGCTCGCCCCGGTCGTCTCCGCCCAGCACGGCGTCTTCTACACGATGACGGGGAGCGAGGGCGCGGAGTCGCCGCGGCTTCGGCTGCTCGCGAGCTACGCCTACAAGGAGCGCAAGAACGTCAGCAACGAGTTCCAGCTCGGGGAGGGCCTCGTCGGCCAGGCCGCGTTCGAGAAGGAGCGCATCCTCCTCACCCACGTCCCCCCCGACTACGTCCAGATCGCGTCCGGCCTCGGAGAAGCGCCGCCGCTCAACATCATCGTGCTGCCCGTGACGTTCGAGGGCGAGGTGAAGGCCGTCATGGAGCTGGCCTCCTTCGAGCAGTTCAACAAGACACACCTCATGTTCCTGGAGCAGCTCACCGAATCGATCGGGATCGTGCTCAACACCATCGAGGCCAACTCCCGCACCGAGGACCTGCTCCGGCAGTCCCAGTCCCTCGCCCGCGAGCTGCAGAGCCAGCAGGAGGAGCTGCAGCAGACCAACGAGGAGCTGGAGGAGAAGGCCCGCCTGCTCGCGGATCAGAACGCGGAGGTGGAGCGGAAGAACCGCGAGGTCGAGCAGGCCCGGCAGGCGCTGGAGGAGAAGGCGGCCCAGCTCGCCCTCACCTCCAAGTACAAGTCCGAGTTCCTGGCCAACATGTCCCACGAGCTGCGCACGCCGCTCAACAGCCTGCTCATCCTCGCCCACCAGCTCACCGAGAACGCGGAGGGCAACCTCACCGCGCGCCAGGTGGAGTTCGCGAAGACCATCCACGCCTCGGGCAAGGACCTGCTCACCCTGATCAACGACATCCTCGACCTCAGCAAGATCGAGTCGGGCACCGTGACGGTGGAGCTGGGCGACGTGACCTTCGCCGACCTTCACGACTACGTCGACCGGACGTTCCGCCACGTCGCGGAGGAGAAGGGCCTGCGCTTCGACGTGGAGGTGGACGGCAGCCTGCCCCGCAGCATGCAGACCGACGCCAAGCGGCTCCAGCAGATCCTCAAGAACCTGCTCGCCAACGCCTTCAAGTTCACCGAGAAGGGATCGGTCTCCTTCAAGCTCGGCACCGCGGCGGGAGGCTGGAGCCCGGATCACCCGGTCCTGCGCACGGCCCGGCCCGTCGTGTGCATGGCCGTGACCGACACCGGCATCGGCATCGAGCGCGAGAAGCAGGCGATCATCTTCGAGGCGTTCCAGCAGGCGCAGGGGGGGTCCAGCCGCAAGTACGGGGGCACCGGGCTCGGCCTCGCCATCAGCCGCGAGCTGTCCCGGCTGCTGGGGGGCGAGATCCGGCTCGTGAGCACCCCGGGCCAGGGCAGCACCTTCACCCTCTACCTGCCCCTCACCTACGTGCCCACGCGCCTGGCGCGCGTGGAGCCGGCGAGCACGGAGCTGAGCCGCGAGGAGCGCCTGGAGAAGGAGCGGCAGAGCCCGTGGCCCCGGATCGAGCTGCCCGCGGCGCCCGCGGCCGCCGCGGCGGTCGAGACGGCCCCGTGGCCGGGGGAGGTCGGCGACGACCGCACCTTCATCCACGCGGGGGACCGCGTGGTCCTGATCATCGAGGACGACCCGGCCTTCAGCCGCTTCCTGATGGACCTCAGCCACGACCAGGGGTTCAAGGCCCTCGTCGCCTCGCGGGGCGCCAACGGGCTCGCGCTCGCCCGCGAGATGAAGCCGCACGCCATCACCCTCGACATCAGCCTGCCCGACGTGGACGGCTGGCGGGTGCTCGACCGCCTGAAGGACGACCCCGCGACGCGCCACATCCCCGTCTACATGATCTCGGTCACCGACGAGCCCGAGCGCTCGCTGCAGCATGGCGCCCTCGGCTTCCTCCACAAGCCGGCGGACAAGGATGCCCTCACCGCGGTCCTGAGCACGGTGAAGTCGTTCGTCGAGCGCCAGGTGAAGAACCTGCTGGTGGTGGAGGACGACGAGGTCCAGCGCCGGAGCATCGTCGAGCTGATCGGAAACGGAGACCTGCAGATCACCGCGGTGGCCAGCGGGCAGGAGGCCCTCGACGCCCTCGACAGCCAGCACTTCGACTGCATGGTGCTGGACCTGCTGCTACCCGACGTCACCGGCCTCGAGGTCATCCAGCGCATCAAGAAGAAGCCCGCGCTGCGATCGCTGCCGATCGTCGTCTACACGGGGAAGGACCTCTCGCGCAAGGAGGAGACGGCCCTCAAGCGGCTGTCGCAGACGGTCATCCTCAAGGACGTCAAATCCCCCGAGCGGCTCCTCGACGAGACCGCCCTCTTCCTCCACCGGAACACGGCCAACCTCCCCGACGCCAAGCGGGAGATCCTGGAGCGGCTGCACCGCTCCGACACCGTGCTCGCGGGCAAGCGGGTGCTGATCGTCGACGACGACATCCGGAACATCTTCGCCATGACCTCCGTCCTCGAGCGGCACAAGATGGACGTCATCGCGGCCGAGAGCGGCAAGGATGCCCTCGAGCAGATGGAGAAGACGCCCCACCCGGACATCGTGCTCATGGACATCATGCTGCCGGAGATGGACGGCTACGAAACCACGCGGCGGATCCGCGAGAAGCCGCAGTTCAAGGCCCTGCCCATCATCGCCCTCACCGCGAAGGCCATGAAGGGCGACCGGGAGAAGTGCATCGAAGCGGGGGCATCGGACTACATCGCGAAGCCGGTCGATACGGAGCAGCTGTTGAGCCTGCTCCGGGTGTGGCTCTATCGGTAGACCGATGGCTCCTCCGGCGCCGGTCACGGCGGGCGCGGAACTCGCGAGCCCGCCCTCTGCCGACCCGCGGGAGGAGCTCGAGCTCCGCCTGCTGCTCGAGGGGGTATTCCAGCTCTACGGGTTCGACTTCCGCGAGTACGCCCCCAGCTCGCTGCGCCGCCGCGTCCGCCACCTGATGAGGGACGAGGGCCTTTCCACGATCTCCGCCCTCCAGGACCGGGTCCTGCACGACCCGAAGGCGTTGCCGCGGCTCGTCAACGGCCTCTCGGTCGCCGTGACGTCGATGTACCGGGACCCCGGCTTCTTCCGCGCCTTCCGTCAGCAGGTCGCCCCCGTGCTGCGGACCTATCCCCTGGTCCGCATCTGGCACGCGGGGTGCTCGACGGGCGAGGAGGTCTACGCGATGGCGGCCCTCCTCGAGGAGGAGGGCCTCTACGACCGCTGCC
>Ga0207646_10002308_pt1 | contig 22649 bp, 23 predicted proteins | sample KBSK5502metaG_FD_184343 | JGI IMG/M metagenome (GOLD analysis project Ga0207646, IMG submission 184343) | Corn, switchgrass and miscanthus rhizosphere microbial communities from Kellogg Biological Station, Michigan, USA - KBS K5-50-2 metaG... | ecosystem: Host-associated > Plants > Roots >... | reverse complement strand
CTGCGCGACGATCGCGATGACCTCCGGCTTCGGGAGGACGGCCGCGAGCGCGTAGGCCTTCGCGAAGAGATAGTCGCCGACGATGAGGGCGACGTCGTCGTTCCACTTCGCATTGACGGTCTGGACGTTGCGGCGCATCGCGGCGCGGTCGACGACGTCGTCGTGCACGAGCGAGGCGGTGTGCACGAGCTCGAGGGACTCGGCGAGATTCAGCACGACCTCGCGGTCCTGCCCTGGGCCGAATCGCGACGAGAGGAACACGAGCGTCGGCCGGAGGAGCTTGCCGGGCGTGGTGAAGAGATGCGCGACCGCATCGCGGAAGACCGGATGCGCGCCGGTACCGACCTCGAGCAGCCGGCGCTCGAGCGCGCGCAGCTCGCTCTCGACCGGTGCATAGAAGGAAACGCCGGCGACCGCCCTCACGCGGCCGAGTCTAGGGACGAATCCGCGCTTTGCTTAAGGCTTGCGCGTCCGTCCTGGAGGCGGCGTCGGTTGAGGCCCGGGCGGCTGCGTGGCACCGGGCGGACCGCTCGTTCCGGGCGAAGGCGAGGGGGACTCGCTGGGCTTCGGCGCGAACCCGCAAATCTGCCAACTGAATCGGCCGTAGCTGTACACGCCGGACACAGCACCTGACGCCCATGCGTTGTAGTCCCTCTGCCAGTCGAGGAACGGGGCGCGGAGGTTGATCCCGCACCCCGTGTAGAAGGTGCGGTCGTCGATCGTCGGCTCGGTGCCCTGCACGTAGTGCTCTGTGAAGCGGAACGTCGAGGGGCAGCTCGGTCCGGGAAGGAGACCCGAGCCATTGCCACCGTACAGCGAGGGGTTCACGCACACGACCTTGTCGACGATCCCGTCCGGGCGCGCGTACCAGTCGGGCGGCAGCTGGGCGACGACCGTCTTCATGTAGTCACGCCAGAGCACGCCGGGACCGAGCGCCGACGAGATGCCGCGCATCTCCGAGTTATCCGAGTTCCCCATCCAGATCGCGGTGAGTCGCTGGGGCGTGAAGCCAATGGCGAGGACGTCCTGCAGGTTGTCGGTGGTGCCGGTCTTGAGGGCGGCGGGCCTGCCGATCGAGGTCCATGGGCCGAACACGAACGACCCCTGCGGGTTGGTGTTGTCCTTCAAGATGTCGGCCATCACCCAGGCGTAGCGCTGGTCGAGCACACGCCGTCCCTCGGGCTTGGAGTAGTCCTTCACGACCTTGCCCGACGGGTCGACGATCTTGAGGATGAATGTCGGATCGACGCGGACGCCCATGTTCGCGACCACTTCGTACGCGCTCGCCATGTCGATGAGCCGCATCTCCCCGGCGCCGATGCCGAACGACAGACCGAGCTGCGAGCGATCCCAGTCGCGGTTGATGCCGAGCTGGTGGACGGTGTCGATGATCGCGTCGACCCCGACGGTCCGCGTCACCTGCAGTGCCGGGAGGTTCAACGATTCGCGCAGCGCCTGCCGGATCGTGACCGGCCCGTGCTGCTCCTTCGTCGCGTCTTTGGGGCTGTAGCTCTTGCCGGTGCCGTCTGGCATGTTGAACTGGATGTCGTAGAGCTGGGTCGATGCGGTCATGCCCGCCTTCAGCATCCCGGTCAAGTACGTGAAGAGCTTGAACGTCGAGCCTGGCTGGCGGAACGCGATGCCGGCATGGTCGTAGTCGCCCTGCACCTGCGGCGTATGCAGGTAGTAGTCGTAGCTCCCGACGTAGGCGAGGATCTCGCCTGTCGTCGGGTCCATCGTGATTAGGGCGGCGTTGTTCACGTTGTTGCCCTTGAGGGCGTCGACGTGCTGGCGCACCTCTTTCTCGGCGAGCTGCTGCATGTTCCAGTCGAGCGACGTGTACACGTCGTAGCCGCCGCGATAGGCCGCCTTCTCGCCGAGCACCTGCACGAGCTGCTCGCGGACTCGGAAGGTGAAGTGCGGTGCGTAGAGCGACGTCGTGACCGGCTTGACGACGATCTCCTCGCTCTTCGCCGCTTCCGCCTCGGCCGCCGTGGCGTAGCCGTTGTCGACCATGGCCTCGAGAACGAGCGCGCGGCGGGCCCTGGCGCCCTCCAGGTTCTGGATCGGGTCGTAGTCGGACGGCGCCTGCGGAAGACCGGCGAGCAGGGCCATCTGGCCGAGCGTCAGCTGGTTCAGGTCGGTGACACCGAAGTACGTGGCCGCCGCGGCCTTCAGGCCGTAGGCCTGGTTCCCGTAATAGATCTGGTTGAAATACATCTCGAGGATCTGGGACTTGCTGAACGTCCGCGTCGCCTCGACGGCGAGGATCGCTTCCTTGATCTTGCGCGTGAACGTCGGGTCGTCTCCGAGGAGACGGGTCTTGATCAGCTGCTGGGTGATCGTCGACCCACCCTGCGTGATGCGGCCACTCGCGCTGTTGACCTGGAAGGCGCGGACGATCCCGCCGACGTCGACCCCGGGATTGGTCCAGAAGGTCTTGTCCTCGATCGCGATGGTCGCGTCCTGCATCCGCTTGGGGACGGCGTCGATCGAGATCAGGTCGCGCCGCTCGTCCGAGAGCGTGTAGAGAAGATGCGCGCCGCTGCGGTCGTAGATGTGTGTCGTGAGCGGCACGGGAACTGTCGCGAGATCGCTCGCGGCCGGAAGATCCGAGGCGAAGTACCCGAAGGTCGCCGCGGCCGCGAATCCGACGAAGGCGACCCCCGCGAAGAGGACCGCGGTGAGGACGCCCGCGAACGTGCCGACCGGTCGCACCGCGCTGACACGGCGCGAAAGGCGCCCGCCCGTACGGGCGGGGAATCGGTAGGCACGGTACGCGCGGCCAGGAGCTATCCCCTTGATGGACATCTGGTCTGTTTAACGCTCGGGATGCACGGTTCGTGCCATTAAGCCGAGATAGGGGTCGTCTAACGCCGCGCAAGGCGTCCTTGCAAGCGAGCGCTGAGCGCCGCCCAGCCCCGCAGCGGGGGTCCGGCAAGGGATTCCCTGAGCGCGCGCTGCGCCTCGCGCGCGTCCCCTTCCCACCCCTCTATGAGGAGGCGATCCTCCGGACGAAGCGAGTTTGCCGGCCCGCGCCGCTCCATCGCCGATTCAGCGAGAGCCATGCGGTCGTAAAGGCTCGCGACCGCCGCGGCGGCGGCCGCCGCGTGTCGCGCCAGGATCGCGCTGTAGCGGGCGAACTCGCCGTTCTCGAGCGTCACGGCCTGCTTCGTCTGATCGAACATGGTGGTGAGCTCGAGATTCGCCGCGAGCTCGCGGTCGACCGCGTTCACCGCGTCCGCAAGCTCGCGCCGTTCGGCAGGGTCCGGCGCGAGGGGACGCGCGAGCCAGCCGGCGAGGGCAGCGACCGCGGCGACGATCGCGGCGATGAGATACGGCACGACACCCATCGTCCCACGTCGGCCCTGTATCCATCGCGCGCATGTGTTTGATACATCGCGTGTATGATGCCCGGCGATGCTCCGCGCCCGCGACCGCACGCTCGCCACGCCGTACTTCCCCGTTGGCGGTCCCGTCCCGGCCTCCGACCTCGTCGGCCGCGAGACGTACCTGCGACGGCTTACCGAGCGGCTCGAGGACGGACAGCACGTTCTCATCTCCGGTCCGCGTCGGATCGGGAAGACCTCGATCATCATCGAGGCGCTCCGCCGGTTGCGGCGGCGCGGCGCGTACACCGCGTACGTCGACTGCCTCGGCGCGACCGACATCCGTGGCCTGGGCGAGCGACTGGCCGACGCCGTTCTGCAGAACCTCTCGGGGGTCGAACGGACCTTCGAGCACGCGAAGGCGATCGCTGCGGGAATGCAGCCGACGGTCAAGGTGAAGTACGAGCACGTGGAGCTCGCGCTGCAGCTCGCTCGCGAGACGAACGCGCAGCGTTTCTTCGAAGGCGCCCTCGACCTCGCACAGGGACTCGCGAAGCGGTCGGGCAAACGCGTCGTGGTGGTGCTCGACGAGTTCCAGGCCGCGGGCCGGCTTGGTCCGAGGGTGTTCGACGTCATGCGCACGCGTTTCCAGGCGCATCGGGGCGTGAGCTACGCGTTCCTCGGCTCGGAGCAGGGCATCCTCGAGGAGCTCTTCAGCGCGAAGGGGCATGCCTTCTACCGCTTCGCCGTGCCGCTCGACTTGACGGATGCGGGCGGGCACCGCTTCGGCATCGACCCGGATGACTGGCTCGAATATTTGCGGTCGAAGTTCGCCGCGAAGAAGATGACGATCGACGACGCGAGCATCGACCGCCTCCTCGACGCGACCGGCGGGCACCCTCAAGACACGATGCAGGTGTGCGCCGCCCTCTATTACCTGATGCGCGACGCCGGCTCGCGAAGCGTGACGTCGGATCTTCTCGAGGTTGCCTACGAGCAGGCGATGCGGGAGCTGGAGCGTCCGTTCGGCCTCCATTGGACCGAGCTCGGCTCGCACAAGTATCTGCAGCAGGTCGCGAAGCGGATCGCACATCGCGCCGTCCTCTACGCCGCCGACGCCGACGGGGGCGCCGTGCCGCGTCCGGAGGTCCTGCGTGCGCTCGCCGCACTGCAGGAGCGCGGTCTCGCCGTACGGCTGGGACGCGGGCGCTACGACTTCGTCGAGCCGATGTTCGGCGAATACGTGCGCCGACTCGATGAAGGCCTCGTGGCAGCGGGCACTCCGTCCCGGCAAAGCCGGGGGCAGCAGAGCGGTTAGACGCCGCCGCGCGGCGGCTCCACCGCATACAGTTCCAGCGCGATGAGCCACCAGCCTCCTCTCGAGCTCCGACCGGGCGTCAAGGTGCGGTTTGGGCCGGACCGTCGAATCGGGGAGCTCGAGCGTCAATCACCCAACGGCGAGGAGTGGCTGGTAAAGGATCGCTTCGGGAAGTTCTGGGTGGCGACGAATCGCCTGCTCCTGGAGGACGAAGAAGCCGCGGCGCAGTGAGCGCCGCGGCCTCCTACGACGCGAGATGTTCCCTGCGCGACGTCAGGCGACTACGCCGCGCCGGCCGCCCATGGCCCGCCAGATCAAGAGCACGATGATCGCGCCGATGATCGAGCCGACAATGCCCGACGCCGACAGCTCGAGGGTCCCGCCGAAAATGAGCGCTGCGAGCGTGCCGCCGACGAACGATCCGATGATGCCGAGGATCATGGTGCCGAGCCAACCCATCGGGTCCGGACCCGGGACCAGAGCGCGTGCGATGAAGCCCGCGATCAGTCCAACGATCAGGAAAGCGATGATGCCCACGCAGACACCTCCCTTTTAGCTACGGGCCTGATGTCTGCACCAAGCGTGCCGTCCCACGAGCAGCCGGCGCCTTGTCCGCTTCGTCCCCGCGTCGGGTCTCAGCGGGCTCGAATGCAGTACCCCCGAGGCGAATCGAACGCCTGTCTACGGCTCCGGAGGCCGTCGCTCTATCCGCTGAGCTACGGGGGCGGGGCGATGCCCAATTCTAGGTCGCGGCAACTGCTAGCGTGACCGACGTCAGATGACCGCGGGGACGACCACGCGCGAGCGCGACAAGGAGCTGTCGCTCGTCCAACACCTAGGCGAGCTGCGCAGTCGCCTCATGGTCTCGGCGATCGCGCTCGTCGCCACAACGGCGATCGCGTTCTTCTTCGGGACGCAGCTCATTCGTCTGCTGCTCATACCTGTGGACTGCACATTCATCCCGGCCTACTCGTGCCACCAGCCGCCGACGAACCTCGTGTCGTTCAGCCCGACCGAGAACTTCACGACGTATTTCCGCGTGGCGCTCTTCGCCGGTTTCGCGCTCGCGATGCCCGTGATCCTGTACGAGATCTACGCGTACATCGACCCGGCGCTGCTCCCGAAGGAGCGCCGCTTCATCCGATTCATGGGACTGCCGGTGATCGGGCTCTTCATCGCCGGAATGCTCTTCTGCTACTTCATCCTGCTGCCGAACGCGATCAAGTTCCTTGTCACGTTCGGCGACGAGGTGATCAAGAATCAGCTCCGCGCCGCGGACTACCTGTCGTTCGTCACGATCTTCATCCTGGGGATGGGGCTCGTGTTCGAGGTGCCGGTTGCCATCTTCGCGCTCGTGAAGATCCACGTCATCACCCGGCAATGGCTCGCGAAGCAGCGGCGCTACGCGTTCCTTGCGGCGTTCATCATCGGGGCGATCATCACTCCGACGCCCGACCCCTTCAACCAGACCCTCGTCGCGGTTCCGATGTATCTCCTGTTCGAGCTTGGCCTGTTCGTCGCACGCTTCGCCTGAGCTCTTCGAGCCTCGCCTTCAGCCTGGCCTCCGCGCCGAGATCGGTCGGCTCGTAGTAGCGCCGCCCCTGGAGGGAATCCGGTAGGTACGTCTCGTCCGGCGCGACGTGGCCCTCGAAATCGTGCGCGTACTTGTAGCCCCGGCCGTACCCGAGCTCGGCCATCAGCCTCGTCGGCGCGTTCCGCAGATGCAGGGGCACCGGATCGACGCGCGTCTCGGCAAGGTCGTGCTGCAGCTCGCCGAGGCCGCGCTTCAGGGAATCCGACTTCGGGGCGAGGGCGAGGTACACCGTCGCCTCGGCGAGCGGGAAGTACGCCTCGGGCATACCGATGAGGTGCGTCGCCTGCTGGGCCGCGCTCGCGATCACGAGCGCCTGCGGGTCAGCGAGGCCGACGTCCTCTCCGGCGAGAATGACGATGCGCCGCGCGATGAACATCGGATCCTCGCCCGCGTCGATCATCCGCACCAGCCAGTAGAGGGCCGCGTCCGGGTCAGACCCGCGGACGCTCTTGATGAAGGCCGAGATCGTGTCGTAGTGCTGGTCGCCGGCGCGGTCGTACAGGAGCGAGCGCCGCTGCATCGCCTCTTTCACCTCGTCGAGTCCGACGGGCTTTTTGCCGGAGGGTCCCGGCACAGCCGAATCCGCCGCCAGCTCGAGCGCATTGAGCGCGACGCGCGCGTCGCCGTTGCTGACCGCGACCAGGCCGTCCAGCGCTTCTTTCGTGAGCTCGACCGAACCGCCGAGGCCGCGCTCCTCCGTCAGGGCGCGCTCGACGATGACCCGGACCTCGTCCTCGGTCAGCGGCTTCAACGTGAATACGCGTGACCGCGACAGGAGCGCCGAGTTCACTTCGAACGACGGGTTCTCCGTGGTCGCCCCGAGCAGAGTGACGTCGCCATTCTCGACGTACGGCAGCACGACGTCCTGCTGCGCCTTGTTGAACCGGTGGATCTCATCGATGAAGAGAACGGTCCCTTGATTCGTGAGAGCGCGAAGCTTCCGCGACTCCTCGATGATCTTGCGGAGCTCGGCGACCCCGGAGGCGACGGCTGAGATCGCGACGAAGCGCGAGTTCGTGCGCTTCGCGCCGATCGCCGCGAGGGTCGTCTTTCCGGTGCCGGGCGGGCCCCAGAGGATCATCGACGGCAGCTGACCGGCCTCCATGGCCTTGCGGAGGACGCGGCCCTTCCCGACGAGGTGGCTCTGCCCGACGAACTCGTCGAGGTCGCGAGGGCGCATTCGCGCGGCGAGCGGTTGAGCCTGGGCCATTCTGCGATTGTCCCACCGCAACCGAATTGCCGCTGACGACCTATAAACAGTCGCTTATCCTATGAATTCGTGGAACGTGGAGGGATCCTGAGCCCGTCCAGCCTGCGCGAGCTGCGGAGCTATTACCGTGCGCTCGGCGACGTGAACCGTCTCCGCATCGTCCACATCCTGGTCACCGAGGGCGAGCAACCCGTCTCGGAGCTCGCGCGGCGCCTGCGGATCAGCCAGCCTCTCATGTCCTGGCACCTGCGGCGGCTGCGGCGCGCAGGGATCGTGCGGATGGAGCGCGTCGGACGCGAGGTTCGCTGCTCGTTCGACCGAGAGCAGTTCGCGGACCTGAACGCCCGCGGCTTTCGGCTCCTCATGAACCGCGCCGAGGCGCAGCCATGAGCCACGGCGTGGTGCCTGAAGGGTTGGCCGAAGGCGCGCGGGCGAGCATCGGTCCCTTGGCCCGGGCGCTCGCCGCTCTCGGGATATCGGCGAACGCGGTGACGATCGCCGGCGGCGTGCTCAGCGTCCTCGGCGCGGGATTGCTCTCGGCCGGAATGCCGCTCCCTGCGCTCCTCGTCCTCCTCGTGGGGACGCTCGCCGACACGCTCGACGGCCAGCTCGCGAAAGCCTCCGGCGGCGGGACGCGGCTCGGGGCATTCCTCGACTCGACGGTCGATCGCGTCGCGGACGGCGCGCTGTTCGTCGGCGCGGCGGCAGAGGGCGCGAACGCGGGCCAGCCGCTCCTCTTCTGGTCGTCGCTCATCGCTCTCGTCGCGTCGTTCCTCGTACCGTACGTGCGCGCCAAGGCCGAATCGCTCGGGGTGAGCGCGAGCGTCGGCCCGGCGCCGCGCGAGGCGCGCATCGTCATCTTCCTCATCGGTCTCGCGGCGTGGGCGGTGTTGGATCTCGAGGCGCTGTTCGTCGCCGCGATCTTCGCACTCGCCGTGCTTTCGACGATCACGTTCGTTCTCCGGGTGGTCCACGTCGGCCGCCAACTCTCGACAAAAGAAAGGTAGATATCCAGAAAGTCATGCCGATCGCCAAAAAGAGAAAAAAAGCCTCAACCACGCGCCGCGGGAACAAACGCATCCGCGTCGCGATCATCGGTGTCGGGAACTGCGCGAGCTCGCTCGTGCAGGGCGTTCACTACTACCGCAACGCCAAAGCCGGCGACCGCGTCCCCGGGATCATGCACGTGGACCTCGGCGGGTATCACATTCGCGACGTGGACTTCGTCGCGGCGTTCGACGTCGACCGGAACAAGGTTGGCAAGGACCTCGCCGACGCGATCTATCAGGCGCCGAACAACACCTACCGCTTCGCGGACGTCCCGCGGACGGGCGTGAAGGTCTCGCGGGGCATGACGCACGACGGGATCGGCAAGTACCTGTCCGAGGTCGTGAAGAAGGCCCCTGGCGCCACCGACGACGTCGTCGGGATCCTGCGTGATCGCGAGGTCGACGTCGTCGTGAGCTACCTGCCGGTGGGCAGCGAGGAAGCCACGAAGTGGTACGTCGAGCAGACCCTCGAGGCCGGCTGCGCATTCATCAACTGCATCCCGGTGTTCATCGCGCGTGAGCCCTACTGGCAGAAACGCTTCGCGCAGAAGAACCTGCCGATCATCGGCGACGACATCAAGTCGCAGGTCGGCGCCACGATCACGCATCGCGTCCTCACGCGGCTCTTCATGGACCGGGGCGTCCGTCTCGACCGCACCTACCAGCTGAATTTCGGCGGCAACACCGACTTCCTCAACATGCTCGAGCGGGAGCGTCTCGAGTCGAAGAAGATCAGCAAGACGAACGCCGTCACCAGCATGCTCGACTACCCGATGGAGGCGAAGGACGTCCACGTCGGGCCGTCCGACTACGTTCCGTGGCTCCTCGACCGCAAGTGGTGCTACATCCGGATGGAGGGCACTACCTTCGGCGATGTCCCTTTGAACGCAGAGGTCAAGCTCGAGGTCTGGGACTCGCCCAACAGCGCCGGCGTGGTGATCGACGCAATACGCTGCTGCAAGCTCGCGCTCGACCGAGGCCTCGGGGGCACGATCGTGGCGCCGTCGGCGTACTTCATGAAGTCGCCGCCGCGCCAGATCCCCGACGACCGGGCGCGTGAGGGCGTGGAGGAATACATCAAGGGACGGTCGAGCCAGCAAACGCTCAGCGGGGCAGCAAGCTAGAGGTGCTCGACCGCTTGCTCCACGGATCGGCGTTCTGGGGCTGGCGCGTCGGCGCCTCGCTGGCGCAGCGCCTGCCGTCCTGGATCACCTATCCGGCGGCGGTCGTGGGCGGCGAGATCGCCTACCTCGTCTGGACCGGGAGGCGCAGGGTCGCAAAGCAGAACTTCGCCGTCGTCCTCGCCCTTCCGGCTGACGACCGCGAGGTCGCGCGGGTGGCGCGGCGCTCGTTCCGCAACTTCGCGAAATACCTCGTCGAGATCATGCGGTTCCCCCGCCTCGAGACCGCGGACTTCGCGAAGCTGGTCACGGTCGATCCGCGCTCGTGGTCGTATTTCCGTGCCGCGCGGGAGCACGGGCGTGGACTCATCTTCGTGTCGATGCACTTCGGCAACTTCGAGATCGGCGGCGCGCGTATCGCCGACGAGATCCCGCTCAACGTCATCGCCGACGAGCTCGAGAACCAGCGCCTCATGGATCTTCTCGTCGCGAACCGCGCGCACAAGAACGTGCGGCTCCTCCCACCCGAGGGAGCGGTCCGCCAGGTGCTTCAGGCCCTGCGCCGCAACGAGATGGTTGGGCTCATGATGGATCTGGGGCCGCGCGCGAAAGAGCTCGATAACGTCGAAGTCATGTTCTTCGGCGAACCGACAGCTTTTCCGACCATCGCCGCGAACCTCGCGCGGGTCTCAGGCGCGCCGATCGTCGTCGCGGCGGTGACGAGGGAGCGAGACAACACCTTTCGTGGCGTGGCCCTGCCGCCGATCTTCGTCGAACGGACCAAGCAGGCCGCCCACGACATCGAGCACACCACGCAGGCGATCGTTCACGGCCTCGAGCAGCTCGTCCGCGGCGATCCCGACCAGTGGTACATGTTCCGCCCCATGTGGACCCGGCCCGAAGGCACCGCTTAGGTCATGGGCGCTTCGCGGGCGCTCGCGAGGGCGGCCGAGCGGGTCCTGCCGCGAGTTCCGCCGGCGTGGCAAGGGCCGATATCCGAGGTCGCTGGGACCATCGCCTATCTGGCGGCGCCGCGCAGCCGCGCCGCCGTCCGCGCGAACCTCGCGACGATCGCGCCGGAGCAGGCGCTCAGCGCGCGGCGGGTGTTCGTGAACCAGGTCCTGCAGTACCTCGAGGTGTTCCAGATCCCGCGGCTTGATCGCGCACGTTTCGACGCGGTCGTCCGGGTCGAGGGCTGGGACAACTTCGTCTGCGCGCACCGTGTTGGCAAGGGCGTGATCTTCGGCAGCGCGCACCTTGGACCGATCGCGCTCGTCGGGCAGATCCTCATGACGCGCGGCTACACGCTCACGCTTCCTGCAGAGAAGACCGACTCGGAGTTCATGCACGCGGTGAATCGCGCCCGGCAGGCGCAGGGCCTCGTGCTGGTGCCGATCGATTCGGCGCTGGGGATCCACCGGGTCATCCGCGACAGCGGGGTGCTCGGCATCCTCGCCGACCGCGCGGTGACCGGCATTGGCGAACGCGTGGAGTTCTTCGGACGGCCGGCGCTGCTCCCCTCCGCGCACGTCGCCCTCGCGCTCCGTACGGGCGCGGCGCTCGTCCCCGCGTTCGCCTGGCGAGAGAAGGGCTTCCTCGTCGCGCGGATCGAAGAGCCGATCAAGCTCGTGTCCACCGGCGACCGCGAGGTCGACGTCCGCGCAGGCGTGCGCCAGTTCGCGGCGCGTCTCGAGCGCTACGTTAAAGAGCACCCCGAGCAATGGTCGGTCTTCGAGCCGGTGTGGGAGTCCGCAAATGAATGAGCGAGGAGCCTCGCTACGCGCCCAGGGGCCCCTGCCCCTGCACCCGCGACGAGCGAGTCCTTCAGCCCTGAGCCCGTGGCGAGTCACGGAGGCAAGGCCGACGGGACGAGCTGTTTGAGACGAATGAGTGAGCGAGGAGCGGTTCGGCCGCGACGAGCGAATCCTTCAGCCCTGAGCCCGTGGCGAGGCGATGCAGCACGGCTGCGGAGCTGAGCTGCTTAAGAAGTTGGGTAGGGCCGACGTACACATGCACAGTGACCTGAGCGACGGTCTCTCGTCGATCGAGAAGCTCCTGGACTCCGCAGAGCGTGCCGGACTCGATGTGGTCGCGCTCACCGATCACGACGACATCCGCGGCGCGTTCGAGATGCGCGAGCTCGCCGCGCGGCGCTCGAGCCCTGTCGAGGTCGTGCCGGGAGCCGAAGTCACGACACGATCGGGCCACCTCCTCGCGCTATGGATCGAGGACGAGATACCGATGTTCTGCTCGCTCGCGCAGGCGCTCGACCTGATCCACCAGGCCGGCGGCATGGCCATCGCGCCCCATCCGCTCTCCTATCTCACCTTCTCGATCGGCGAGGGCGCCCTCCGGCAGATCGCTACGTATGCCGACGGCGCGCGGATGGTCGATGCGATCGAGCTGCGCAACCCCTCGTACGCCGGGCGCGTGCGCGCGTCCCGCGCTCTCTGGCTCAACAACCATGTGCTGCGCGTCGCGGAGACTGGATCGAGCGACGCGCACCACGCGGCGCTCGTGGGGACGTGCTGGACGGAGTTTCCGGGACGCACCTCCGAGGACCTGCGAGACGCTCTCCGGGCCCAACAGACCAAGGCCGAGGGCCGCGGTTGGACGCTGCGCGAGCACCTCGACGGCGCCGCGAAGCAGCAGTGGCGATCGATGGTCCGCGACCCGATCAAGCGCGCCGGTCGCAGAATGACTCGCTCGAAGAAGAAATGAACGCCAAATGAAGAAACCGAACGAGCAAGGAGCGGTTTATCCGCGACGAGCGAGTGCTTCAGCCTTGAGCCCGTGGCGAGACGACGCAGCGAGGCTGCGGAGGCGAGCTGCTTGAGCGGACGAGACGCTCGATGAAGATCGGGATCGTCTCGCCGTACGCCTATCCGCGGCCGGGCGGGGCCAACTCGTACATCCGCGAGAGCTACGAGGAGCTGCGCCGCCTGGGGCACGACGTGCGGATCATCACCGCTCCCTGGGGCGACGACCCGCCCGCCCAGGACGTGATCCAGATCGGCCGGGCGATCGCGGTCCCGTACAACGGTGCGATCGGCCGTATCACGCTGTCCCTGCGTCTCGAGTGGCTCGTCTCGCGAATGCTCGATCGGGAACGGTTCGACATCATTCATCACCACGAGCCGCTCGTTCCTTTCCTCTCGATGCAGATCCTCGACTCCGCGCGGTGTCCGCAGGTCGCGACGTTCCATGCCTTCGGCGGGTTCTCGTTCTCGTACTGGGCCGGGCGGCCGATCGGCAACCGCTACATGAACAAGCTCGACGCGCGGATTGCCGTGTCGAGCGCCGCGCGCCACTTCATCTCGACGTACTTCCCGGGCGACTACAAGATCATCCCGAACGGCGTTGACGTGCAGTTCTACTCGAGCGCAAAGCCGTTTCCGGAATACAACGATGGCAAGATCAACATCCTGTTCGTCGGCCGGCTCGAACCGCGGAAGGGCGCGATGTATCTGATGGAGGCTTACGCCAAGCTCAAGCCGAAGCACCCCGAGCTCCGGCTGATCCTCTGCAGCGTCGGTCCGCTGCTCGGGAAGCTACGCCGGTTCGCTCGCGAGAATCGCCTCGACGACGTCCTCTTCGCGGGGCGCGTCTCCGATGTCGACAAGGCCCGCTTCTACAAGACCGCGCACATTTTCTGCGCGCCATCGACCGGTCAGGAGTCCTTCGGGATCGTCCTCCTCGAGGCGATGGCCGCTGGGCTGCCCGTGGTCGCGAGCGACATCCACGGCTACAAGCGTGTCGTACAGCGAAATGTCACCGGCCTTCTTGTCGAGCCGCGGGACCCCGACGCCATCGCCGCGGCTCTCGAACGGCTGCTCTGCGAACCCGCCCTGCGCGAGCGCCTCGGCCAGGCCGGCGCCAAGCTCGCGCCCCAGTACGACTGGTCCCATGTGACGGCGCAGCTGATTGAACTCTACGAGGACGTCATTCGTAAGAGAGGCGTGCGCTAAAGTCTCGGCCCGAGGGGGTGGTCCTTCGTGTTCAACCGTCAGATCGCCGCATTTTCAGTCGCCCTCGTTCTCCTGCTCGCGGCCTGCACGCCCGCGCCGAAGGGCAGCGGCAGCTCGCCGGCCCAGTCGGGGGCCGCCGCCGAGCAGCCGCAGCCGGGCGGAACGCTGACCTTCATCGTGAACGCCGAACCGCCGACGTTCGATGGCCACCGCGAAACGACGTTCGCGCTCCTGCATCCGATCGCACCGCACTACAGCACGCTCTACAAGTTCGACCCGAACGACCTGACCAAGGTCATCCCGGACGTCGCCGCCGCGATGCCCGAGATCTCCGCCGACAAGCTCAGCTACACCATCAAGCTCCGCACCGACGTGAAGTTCCACGATGGCTCGAAGATGACGAGCGACGACGTCGTCGCGACCTACCAGAAGATCATTTTCCCGCCGACCGGCGTGCTCTCGCCGCGCGCCGGCGCGTACGCCGCAGTCGACACCATCAGTAATCCGGCGCCCGACAGCATCGTCTTCAAGCTGAAGTACTCGTCCGCCTCGTTCGCGACGAACCTCGCATCGCCCTGGAACTTCATCTACAGCGCCGCGAAGCTCAAGACGGACATCCACTGGTACGAGAAGAACATCATGGGAACGGGCCCCTTCATCTACGTCTCCAACACCAAGGGACAGGACTGGGTCGGCAAGAAGTTCCCCGACTACTTCGGCAAGGACAAGAACGGCGTCCAGCTGCCCTACCTCGACGGGTACAAGGCCCTGATCATCACCGACGCCAACGCCGAGGTGAACGCGATCCGAAGCAAGCAGGCCGCGATCGAGTTCCGCGGCTTCACTCCGCAGCAGCGCGACACGCTTTCGGGGGCGCTCGGCACGGCGCTCGCGATCCAGGAAGCCCCCTGGATCTGTGTGAACTACATCGTTCCGAACACCAAGAAGCCGCCGTTCGATGACGTCCGCGTGCGGCAGGCCCTCACGCTCGCCATCGACCGTTACGCCGGGAGCACCTCACTGCAGAAGATCACGATCGTGAAGGACGTCGGCGGGCTGATGCGGCCGAAGGGTCCCTTCGCGCAGGCCGATGCCGATCTCCAGAAGATCGCCGGCTTCGGCACGGATGGCGCGGCGAGCAAGGCGAAGGCCAAGCAGCTCCTCGCGGACGCGGGCCAGTCGAATCTCACCTTCAAGTTCTTGAACCGCAACATCACCACGCCCTACGAGCCCGTCGCGCTGTTCGTGATCGACCAGTGGAAGCAGGTCGGCATCACCGCGACCCACGACGTGAAGGAGACCTCCGCGTACCAGGCGGACCTCCGCTCCGGCAACTTCGAGGTCGCCCTCGACTTCAACTGCGACTTCCTGGACGAGCCCGACCTCCAGCTCGCGAAGTTCTGGTCCGCGTCGGGCCTCGGCAAGGGTCTCAACTTCGCGTACTACGACGACGCCAATCTCGACAAGATGATCGACGGCCAGGGCCGCGAGACCGACCCCGCGAAGCGAAAGACGCTCGTCGCGGACATCGAGAAATACGCCATGGACACGAAGGCGTACCAATACCCCGTCCTCTGGTGGTACCGGATCATTCCGTACCTCAGCACAGTGCGCGGCTGGCGTATCGGCTCGAACCACTACACCAACCAGGACCTCGCGACCGTCTGGCTGGGGAAATAGCGGCGAACTAGCGAACCGACGGGAGCCGCCCGAGACTTACCGGATGCGCCGGTACGTCGCCGGGCGGCTCCTGCTCATGATCCCGACGCTCATCGGCGTCGCCATCCTGACGTTCGTCATCATGCGCGCGGTCCCCGGCGACATCGTCGCACTGAAATACGCGGGCTCACCGGTCCCGCAGTCGGTGATCGACGAGGAGCGTCACCAGCTCGGGCTGGACAAGCCGATGTGGGTGCAGTTCAGCGACTGGATGGGCGACATCGCGCGCTTCGATCTCGGCACGTCGCTGTGGACCGGACGCTCGGTCGTGGACGAGATCGTCGTCCGCTTCCCGCTATCGCTCGAGCTCGCGATCATCGCGACGCTCCTGGCCATCGTGATCGCGATCCCGCTCGGGGTCATCGCCGCGGTGCGACAGGACAGCTGGGTCGACTACGCGATCCGGCTCTTCTCGATCGGCGGCCTCGCCATGCCGAGCTTCTGGATCGGCCTGCTCATGGTGCTCGCGACGATCACGTTCTTCGGGTGGGCGCCACCGCTCGTCTTCACGGCGATCACGGAGGATCCCATCGCGAACCTCTCGCAGATGATCCTTCCTGCGCTCTCCGTTGGCTATCGGTACTCGGCAGTGTCGATGCGCATGACGCGCTCGACGGTGCTCGAGGTCCTGCGCGAGGATTACGTACGAACCGCGCGCGCCAAGGGCGTGCGGGAGAGCCTCGTCGTGATGCGACACGCCTTGCGCAACGCCCTCCTGCCGGTGATCACGGTGATCAGCCTCGAGTTCGCGTTCCTCATCGGCGGCCTCGTCGTAACGGAGCAGGTCTTCAACCTGAACGGCATCGGCAAGCTCCTAGTCGACGCGGTCGCGCACCGCGATTACACGCTCATCCAGGCGCTGGTCCTGCTACTCGCGTCGGTGTTCGTGCTCATCAACTTCGTCGTCGACATGGTCTACGTCGTCCTGGACCCGCGGATCAGGTACTCGTGACGGAGCTGGCGCACCCGGCGGTGCGCGATCCCGACGATGCCGCCAAGCGCCGCTACCTCGAGTCCACTGGCACCCGGCGGTTCCTACGGTTCTGGGGCGAGTTCATCCGCCGGCGCCCGCTGGGAACGGCAGGCGCCGTCCTCATCATCCTGATGCTGCTGACGGCGGGGCTCGCGGACCGGATCGCGCCGTACGACCCGACCGCATTCAATTTCGCCGATCTCCTCCAGGGACCGTCGCCGAAGCATCTCCTGGGGACCGACCCCTTCGGGCGCGACGTATTCACCCGGATCGTCTACGGCTCCCGCACCGCGCTCCTCGTTGGGTTCACGGCGTCGTTCGTCGGGTGCACGCTCGGCCTGGTGCTGGGCGTGGTCGGCGCGTATCTCGGCGGGCGCGTGGACCAGCTGATCCAGCGGCTCATGGACGTCCTGCTCAGCTTCCCGCTCATCGTCATCGCCATCGCCGTCGTTGCGGCGCTCGGGACCGGCGAGGGGAAGATCGGCAACGTCATCGCGGCGATCACCGTCCCGATCATTCCCCGCGTTGCCCGGGTCGTTCGATCGAGCGCGCTCAGCATCGTGAACATGCCGTACATCGAGGCGACGCGCGCCGTGGGTTCGGGCGCGATCCGCATCATGTTCCGCCACGTCGCGCCGAACGTGTTCGCGCCGTATCTCATCATGCTGACGGCATTCCTCGGGCAGGCCATCCTGCTCGAGGCCTCGCTTTCGTTCCTCGGGCTCGGCGTGTTCGAGCCGACGCCGTCGTGGGGGCTCATGCTCCGCGGCGCCGGGATGCAGTTCCTCGAGCAGGCGCCGTGGCTCGCGATCGCGCCGGGCGTCGCGATCAGCCTCGCGGTGTTCGGCTTCAACCTGTTCGGTGACTCGCTTCGCGACGCGCTCGACCCGCGCTTGCGGACGGCGTAGTGCTCGACGGTCTCGACGCGGTTCCGTGGGACGAGCTGCACCACGCATACGGGACCGCTGACGACATCCCAGGTCTCTTGCGCGAGCTCGCCGCTGGAAGCGAGCCCCTACGTGAGCGAGCGATCGAAGCGCTCTTCGCGAGCCTCGACCATCAAGGGACCGTCTATGAGGCGAGCGCCTTCGCCGTGCCATTCCTCGTGGAGATCGCCGGCGAATCGAGAACGCCGCTCCGTTGGAGAATCTGGGCGCTCGTGCTCTTGGCCGGCATCGCCGATGGCAATGAAGTTGGCGATGCGACGGACGCCGAGGCCGCGCGCTCCGCCGTGGCTAAGCAACTGCCGAAGCTTCTGCCGCTGATGAACGAACGCGGTCTCGATCTCGCGGTCGCTTGGATCGCCGGCAACTGCGGTCTCGCTGGGGGTCTCGCGTCTCCGCGCCTCGGAGACCTCGAACGCTCCGAGCCGCCCGGAGCTCGACGGCTCGCGTTCGCGATAGCCGGCGGGCTTATCGAGAGTGGGCAGGCGAGTGCGACGGAGCTGGCTGAAGCGTCGCGTCTCAGCGAGGATTTCGCCGAGCTCCGGGAAGGAACTGAGCCCGCTGACAGTAAGCGCGCGCTCGAAGAGGTCGTGAGCAGCGAGCTCAACCAGTACCTGAGGTAGGAGAGGCGCCGTCTCAGCCGGCGGGCTTCCCGCCAGGGGCCTTCTCCGTCGCGAGCCGCAGAGCCGTGATGACCTCCTGTCCGAGGTAATACACCGGCCAGAGCGGCGACTTCCGTTGCGTGATCTGTCCCTCTCTGTCTCGTGCTCCGCGGATCCCCTCGAATGTGAGCACCGTGAACGTGATTGCGTCCTGCAGGACAGGTAACGGCGAAGCCATGGGTACGAACATCTCGAGCGACTTCTCGACGAAGCCGAGGAGCTTGCGACTCGCGGCGCGCAAAGACTCCTGTTCGCCGCCGCCGATGATGCCGCCCCCGGTGCTGAAGTAAAGGCTCGTCGACCCCTCAGCGACTGCGACGAGCGACACGACGGTCTTCTGGACCTGCCATTCCATCATCGCCGCCCAGACGTGGGGCCGATCCGCGGTTGGTGCGAGTCCGAAGTCCGCCGGCTTTGCTTCGAGCACCATCTTGCGGAGAGCCGGCCCGCCGCTGTCCGGCTTACCGCCCATCGCCCGACACTCGCTCCACGCCCGCGCGGATCGCGGCCTCGAGCTCCTTCGGGTGCTTCGAGCCGATGAGCACGGGTATGCCTTTGCGCAGGCGGAGCTTCACACCCACGTCGCCGCCCGTCGTGTACGCCCATCCCGCCGGGCCGAGGCGGACGCCCCAGCCGCCGTAGTCGATAAGCGGTCGGTAGTGCTTCACCTCGAGGCCGACGATGTCTCCGAACGCGATGCGCCGCGTTGGCCAGAGGTGGCGGAAGGCGATGGCCACACCGCTGTCGGTCACGTCGACGTCGAGATGCGAGAGCGAGATGAGCGCCGCGACGAGCACCACCACGGCAGGCGCGATCGCGAGGAGCAGGGCGTCGTTCGGCCGCGAAAAGACCACCGCGACCGTTGTGACGAAGACGATGAAGATCATCGCGAGAACGAGGAGACCCATGAGCACGTCGTGGAAGTGCTGCTCCTCGTGGTACCGGCTCACGTGCCGGTCCACACCGGCTTGCGCCGCTCGATGAACGCGCGCACGCCCTCACGGAAGTCGGCGCTCGTATAGCAGAGCGCGACCAGATCCGCGGCCTCGTCGGGCAGCATGCGCGCGCGGATCCGGCGGGCCATCTCCTTCGTCGCGTGCAACGTAAGCGGCGCGTACGAGCCAAGCTGCTCGACGAGCTTGTCCACGCGCGGCTCGAGCGCATCCTCGGAATCGACGACCTCCGTGACGAGGCCGATCGTCCGCGCTTCCTGCGCATCGATCAGGCGGGCCGTGAAGACGAGCTCCTTGACCCGTCCGAGCCCGACGAGCGCGGCGAGCCGGACGAGGTTCGCCGCGGAGAAACAGTTCCCGAGGGTGCGAGCGACGGGAACGCCGAAGCGCGCCGAGGGCGCGGCTACGCGAAGGTCGCACGCCGCTGCGATCGCGAGGCCACCGCCGACGACCGGCCCGCGGAGCGCGGCGATGGTGGGCACGCGCACGTCCTCGATGGCGCCGAGCCATGCGTCCATGCGGCGCTCGTACTCGAGGGCCTGCGAGGCATGGGTGAAGTCGACGAACTGGGCAATGTCCGTGCCGGCGACGAACGCATCGGGCGAGCCGCTGAGGACGACCGCCTTGACCGAGCCGTCCCCGTTCGCCTCACGGCAGATCGCCGCGATGCGGTCGTACATCGCGAACGTCAGCGCGTTTCGCGCTGCGGGGCGGTCGACGACGATCCAGAGCGCGCTGGAGCGGCGCTCGGTGCGGATCTCATCGGTCATGTGCGCGCGATGATGCCTCCACTCGCAAGATGGTCCACGTCGGCGTCGCTCCAGCCGAGCTCCCGAAGCACGTCGGCGCTGTGCTCGCCCAGGCGTGGACCAGCGCGGCGGTGCGCGACGGGAGTGCGGCCAAAACGCATCGGCGAGCCGAGCCCACGGAGGGTCCCGAGGACGGGGTGCTCGAGGTCGACGAAGAACTTCCGCGCGAGCAGGTGCTGGTCGTTGAACACGTCGGCGTAGTCGGCGATCTCGCCGCAGGGCACGCCCACTTTGCGGAGGAGCGCGAGCCAGTGCGCGGCGGGCTTCGTACGGGTCACCCTCTCGATCGCCTCCACGAGCGCGTCGCGGTTGCGGCGTCGCGCGTTCGCGTCCGCGAAGCGCGGGTCAGTCTCGAGCGGCCCGAGCCCGACGACTCGGCAGAACGCGGTCCAGTTCGGCGGGGTCGTGGCCCCGACGATGAAGTGGCGATCGGAGGCCGCGACGGCCTGGTATGGCGCGACGAGCTTGTGGGCCGAACCCGCCGCGCGCGGCACCTCGCCGCTCCCGAAGTACACGCCCGCTTCCCAGACCGCGAGCGACACCGCCGACTCGAACATCGAGATATCGACGAGCTGACCTCGACCGTCGCGCTCGCGGGCGCGAAGCGCAGCGAGTGTCGCGATCGTCGCGTAGAGCGCGGCGGTCAGGTCCGCGATCGACACACCCACCTTCACCGGCGCGCCGTTCTCTTCGCCGGTGATGCTCATGAGACCGCTCTGCCCCTGCACGATGATGTCGAGGGCGGGCCGGTCGGCGTACGGACCGTCGAGGCCCCAGCCGGTGACCGCGACATACACGAGGCGCGGGTTCGCTTGGACGAGCGCCGCGGGCGAAAGACCCAGGTCGTCCATCGTCCCCGGCCGGAGATTTTCGACGACCACGTCGGACCGAGCGGCGAGTCTCTTGAAGACCTCGCGGCCCTCGTCACGCTTTAGGTCGATCGCGAGGCTGCGTTTGTCGCGATTGAGTCGCGCGAAGTTGCCGCTCTCGCCCGACGCGAGTGGCTCGAGTAGACGGGCGAGGTCGCCGGCCTTCGGATGCTCGACCTTCACGACGTCCGCGCCGAGGTCGGCGAGCTGCATCCCACAGTACGGGCCCGCCATGTAGTTCCCGATCTCGACCACACGGATGCCCGCAAGGGGCGGAGCGCCTAGCACGTGCCCCAGCGGTCGATCCGGTCCCCGCTCTTCCTCAGCACGCCGGCGAGCGTTCCCTCGTAACCCACGAACCAGACCTCGCTACCACGCGCGAACACGCCTCGCAGAGAGCAGGTCGTGTTGAGATTCGCGACCGGACGAACGGTGTTGCCCTCGACGACGAGGGCCGTTCCACCGTCCCCGACGACGTACGTGAGCGCGCCGACGCGCACCGACGCCCGGAGCCCGTGTTCCACGCCGCTCTCGAGCGCGTGCCATTTCCCGTCGAACCGGAGGATCACGCCGTCGTCGCCCGCGGCGATCGCCTCCGTCGGCGACGCGGCGGCCACGGTCCGGAGCGACGACGTCGTGCCGGTGTCGAACAGTCTCCATCCCGCGGGCTCGAGCCGGTAGGAGACCCCGCCTGCGCCGACAGCCCAGGCGGAGCCGCTCGAGAACCCGACGACGCCGTACAGATCCTCGGTGATGCCCTTCGCATACTCGGTCCACCCGGCCGCCGTCTGCCGTTGCACCGTGCCGTCGGACCCGACGACGAGCGCGCCGTCCGGCATGAGGGACACGGCGTACGCGTTGAACACGCCGATGTCGTCGGCGCGGATCGTCTTGCCGAGGTCGTCGATGCTCACGACGTGACCGAAGGAACCGACGGCGGTGACCTCGTCGGCACCACATGCCGCGGCGACGAGCGAGCGCAGCGTCGGATCGATGAGCTCCCAGTGCTGCAACCGGCGGTCGAAGCGTCCGATCCCTCCGCCGTCCGACACGACCCAAACCGCGTCGCTGGTCGCGCATCCCGCCGAAAGCGGCTGCTTGAATACGAGCGGGCCGGTGTCAGGCTCGGGTGTCGGCGCCGGAGTGGCCGCCGGCGCTGGCGGCGGGGTCGGCGTGGCTCTCGTGACCACGCCGAAGACCGCGCCTGCACCGATCGCTACGACAAGCATGATCGCGGCAGCGGCGAGGGCAGTGCTGGTGCGAAGCGTCACCGGTGGGATCAGTCCATGGCCTCGAGTCTCTTTATGCGCTCCTCGATCGGCGGATGGGTGTCGAAGAGGTGGTCAAAGAACGCCGGCGCGTCCTTGAGGGGGTTGGCGATATACAGGGACGCGGTCGCCTTGTTCGCCACCTCGAGCGGCTCCTTGTCTGCCGCGATCTTGCGGAGGGCGGACGCGAGCCCCGGCGGGTAACGAGTGAGGAGCGCGCCTGACGCGTCGGCGAGGTACTCGCGCTGCCGCGAGACCGCGAGCTGGATGAGCTGCGCGATGATCGGCGTCAAGACGGCGAGGGCGATCGCGATGACCGCGATGATCGCGCCGGCGCCGCCGCGGTCGCGATCACGTCCGCGGCCCCAGAACATCGAGCGCCACATCCAGTCCGCGAGGAGCGCGACCGTTCCGACGAGAACGACCACGAGGACCATGACGCGGATGTCGCGGTTGCCGACGTGCGAGAGCTCGTGCGCGATCACGCCTTCGAGCTCGGTGCGGTCCAGCTTGTCGAGGAGGCCGCGCGTCACCGCGATCGATGCGTGCTGCGGGTCACGCCCGGTCGCGAACGCGTTCGGCGCCGAGTCCTCGATCACGTAGATCTTCGGCGTGGGGATCCCGAGACCGAGCGCGAGCGCTTCGACGATGTTGCGAAGCTGCGGCTCCTCGCTCGGACCGAGCTCCCGTGCCTGGCTCTGCGCGAGGATCAGCTTGTCGCCGGCGAAGTAAGACACGAGCGCGCTGCCGATCGATATCGCGAACGCGAATGGGAGGACGGCGATGCCTCCGCCGGGCGCGAAATACTCGCCGACGAAATAGGCGAGGATCGCGACAAACGCGGTGACGACCGCGATCAGTAG
>Ga0207646_10002307_pt1 | contig 22649 bp, 10 predicted proteins | sample KBSK5502metaG_FD_184343 | JGI IMG/M metagenome (GOLD analysis project Ga0207646, IMG submission 184343) | Corn, switchgrass and miscanthus rhizosphere microbial communities from Kellogg Biological Station, Michigan, USA - KBS K5-50-2 metaG... | ecosystem: Host-associated > Plants > Roots >... | reverse complement strand
CCCTTTGGAGACTAAGGACTGCAAATAGTCCCGGTCTGCTGTGCTAAGTTTGAGATGTTGCTTTTTCATCTCCTCATTGTTGACGCGGGGAGACGAAAATGCAAGCAAACTTAATTTACGGACTACTAGTAAGCAGCCAACTCCAAGGCCTTATTGTAAACATCCTCGACCTGCGGCAGCACGGCCTTCTCCAGGATGCGCGAGAAGGGGACCGGCGTATCAGTGCTGCCGACGCGCATGACCGGTGCGTCGAGGTACTCGAAGCATTCGGCCGCGATCCGCGCGGCGACTTCGCCGCCGACGCCGCCCGTCACCTTGTCCTCGTGGGTGATCAACACGCGGCCGGTCTTCTCGACCGACGCAGCGACGGCCTCCATGTCGAAAGGCACGATTGAGCGCAGGTCGATGACCTCGGCCTCGACCCCCTTCTCGGCCGCCAACTGGTTCGCCGCGCGCAGCGACCAGTGCACCGTCGTGCCGTAGGTGATGATCGAGAGGTCGTGCCCCTCGCGCCGCACTCGCGCCTTGCCGAAGGGAACCTCGAACTCATCGCCGGGGTCCGGCGCCTTGGCGAAGATCTGGTTGTAGAGGAATTTCGGCTCGAGGAAGAAGGTCACTCCGCGGTTGCGAATCGCGTGGCGCAACATGCCGACGGCGTCGTCGGCGAAAGCCGGGACCATGACGCGGACGCCGGGCAGCGTGATCAACCATCCCTCGATATTCTGCGAGTGATAGAGCCCGCCGCCGATGTAGCCGCCCGAAGCCAGGCGGATGACGATGTTCGGGCAGAACTGGCCGTTGCTGCGGTAATAGTCGTGCGAAGTATCGACCAACTGCTCGGCCGCCGGCCAGTAGTAGTCGGCGAACTGCGCGCCCTCGATAACCACGCGGATGTCGTCGCGGTAGCGCGAGACGCCGTTGGCCGTCGCGTTGATGTAATCTTCGGCAATCGGGCCGTTGAAGACGCGCTGGTTGCCGAACTCCTGGAGCATCCCCTTGACCACGTTGAAGACGCCGCCCTTGTCCTTCGAGGCCACGTCCTGCCCCCAGAGGAAGGTGTTCGGGTTGCGGCGGAACTCTTCGATCAGGGTCTTGTTGATCCCTTCACGCAGCGTGATCATCTGCCCGCCCGATTTGGGATTGAGCGCCTCGGGCGGCGCGGGCGTCTCTTCGGGCCAAACGAAGCGCGTCGCCGTCGCGGGGTCCGGGTTGGGCGCGGCCTCGCCTCGCTGTGCGGCGTCGTTGACCAGGTCCTTGTTCTCTTCTTCAATCGCCAAGAGCGTGACTTCATCCACGCCCTCGTTCTCCAGCAGGTGCCGCTTCAATCTCTCGAGCGGGTCGCGGCGGCGGCACTCGGCGAGTTCTTCCTCGGCTCGATACTTCTTGTCGTCGTCCGAGTTGCTGTGCGCAAAAAGGCGCACGCACGAGGCGTGGATGAGCACCGGCCCGCCGGTCTCCTGGACATGCTTGACCGCCTGACGCATCGCGGCGGCCGAGTCAAAGGGATTGGTGCCGTCGCAGTTGATGATCTTAAAATCCTTCAGGCCGCGGTAGTTGTCCGAGACTATCGGGTTGGCCGTCTGCTCCCAGACCGGGACCGAAATCCCGTAGCCGTTATTCTGGACCACGAAGACGACCGGCACCTGCTCGCGCGAAGCGCCGTTGAAAGCCTCGAAGACGTACCCTTCGGAGCAAGAAGACTCGCCCTGGCTGGAGAAAGCGATCCGGTCGTCCCGGTAGTACTTGATGGCCCGCGCCAGTCCGACCGCTTGAGAGGCGTGATTGCCGGTGGCGGATGAAACGTTCTGAATCCCGATCTCCGGCTTCGCGAAGTGATTGCTCATGTGGCGCCCGCCGCCGGCCACATCATCAGCCTTCGACAGACCGTTGAGGATGATCTCGTAAGGCGAGAGCCCCGCGGCCAGGCAGGTCAGCATGTCGCGGTAATAAGGGAAGAGGAAATCTTTCTTCGCTCGGAAGGCGAGCCCGAGCGCGAGTTGGATGCCATCGTGGCCGGCATGCGAGGCGTGATAGCTCCAGCCCTTCGCCTGACGGATATAATTGCGGGCGCGGTCGTCCAACAACCGCCCTTGATGAATCAAGCGGTACCAATGCAACTGTTGCTCGACCGGGACCCGCTCACGGCCCGCGGCCAACGGCTCATACTCAAAGCCGGTAGTAATCTGCTCTTCCTTCTTCATTGATGCTGTCCCTTTGGTCATTGGGTAGTGTTATGTGACTTCATAGTTTAGTAGCCCGCATCAGTTTTTGCAACTTCAGCGCCAGACCGCATGGCGAGGGGGGTGTAATCAAAAGTGAGACTCAAGCCAACAAGCTTGACGGAAACGATTATATTGACCACCAAGATGGGTCTCGCTTGGCAAAATGCTGCTGAGCATTTTCAACAACTTATAGATGGTGTCCGAACGCTGCCAGCCATAGCCAGAAGCGGCTGTCAATTGAAAGCTGGAAAGTGAGTCTCACTTTTGATTACACCCTGGCGAGGGGGCGAGGGGGCGAGGGAGAGAGGGGGTGAGGGGGAGATAGGAAAAGAATAACTCGCCGTGTTTCCCTCTTTCGCCCCCTCGCCCACGTGCGAGGCGAGCAGCAGGACGGCGAGCTCGTCCCGTGTTTCCCTCTTTCGCCCCCTCGCCCCCTCTCTCCTTCTCCCCCTCTGCTTTTCTGTTCCCTCCGAACCCGGAAACGGATAAGATATGAGACCTCCCTGAAGAAGTCCCTGGAAGTAAGGTCTGAGAGAGGTGAACACATGGCCGATGGGATGATCCACGTGCTCGCAGTCGGGAGGCACGAACTCTGGTATCGGGTGGATGACCAGGGGGTGATCGGCTTGCACAAGCCGACGGGGCTTGATCCGATTCGACTTCATTACTCCAATCTTGAATCTTTAACGCTGAACCTGCACTTGATCGAGAAGGAATTTGACCGAGCGTGCCCCGGCTGCGCTGAAGCGCGCGTCTCGCCGTTGCTGTCCTGGCGGGATGTGGAGGCGGTGCACGGGGCCGAGACGACTTTGGACGGCCACCGCTTCCGCGTCTACCGCGAGCGGTTCGAGAACGGCCGCGAGACGATCACGATCGTCCACACGAGCGATGGGGTGGTCAACGATTTCTGCTATGAGAGTGCGGCCGACCTCGATTCAGCCTGGCAAGTGATCATTGATCAAGTCAAATCCACCTGCACCGGGTGCACACAACAGGGTGAGTAAATGTCCCGCGACCTGTTAGGTTGCGGTGGCTTCGGCAAAGCACTATTAGCAAGATCTACCGCAACCTAACAGGTCGCGGGACAATGACTCCTCCGCGGTCCTGTCAGCCCAAGCCCAGCCTGAATAGAAATCTCCATCAGCACGAGAGTGTCATAACCGCAGACACAATGCACTAAGGCTAGATAACCACGCCTCCGTTCTTCATCTCTAATAAACCGCCAAACTGAGTAATCACGGTTTTCCGCCGGTGGCATATCGGTTGCACTTTCCATAGTCAGATTCAGATTCCGTCATCCAAGGAGGAAATGGCTGATGCCGACGAGTTCAAAGATCCGGGTTGCTCTCCATTCGATTGCGCATCACCACCGTCAGATTCTGGCTGGCTTCGGCCTCTTTCTCTTTTTCGTCACTGTCATCGTTTCCGCCGAGTTGATCCTGAGCTACTTAAACTATGCGGCTCTCATCGACGCCCGCCTGGCTGATAATTCATTGCAACAGCCGGCAGGCATCTACGCCGCGCCACGCCGCGTGAGCGTCGGTGAGCGAATGACGAGGGATGAGCTGGCTGAACGCTTGCTGCGCGCTGGCTACCTGGAGGGTGAAGACGCCAGCGAGTTCGCCGCCGGGAGTTTTACTCTGCCACCAAACGGCGTCGAGATTCATACCCATAAGTTCGCGCGCAGCACCGGCATCCCGCCTGTCACCCGCGTCACCTTCGGCCAAGACGAGGTGGCCAGAATTGAAGATGAAGCAAAGCCAGGAACGCTGGACGCCATCCTCCTCCCCCCGGAGTTGCTCACGGCTGACCTCAATGCCAAGAAGCAGACGCGGCGAGCAACGAGCTTCAATGAGTTGCCCCCGACGCTCGTCAAAGCGCTGACAGCCGTTGAGGACCGGGATTTCTTCAGCCACCGCGGGGTGGACCTGGAAGCCATCGCCCGCGCCCTCTTCAAGAATTTATCGAGCCACCGGATTCGCGAAGGCGGCTCGACGATCACGCAGCAACTGATCAAGAATCAGTTCTTGACTCCCGAGCGCACTTTCGGGCGGAAGTTCGCCGAGGCGATGATGGCCATCGCAATTGAGCGGCGGCTGACTAAAGAGCAGATCTTCGCCCTCTATTGCGACCGCGTCTACCTCGGTCACAGCGGCATCACCGCCATCTACGGGTTCAAGCAAGCGGCGCAGGTCTTCTTCGGAAAAGAACTCCGCGAGCTTTCACTCTCTGAAACGGCATTCCTCGCCGGTTTGGCCCAAGCCCCTAACCGCTACTCCCCGCATGCCCGCCCGGAGGAGGCCATCGCCCGGCGGAATGTCGTGCTGGAGGCGATGGTCGTGGCGGGTGATGTGAGCGCAGACGAAGCGGCCGCGGCTAAGAATGAACAGCTCGCTTTTTTGCCGCCTCAGCAGCTCGACGACACCGCCGCCCCGCACTTCGTCGATTACCTCAGGCGGGAGTTAGCCCGCCACCAAGTCGATGAGGAAGACTGGCCACACCTCAGAATCGAGACGACCCTCGACCTAGACCTGCAGAGGGCGGCCAACCAAGCGGTCGCGGAGAATCTCACGCGCCTCGCCAAGCTGACCTCGAAGCATAATGCATCGGCCCGGCCCGAGGCCGCGCTGATCGCGCTCGACCCACACACGGGAGAGATTTTAGCCATGGTCGGCGGGCGCGATTACGCCGCCAGCCAATTCAATCGGGTGACGGATGCGATGCGCCAGCCGGGGTCGGTCTTCAAACCGATTGTCTATGCGGCGGCCATGTCGCGAGGCATCTCGCCGGCGACCACCTACGTGAATGCCCCGCACGAATTTGAATTCGGCGACAGGGCAGTCTACCGCCCCCAAAATTTCGGCCGCGCTTATTCCAATCAGCCGGTGACGCTGCGCGAAGCCGTAGTCCGGTCGCTCAACGTCGTCGCTGTCGATGCCGCGATCCAGGTGGGCTTAGGTAATGTGGCTGAGATGGCCGAGCGGTTAGGGCTCCCACGGCCTCAGCTCTACCCTTCGATGGCGCTCGGAGCGTTTGAGGCCACACCCTTTGACATCGCCCGCGCCTACACCAGCTTCGCCAACGACGGAATCCGAGTTGACCCCTTCGCGATTCGCACGATCAAGGCCAACGGCAAAGCATTGGTCCAAGGCTCGGCGAGTAAGGCGGGCGTGCTCCCGGCCTCGATGGCTTATATGGTGACCGACACGCTCGCGGATGTCGTCAACCGCGGCACGGCCGCACGCATCCGCAGCCTCGGCTATCACGGCCCGGCCGCCGGCAAAACCGGCACCTCGCGCGATGCCTGGTTTGTGGGCTACACCCCGAGTCTGCTGGTCGTCGTGTGGGTCGGCTGTGATGATCACAGCGATCTAAAGCTGACGGGCGGAGAGGCGGCCGTCCCGATCTGGGCGGACTTCATCAAGCGCGCGTTGCAGCTCCGCCCCGACCTCGCAGCCAAGCGATTTGCTCAGCCTGCCGGATTGGAGACGGTCGAGATAGATCCGGAAAATGGCATGCTCGCTAACGAATTTTGTCCCCACCGCCAGCGCCTACTGCTGCCGAGCTACTTGGTGCCAGGCACTTGCTTCCAGCATCAGGCGGCGGTCCAACTGGCTGACTACGAGCAACCAGGACTCGACCCCGCCGGGCCTGAGCAAGAACGAGAAGTGGACTTGCCAATCGTTCTCTCGACCGATCTGGCTCCCATCGAAGCTGCTCCGAAGCGAGACCTGCCCGAAGCGGCCAAGCCGACGCTCACTCCCGCACAGCTCCCTCAACCATTAGCGACTCCCCCACCCCCTTAGAGTTTCCTGGTCCACTCCAAGCGGTGAGCCCTCGGCACTGGACCATCAATTCACTTCGATGGGCGAGGCTCACCGCTTTCGTGTCCTCATTAAGGTCACGCCCGGAGCACCTTGATACACCCGATCATGTCAGTTGTACCTTCTTGGCAGGAAAAAGAAAAGGCTGCTTAAGTCAGCCGTGGCCTCCCCCAAAACCACGACTGACTCAAGCAGCCTGTCTTACTCTGCTACGGAGTGGAACTCGCTCCCCAACAAGTTCCGCTAGATGCTCCCCAACACCTTCTCCGTATCCGAGCCTAACCCAAATTTCTGAAGCATTGATTGTCGCCTTTCTCTTGAGCAATGAGAGTGCCACTGACCCACGCACGCCGGCCGAAAGATCGGATTACTTGCTAAGCTTAACCGAGACAGCCAGATACTAACCTGGCTTGAAGGCGAGTCTCAAATCAGACTTGAGTCATTCAGAAGCTGACCGAATCAAAGTAATTCATCATTTGTGTACAGGTGCTTGATCATGAGACGTTTTCTTCGGGTCAGTACCGCGAGCGGTAGCGAGCGCGACCTCTACAAGGGCCGCCGTGGGAAGCCCTGCTCGCTACCGCTCGCGGTACTGACCCGTCTAATTAAAAATTTTTCCGGTAAAAATTCGTCTCAATTATTGGTATACAAGTTGTAGCAGATCAAACGGCTCCCCCTTTAATGTAATTGTCGAGGACAGGTTTTTATGGTGAAGACGACCATCTTAATTGCAGAAGATTACCCTGACTTACTCAACTTGCTCCGCTACCTTTTCGAGAAGGAAGGATTCAATGTGCTGACGGCCAAGGACGGCGCACGGGCGCTGGAGCTGTTATCTCAGTCTCATCCTGATGTTATCTTGACAGACCTCGCGATGCCCTACGTTGATGGGCTAGAGCTGATCCGCCGGGTGAAGAAGAATGCCGAGTTGACTGACACGCCGATCATCGCGATGACAGCCTATAGTGATGGCTTCATCTCGGAGGCGGTGAAATTAGGGGCGAGCACGACCCTCCGCAAGCCTGAGGACCTAGACCGGGTCCTTGAAACCGTCAACCAGGTGATAGCCGCCGCACGTCACCACGGGTCTGAACCCGCAAGCGGCGCCCAGAAAAACGGGCGCCGGGTAGATCGAAAACTACCTTTCGCCCGTCCGGTTCCTTCATATAGCTGAGCCTGAAAAGCAGTCACCGCTGCAGTGGATACAGAGGAGTGCAGAGAAGCAACCAGGAAAGCCCGCTCACAATATCCTATAGGGCGAGCTTTCTGTATTCTTACTTATAGAAAATTAAGGGTGTGTGGATTTCAAAAATACATCATATGCCCATCGTCCAACATGAGTATGTGCCGTATCATCTACTTTAGCCCTATATCTAAACTCATTTCCATACTGATCAATTCTCTTTGACGCCTTATAGCTTAGACTAATTGAATCAACTCCAAGTTCTGGTAATGTATATAATTCCCCTGGTTCTGATATTCCGTTATGGTTTATATCTTGCCACAAGCGTAATGAGGAAAATATTCTATCATTTCTATCTATTATGCCATCTCCATTGCCTCCATTTATTGGTTTATCATATTCGCTAAGCGCAAGGAACCCATTGGGGTATGAGGAAGGTGCTTGGGGAGTATAACTGCCGAAGAGCTCAGTACCATCATCTATCACACCATTACCGTTTTTGTCTAAAACTAACCAAGCATCGTCAGAGTTAGCGGTAGTCCAAGCTAGTCTTTCTTTAACTCCATCTGGTCTCAAGTCAAAATTTACTCCATTTGTGGTATCTGTTAGGCTAAATCCATTGCCTAATACGTCAATTATGATGGGGCTACCTCCGCATTGCCAAACATCTTCTATACCATCACAGTTAAGATCTTCGCCGGGGAATGAAAGACAAGGATCAGCATAAGGGTGTTTATAAAAGCCAGATCCCGGTGTGTCATCACAATCGCCATCGCATACAGTATAGCCATCGCCATCTCTGTCTGGCTGGGAACAAATGATATATTCTGTGTATGTGTAATAAAATGGAAGTGAACCACAAGCTTCAGAAGGAATAGGTTGACACGGTGCTTGTCTTGAAAAGGAACCTGCTTGGGTCCTTATGCCACAAAAATCATAATAATACTCTTGGTATCGAGCAAAACAACTAAAATCTTGCGGATCATTACAACCAATCGCTGTAAGGGTAGTAAGAGGTGCATAGTCACAACCACCGTCTGGCTTTGTAACAGAGTAATTTACACTTTGAATTTTGAATTCTTGAAAATAATTATTACCAATCTGTTTACCTGAAGAAAATTGTCTTCCAAGTTGCAAGGATACAGGGTTTATCCATTGGTTGGGGTTGTTTATATTACGGATAAAAATATCTCCTCGAAACCACATCGTATCATCGTCAAACATCACCTCAGCAATGCAAATTTCAGCTCTGTCTTTGAGTACTCCTCTAAACCTTTCTGTTTTTTCGGTTTGTCTTAAATATAAATCAAAGTGTTCGGAATAGTTGATACGAAGATGAACTAAATCTCTTGGGTTTATTATTACTGATGGTTCAATTCCTGAAACGCTTGTGTCCTTCCCCATAAAAATCGGATACATGACTGAAGCTTGGTCTGGGTGACTGGCAGTGAATAAACCAAGTTCAAGTTTAATAAAGGTGATCGCTTTATTCGATGTATTTCTGACGTCAATTGTTATATCCTTCAACCAATTTTCATCTGCTATAAAAGGCTGGTCAAATTGTATATGTTTCGATGGTACGTGTTTAAGATCATAAAATTCAAGGGGAGGTTTTTTGTAGGTTCTCGATACTAATATTCGTTCTTTAAAGTTTTGCCCTGTTGGTGATTTAGCACGATTGACATTTACGATTCCTAGGAGAGAAACCACACTAAACAATAATACCAATCCAGGCTGTGCTAGCTTATTTCTCACTTTTTTCATAATCACTTCTAGGGGAAAGGGCTATTTGGTTTTCTTACAGTGTTGAGAGAATCCCTATCTTTAACTTGGATCATCTCTTGAGCCTCCTCGACCCCGGTTTGGTATTCCTTGACTGTTAACTGAGGTGGCTCGATTGCGACCTATACGCCCAATAGGTCTAAATGTCAAGAAATTTTTATCTGGCTGGGAAATAGTTTGTGAAAAAGATTTCCAGGAAAGTCAGCGAAAGTCGGCGGCTTTTAGTTACGCTAAACTGCCAGAGGGGGGGCGGTTGTATGTGCCTGATTATCGCAGGTCATAGGTCGCAGATTGACCAATCCCTTAATTTGGGGGAGCTGGGCGAGTGATCATAAATCTGCTTGCCAGAGGGGCCTAGACGATCAACAATTTGGTCAAAGACCTAACCTAGCTACACCTATGATGCGGAGCGGCGGTTGACCCAAGTGAATAGTTCCGCCAACAGCTATGGCTACGATGGCAAGGGGGGGGCGACAAGCGGCGCGAAGGCGGCTACGATCCGCTCTATCTGCTGTGGTCCACGCTGCTCGGCCAGCCGCTGGTGGAGATCACTTCGAGCGGGACGGTCTACCGGGCCTTCATCTCCACCGGCGCCAATCAGCCGGTGGCACTGCTCTCGCAGGACAGCACCTTCTACTCTGGACACACGCCAATCACCTCGGCACCGCCTCCAAGCTCACCAAGGCGGACACCTCTGTTGAAGCTATCCACGACGGCGTGACCCAGGCACAGAACGCTGCAGCAGAGCATAGCGCAAAATTCCCATCACACTCAGCGCATCCGTGATCTCGCCATTCAAGACCATCTGCACCGCCTCCTCAAAAGGCACACACAGGTACCCCAATCTCTCCGTCCCCTCGGGCTGAGCCTCGCGCTGAATGAGGCCGGTCGCCAGATAGTAGAACGCTTCCTCATCGCTCACCGAGTTGGAAAGGTGGGCCGTCCCGAGCAGCTTCCATTCTCGCGCTTCGAGCCCCACTTCTTCGAGCAGTTCGCGCTTCGCGGCCGCTAACGGCTCCTCACCTTCCGGGCAACCGCCTTCAGGGATTTCCCACGAATAGCAATCGAGCGTGTAGCGGTACTGGCCGACCAGGTAGATGTTCCCCTCGGCATCGATCGGGACCACGCCGATGGCTTTATTCTTAAAGTGCACCACGCCATAGATGCCAGGCTCACCGTCAGGCCGGATCACGGCATCTTCGCGCACACGGACCCAGGGGTTCTCATAAACCACGCGACTCTCCACAGTCTGCCAGGGGTTTGAATATCTCTCGTCCATGATTACCTGCTCAAGCTCGGGGCCGGGTCTTTCTTAGCCTTCAGCCGTCAGCCAGAGGTTGAGAACTGATGGCCGGCTCGATTGTCGGAGCGCCAGTCTACCCTATATCATCGAATGATGAAACGAATGATGAAACTGAGCGAGCGATTGCGCCGAGTCTTGGTGAAGAAGAGAGCGGAGGCTGACGCGGAGCCGCCACTCGGCGAGGACGAGGACCCGTTCACTGAGCCGGTCAGGCTGGAGATTCGCGATGTGATCGACCTGCATACCATCCCGCCGCGGCAGGTGAAGGCAGTCGTCGAGGAGTATCTGCATGAAGCTCGCCACTGCGGCTTCCGCTACATTCGCATCATCCACGGCAAAGGCATCGGAGTGCAACGCGAGCTGGTGCGCGCAGTGCTCGACCGCACGCCGTTCGTCCTAAACTATGTTGACGCCCCGCCGGAAGCCGGCGGGCTCGGAGCCACGATCGCTGAGTTGGCCATGGCCCCAAGAGAAGAGCACAAAGGGTAATAAAGGAGAGGGGTAGAGAGGACCCATCCTCAGTTGTCTTTGACTCTTTGATCCGGCTCTGAAAATGTCCGACAAGCTGCCAGCTTGTCGTGTGCTTGCGAAAGCGCTCCTGCTCGGAAGCCTGCGACAAGCTGGCAGCTTGTCGGACCGCTCAGTTGCAAACCGATCTAAATGCCGAACGCCCTGACCAGAAATGCGGCCATCTGCCCACGCGTGACCAGGCCGTCGGGGCAGTAGTTGCCGCCGCCGCAACCCGCGGTAATCCCCCGGGTGGCCAATTCATCGATAAAGGCATAGCCGAACCTCGTTGGCAGGACGTCTGAGAACCTCCGCGTGGCAGGGGTCGGCGGGCTCGAATCCCCCAGCGCCCGGATGACGAAGACCGCCATCTGCTCGCGCGTGACATTATCATCCGGGCAGTAGTTGCCGCCGCCGCACCCGGAAGTGATCCCTAGCCCGGCCATTTGATCGATGAAGGGGTAGCCCATCCGCGCCGGCAACACGTCGAAGAACCGCGGCGTCGCAGGCATCGGCGGGTCGGGGCCGGCCAGCACTCTGATGACGAAGATCGCCATCTGCTCACGCGTGACCGGGGCGTCAGGACAGTAGTTGCCGCCACCACAACCCGAAGTAACCCCGCCCAGGTAGTTCTTGTGGATCTCCATGAACATGGGATGGGTCACGGGCACGTCGAGGAAATCTTGCTGGGTCACCAGCACGGTCTGCCCGGCGACGGTCAGTGTGCCGGTCCGCGGATCGGGGCCGGGGTTAGCCGAGACCGAGTAGGCGACGGTGCCACTCCCATTGCCGGCGCTGCCGTCGGTGATCGTGATCCAACCAGCGTTGCTCGCAGCCGCCCAGCGGCAGCCAGTCGGTGCGGTCACGGCAAGGGTCCCAGTTCCACCGCCAGAGGTGAAGAACTGGCTCCCGCGAGAGATGGAGGTGACACAACTGCCGCCCCCGGCGCCGCTCACCGTCACACTGATGGGGTCCGAGGTCGTTGTCGCGCCGTTATTGTCAGTCGCTTTGGCGACCAGCGTGTAGCTGCCGGCCAACACATTGTTCCAAGCGAGGAGGTAAGGTCTGCTGGGAGTGACGCCGATCAAAGTTTGGCCCTGGTAGAACTCTACCTTGCTCACCGTCCCGTTGGCGTCAGAGGCCATGGCCACGAGGGTGATGTTGGCTGGCGCAAACAGCGCACCACCATCGACCGCTGCCACCAGGCTCACATTCGGCGGCGGGTTCGCAGCCTGAGTAGTGGGAGGGTAGAGTTGCATCTTCGGAATGATCTCTTTGCCCTGGCTCGGGCTTGACCAAGACAGTTTCGCCACCGCGCTGCCGAGGTCCTGGTGATACTCCATCTTGATGTCGTACTTCTGGCCGGCGGAGAGAGTGATTGTTCCTTTATCCTCAGTCGCCCGATGATCAGTCCAATTGTTAATGATCAGTTGGCCATCGACCCACAACCTCACTCCATCATCCGAGATGGTATAGAAGGTATAATTTTCGGAGTACCTGGGCTGAACCTGACCCGTCCACCTCACCGAGAAGGTCTTGGGTCTGATCGACGGGTCAGGCGAGCCGCTTCCCCAGTCGAAGTTGATGGTGGGATCGATGCGCGTCAGCTTCAGATCGGTCAGGTCCCGGTTGTCGTAGTATTCGCCCAGCAACCCGGTGCCGGTCCCTGGCACTCCACTGAGGTTACGGTCGATGCGGAAGTAGTCGTAGACGAATGTGGTCGGTGCGGCGCTGCCATGACTAACCATTACGCCCGCGAGCGATGTGTTCCTGGCAGCGCCAACATTGTTACTAAACCATGAGGCAGGTATCGTCACCGCCGTGCCTACGGGGATTAACGCACCGCTCGCATTCATCTCATAAAAAGCCGTCATGGTTTTGGCGCTCGGGTCCCCGATGAGGTAAAAATCCAGATTGGTAATCTTACCTGTGCCTAAGCTCACGCTGGCTTGCTGGTTAAAGGTCCCGCCGACCTCAAGGCCCACCTGCAGCAGTTGATTTCCCCCGGCCGCGCCCAAGAGCGCGAAGCGAAGGAAGTTATCCTCATTGGGTCCGAAGAAGATGCCGGCCACGTGGCCCGCAGCGGGCGTAGTGCTGATGAACGGCTGCACCACTCGGCTCCGGATGCGGAAGCTGACAGTGCTGTCAAAGCCGACTTGCAGCGCATTGACCTGGCTGTTGCTCGCACCTTCAGCGGTGCCGCTGTAGGTGGGCAGCGCCATAAACCCTCCCGCCGCGCCAACCGAGATGCCGGTCGTGCTCAGGCGCGGGCCGTGACTGGCGATCTGCGCGCCGGTAAATCCGGTATTGGCGATTTTGCCCAGTGGGGCGTCGCCGGGATTCCATTCGAAAGCCAGTGGCAGCGGCGTCGCCGCGCCGTTGCTCGCATCATAGTGCAATTGATCTTGCGTATTTGGGATTCCATCGCGATCGATATCCGGGTTGAGCAGGTCGCTGATGCAAGAATGCGCGAAGTCGGGAGGCTTACTCGCAGGATTGCAGGGGTCAGTGCCATTGGCCAGCTCGTCCGCGTCCGTGTAGCAATCACCATCGCTATCGGTCACCTTGGGATCTGAACCGGGCACGGGGCAGATTCCCGCCGCCTGGTTCGGGATCATGATGCTGATCTGGCTGGCGCCGTGCTCCGCGATATAAATGATCCCCGCGGCGTCCGCCGTCACATCCAGCGGCTGGCCGAACTGGCCCAGGTTTGTCTCCTGAATCACGCTGTTTCCATCGGGACTCAGCACCACGCGCCGGACGTTCTGATTGCCCGCGTAGGTGGCGCAGATCAAGTTCCCCTTCATTTGCCCGCCAAAGGCATTCGATTTGTACTCCACGATGCCATCGGTGCTATTGCCCTGGTTGTAGAGCCACAAGGGCGGCACCCAGCCCGATTCGGGTGGCAGGTTAGGGGTGTAGCTCTTACCATCATTCAATACACATTGTCCGCGAATCGGGCTGGGGTGGCCGTAGTAGGAGCCTGGCGTCACCAGCATCAAGGTGTCAGGCAACGTGCCGGGGTTGATCGAAGGAGCACTGCAACCATCGCTGCTGTCGGGCGTGTTACCCAAACCTGCGTTGCCGGCGTTATCGTTCAGATAGAGCTTCCCATTGCTATGCCACATCAGGTCGTAGCCATTGCGGAAGCCGGTGGCATACAGCTCGAACTTCCCGACAAAGGGAATCATGCCGGCTGCCGAGTTAACGCTCTCCACGTTCAGCGGCAACGGCGTGCTACCCAGCGCGCCGAGATTCAATCGCACGACTGATGCCGAGAAGTAATACTCCGGCAGGAAGCTGAAGAACGCGCTCGGCTGGCCGTAGTTGGTATGCCCGCCGACTGAAAGATACAGCCAGCCGTCTGGCCCGAAAGCGATGCCGTTAACGGAGTGGTTCTCCCGCGAACGCGGGAGCCCGACAACCAAATCCTGGTTGGCTACCACAAGATAGTCGTTCGGGTTAGGCGTCGCCGCGTTCGGCTGCAACGTCAGCTTGGTGAGCGCCCCGGCGTGGGTGTCGATCGATAGGGCAACGTCGCTGTTATTATCTCCAATGCGAGGATCGCTGTTGCTCACATAGAGGACAATATTGTTAGCGGTGCTCTCCGGAGCGATAGCGAGCCCGGTCACTAGGCGCCCGGTAGGTACCCCGGGCAGGTATTGGCAGTTGTTGGGAACGTTATTGATGTTGCACGTGCGCGTGGGTTTATTGAAGATGTCGGAGAGCACTTGCACATCTGTGACCGCTACTTGACCCGGCTGTGTTAACTTATTCTGGTCAAGCGTCAAGATATAGATCTTGCCGCCCTGAGTAGCGACATACAGCTTGCCGTCCGGGCCGAGCTCGAGGCTGGTCGGGTTTTGGAAACCACTGATCGAGTAAGCAGTAGGTAAGTTGCTGCTGCCGTCGTTGACGATTACCTTCGTGGTAAAGCTGATGGCTGCCGGCGCCGCGCTGGCAGCGACTGGCGCGCCTAGCTCAAATTCGTCAAATGTAGTACTAAAAGAAATGTTAGAACCAACATTGGTCGTCAACAGCCCGCCGTAGAGTTGGCTGCCAGTCAGACTCCATGGCGGAGCAAGGGTTGTCGCTCCAACCGAGATAATCGGGCCGAAAACAGGTGAGGCAGTAAAGCTAGTGATGGTGCGATAGAGTGCCTCGATGGTCCCGTCATTCCTGCGCACTAACCACAGGTCGAGCGCTTTGGAGCCATCACTGAGTTGACTTAAATCAAAGCTCACAGCAGGTAGAATATCGGCGAACACGCCGCTTGTCTCAACTGCAAACTCCAGCTGCCCTCCGGTGCTCCCACTGCCAATGACAAACTTGGCATAGTTGTCTGTGTCGAGGGCCAGAAAGACGCCGGCCGATTGGAATGCGGTGGTAGCATTAAACGGCCCATTGATTCGCGCCCTCACGGCATAGCCGCCGTTGTTCGCAAACTTCAGGGCCAGAGCGTTATTTTGGTTGTTATTGGCCTGGTAGATATCTCCGGCAGTGCTAGCTACAATCAGCTTGCTCTTAAAACCATTGAGGGTCAACCCGGTGTTAGCTGCATCTGGAGGGATGGTACCCGGCATGAAGCAACTGAAGCCGCTTCCGGCATAGGTACCTGCGATGGCACCGCTGAAATTCAGAATAGTCGGGTTGGTGCTAGTGCTACAACTAACGCTCGGCGTAGGTGTAGGGGTCGGAGTTGGGGTCGGAGTTGGGGTCGGCTGGGGGCCGGTGGTAATACTAATGTAGTTCAAGTTGCACACGTAACCAATCGAGCTATTGCTGTCCCACACGACCCGCATGACGTGCTGGCCAGCGGTCAAACTTACGCCGGCCTTTGTGACTGTCTGATACGTCTGCCAGGCCCCTGTTCCAGGGATGCTGAGGGTCCCAGTCTTATCCACCCCATCAAATTCTATGTGGAAGGTTCCGCCACCGATCAAGGCAGCTACGCGGACTCCGACAGTATAGGTGTCGGAAGCTGTGACGTTGATAGTGTACTTCAACCATTCCCCTGCCACAATCCAGCCAACATCGTAGCCACCGCCGGCATCGCCACAAGCTTCAATATCAACATCCGTGTTACGATACTGCCCTCCGTTATTCCCGGGGTCTGAATCGTGGTAGGCCACACCTTCGCCGCCGTTGTCGAAATCCTCCGCCTGGATGGTGCCCGGCACAACGGCTGGCGCGCCTGAATAGGGTGTCGGCCCTTTCGGCGTGCCTCCGCTCGTGATTAACTGATCGAATCGCTCATGGATGGCGGTGGGCGTATCGTGCGTGTCGGTAGCCCCGCCCGGGAGGTAGAGGCTATTCCCGACAACTGCCCCTCCGGTCCCATGTCGCAGAGTTACCATGTCAGGCAGCCGACTCCAGGCATTATTCGCCGGGTCGTACTCTTCCGTGGCTGCTACCACTCCACAACTCGGCCCCCCTTCACCACCGAAGACTTGAATGTGTCCATTGAGAGTCCCAGCAGCATGGCCACTGCGCGCAACGCTGATGGGGGCAGCTTTGCCCCAACTGTTGGTCGCCGGGTTGTACACCTCGACGGTGGCTAAAGGTGAACAGAGGGCACTGCCGCCGGGCCGCCCGCCGATGGCGTAAAACTTCCCGTTGAGCGCCACCGCCGCCAAGTGGTCGCGAGGCGTGGGCACCGGGGGCAAAGACTGCCAGGTGTCATTGAAGGGATCATAGACCGTGAAGTCATTGACCGCGGCCCCGTAGCGGAGACCACCGGCTGTATAGATCTTCCCGTCAATCGTCGCCACTCCCATCGCGCCGCGCGGCAACGGAAGAGGGGCGCGCGCTAACCAGGCATCGGCGGATGGGTCATAGAGATAAACTGTGGCGACTGCGGAATCAGGGCTGCTACTCAGGCCGCCGATTAGGTAAAGGTAGCCGTTAACGGCGGCCAGGCCTGCGTAGTCGAGGGGCGGCTCGGGGAAAGTGGCCCGCGTCTCCCAAGTATGGCTCTGCGGGTCAAAGGCAAAAACGTGATTGACGCGGTCCAGCCCGGTGGAGCCGCCAGCGACGTAAACCTGCCCGTTCAGCGCTGCCACTCCAACTCCTCGCAAAGCTTGCGGCAATTTAGACTCGGCCGCCCAACTATTTTTTGTGATCGATTGGACGGCGGGCAGCATCGCCTTACCCGCCTGAGTCAGAACGCGAGTGCCAACCGCGCCGCCTAAGAGAATTAGCACCAACAGCAGACGAGTACCTTTTATCACCACGTCGTCGCGGGTCCGCAGACGCTCAGATAACGGATCACTACTAAATAGCGAAAATAAGCGTGACTGGCTTCGTCCCTGTGAGTTAGACATGGAATTCCCTCTAGAAGCTGCTCCTCTCTTCTCCCGGCCGGTCAGGCAAGAATATAGGTATAGCGGCGGATAACTAAAATTTTCAATCGTAGGCGCTTTCCAAAAAATAGCAGAGTGATATTAGCAGAAGGCGCAGGCAGACTCGGGCTGTCAATGAGCCAGAGTGCCTCAATCGGCTTGGCGGAGCCTGTGGAGTAACTATGGAGTGCGGTGACCTGAAACCCTGCTGGCGAATCAGTACCGTGAGCGGTAGCGAGCGCGGCTCCCGCCATGAACCAAGTCCGGGAGCCACGCTCGCTACTGCTCGCGGTGCTGATTCAGCGCTCTGATTAAATAGTTGCCGACTGTGAGGAAAGCTCACTGCTGGGATAAAGTTTACACTGGTTCACGCTACTCGTCCATCTAAATCATCTCCTCCGCTAACAAAGCGCCGGATAATCATTCCGGCGAAAGCGGTGAGGACCAGTAGGATTGGAGCCTAGCGCCGCACGGGACGCACCGGCAGCCGGCCGAAAAAGGCGGTGGCCATAGATCCATTTGCGAGAGCCCTCCCAGTCGGGCTTTCGACTGAGACACCCAGGCCGGAGGAACCCAGGCACCTGGCAGCTTTTACCCCGCTCGCAAACTGGATTCCACCTAACAGGTGTTGCAGGAATAATGGCTCAGCGTAACTCTCTTTGGTATGCCCGCCCCCGGTATACCATGCCCGCCCTCCGTCGTAAGCTTGGTACCAAGCGATGGGATGATCAGCGCCCATCGTCCCCCCGGAATAGGTTGCCTCGTCCAAGGTCGCCAGGACCTGGACCCTGCCCCTGGGGTTAAGGGCGAAGTTATACCACTCATCGGTCCGCTCCCAGCGCCCCGGCAATGATGCGGTAGACGGGTGGGAGCGGTCCTCTACCCTGATGGCGGCTTTTTGGATACCAGGGTGACTTTGAAAGTAGGCGCCCACCAGCCCGCCGTACCACGGCCAGTCGTGTTCGGTATCGCTGGCCGAATGGATGCCGACGAAGCCGCCGCCGGCCTCGATGTAACGCCGAAAGGCCGCCTTCTGACGATCATCGAGGATGGTACCTGTGGTACTGAGGAAGACGATTGCCTGGTATTGGCTCAGGTTCGCGTCGGTGAAGACCGCGGCATCTTCCGTCGCCTCGACCGCAAAGTTATTCTCGGCTCCCAACCTCTTGATGGCGGCGATCCCATCCGGAATCGAGTCATGGCGGAACCCGGCGGTCTTGGAGAAAACGAGGATCTTTGGCGGGGCACAGGGACTGCCCTGGCTTCCCGGCACCGGTGTCACAACGCTGAGGTAATTGAAATTACCCACAAACCCGGTAGCCCCGTCACTGTCCATCGCTATCCGCAGGGTGTGCTGCCCCTGAGTCAAACCCACTCCGCTCTTGCTGATGGTCTGGTAGCTCTGCCACCCGCCGGTATTGGGGATCGACATCGACCCTGTCTTGTTATCACCATCCGATTCGACGTGGAACGTTCCCCCGCCCCCGTTCGAGGCTACCCGGGCCTCAATGGTGTAAGTACCGGTGGCAGTAACATTGACGGTGTACTCCAGCCATTCCCCGGCCTTTACCCAGCCCACGTTATAACCTCCGCCGGTATCACCGCAGACCTCGATATCGACATCCGTCGCGCGATATTGCCCGCCGGTGTTACCGCCGTCTGAATCGTGGTAGGCCACGCCTTCGCCGCCGTTATCGAAATCCTCTGCCTGGATAGTACCCGGAACAACGAGAGGTACTCCCGAGTATGGGGATTGCAGGAGAGATGCGGATGGGCCGCCAATGCGGGGGCTCTCGGGTGGCCCATCGCCGGTCGGTACCTCCGCGCTACTGGTCGTCAGCAGCAGCCGGTCGAGCCGGAACCCGTCCTCCCGCATCCAGACGTTGACGGTGTGCAGCCCAGCGCTGGTGACCACCAGCATGGCCGCCGCCCCGTCCATCGTGCTATCGAACCACACCCAGCCCCCGTAGTGATTGGTCGAGACCCGGTCGGCGCTCGCCACCGCCTGCCCGTCCAGCCCGACGTGCACCGAGTTGTCGTTGTCGTCATCGGCCCAGGCTCGCACCCAGACGTAGTAGGTGCCGGGCGTAGTGAACTGCACCTGGTACTGCAACTCCGGGCTGGTTGCCTGGTACCCGCGGTTGATCAAGCTGCCGGTGTCGGGCTCGGCCACCATCGCCCCGCTGCCGAGGTAGCCGGCGTGATCGGTGTGCAGCACCCAAGCCTTCCCGCCCCGGCTGATGTGGCCGTCGTAGTGTTCGGCTTCGATGACGACCTGACCGCCCTGCTCCAGGAAGGCGTTACTGGCGGCTTGTTCCGATTGCGTGAAACGTTCGTGCACCGCCGTTGGGGCATCGCCGTTGGCTCGGGCTCCGCCAGGAAGGTAGATGCTATTGCCGATCATCGCCCCACCCGTCCCGTGCCGGGGCGTGGGCATCGGAGGCAGTGGACTCCAGGCGTTGCGCACCGGATCGTATTCCTCCGCGCTCCCGATGACCCCACAATTCACCCCACCTTCCCCGCCGAAGACCTGAATCCGACCGTTGAGTGTTCCGGCAGCATGGCCGCCCCGTGCCGTGCTCATCGACGCGGCCGTGCCCCAGGTGTTAGTCACCGGATCGTAAACTTCAACGATCGTCATCGGTGAGCAAATCGCGCTGCTGCCTGGCCGGCCGCCGATGGCATAGAACTTCCCGTTGAGGGCCACGCCCACCAGATGGTCGCGGGCGGTGGGCAGCGGCGGCAGTATCTGCCAGCCGTCAATCCGAGGGTCGTAGACGGCGAAATCATTGACGGCCACTCCGTCCCGGAGCCCGCCGGCGGCATAGATCTTCCCGTCCAAAGCGGCAACGCCCATCGCGCCGCGGGCCAGTGGGAGAGGAGCACGATCAATCCACGTGTTGCTGCTCGGGTCGTAACGCTGGAGAGTAGAGACCGAAGGAGCAGGCCAGGCCGTGAGCCCGCCGAGTAGATACAAATACCCGTTGACTGCCGCAATCCCGATGTGGTCGCGAGTCACGCCCGGATATGGAGCGCGGCTGCTCCAGGTATGGCTCGCCGGATCATAGACCAGGACATCATTGACACGGTCCGGCACCGTCGAGCCCCCGACGACATAGACTTGGCCGTTCAGCGCGGCGACAGAGGCCTCTTGACGCGCTTGAGGTAAACTCGCCTCCGTCATCCAGACACTGGTGGTCAGAGACTGGGGTTGGGCCTGTTTAGCCTCGCCCGCTGGACTTGAGTGAAAAGCGAGGAAGAGCGTTGAGATTAACATGAGGGCCAACAGCAGCCATCCCTTCCTTACCACCCCGTAGCTGCGCCCGCGATGCTTCGCCAACGACCTGAGGTGGTCAGTTGCTGAACCCCGACACGATCTGCGTGGACTCTTTAGTGTAGCCAATGAAATCTCCCCCTTAGTAAGACAGTCCTGGTGGAACTTAATTGGCACAGTCCGACTTGGCGGCAGTACCCAAACCAAGTCGGCGAGGTGCCTTCTTCACGGGCAGGGGCCAAAGCTGGAATGGAGAGTTGCCTCTTACCACTGCCCGCCGAGCGATCTCTGGGGAAGAGGGGGGACAAGTCAGTACCTGGCGGGTTGCAGCTTCCGCCAGGCGAATCGGCCGCTGGGGGCTGGAGAAAACAGGGGAAGGTAGCGAGCTACCCGGAGCGGCCTAAAAAACCGCGATCTTACTAGTAGTTTGATGAAGAATGTTTGGAGTTCAAGCTTTAGCTTGCTTTCGAGACTAGCAAGCTAACGCTTGAACTCCAAACCTCAAAATCATCGTGACGCACTACTAGTTTGAATTGCTTACGGCTTTCGGGGGATAAATGAGCATCCCTGATAACGTTGATCACGTCTGCCGACTGGAGTGAGGAAAGCTCAATGTCAGGAGATATTCTACAACAGCCCGGCTTTACCGTCCAGGCCAAGAGGCAAGGATTTTTATGGAAATCCCCGCGAGTTGTTTATTTCCATTTAAGTGTCATCGGCTTCAATCTGACCGTCGTGTTTTGTGGGAAGTCTGGTAGCGCTCATGGCTAAGTCTCCCTTGGTCCGACGGACGAGCTTTGACTGGGGCTAATTCCACCTCAGGCGGCCAGCCTCATTGATTACCCAAAGGATACCCTCGGTGACTCTCAGGGAGCGCCGGCCAGTTATGTTGACTGTCTGCATCTCCAGTCGTAACAGGTTAGAGTCCCTCACTCGCTGTATCAAGTCAGTCGCGCTCATTTCTGAGCTCGTCAACGAGGTCATCGTGGTCGATGATTGCTCCGACGAACCTCTGGAAGGGCCGCTGCGGAGGAAGCTCGGGGAGGAGTTTAACTTAGGTCTGCAGGTCATTCGCCAGGAGGAGAATACCGGGCCCTGCGCGGCCAGGAATCTGATTATCAGCCGTGCCAGCAGCAGTTTTATTTTGAATCTGGATGACGACACGGTCTTGCTCAACTCTCAGAGCGTCAAGCGAGCCTTGGACCTCATCCTTCAAGACGGCCGCGTCGGCGCAGTAGCCTTCGCTCAAACCGATCAGGAAGGCGCCCCCTGGCCTAGCCCCAAACAACCCGCCCCGACGGAGTATCCCTGTTACGTTGCCAGCTTCATCGGGTATGCCTGTCTGCTCCGCCGTGAGGTCTTCCTTGCTTTAGGCGGGTACCGGAGCCGGTTTCATTACTACGGCGAAGAGAAGGAATACTGCTTAAGGATGCTCGACGCCGGGTACCAGGTCGTCTACCTCCCAGACGCCCGGGTGGTCCATTTAGAGGACCCGGCGGGCCGCAATCTGAAAAGAATCCTGCGCCTGACGGTGCGGAACAATTGCCTCAGTGCGATCTACAATGAGCCTTGGGCTTTGATGCTGGTCAGTATTCCGGCCCGCCTCTTCTCATACTTCAAATTGAAACGGGCGCAGCAAGTGAAGGACGCCGGGGGGCTCGGGTGGGTCATCCATCAACTGGTGTCCATGCTCCCGTTGGCCTGGCAAGAGCGGCGGCCGCTCAGGTGGTCTACCTTTAAGTGCTGGTGGCAGCTTAATCAGTCTTGCCCAGCTTACTTGGTCAAAGAAGAGTATCCGACGACGACAGCCAATCTCGTCAAACTCCCTCGGAGAGTACCACCGGTCGAGCAGTCGGAAGTCCCTGAGTCATAACCGCGTCCCCGGTTAGTAATGTTAGTCTTAGGATTTACAGCAAAACGAGTCCATCAAGGTATACTATCGATTGTATGATGATGGTTGGCGAGTAGAGCGAGTGGGTGATTTTTAAATAAAACAAAGCCGCCAACTTTCGCCGACGCCACTCCTGCCTGGAAATCTTTTTCATAAGGCATTTTCCCTCTCCAAAATGCGACTTATATCACCAGCCTGTAGTTCCCGGTTTTTTACTTTGTATTTTGGCTCAACAAGGCAGAAGCAAGATTGGCCTTTAAAATCAGGGTCAGCAGAACCCCTTGCGCTATATCAAGCTTCGTGCCATTGGGGCCGAGTAACT
>Ga0207646_10002306_pt1 | contig 22654 bp, 21 predicted proteins | sample KBSK5502metaG_FD_184343 | JGI IMG/M metagenome (GOLD analysis project Ga0207646, IMG submission 184343) | Corn, switchgrass and miscanthus rhizosphere microbial communities from Kellogg Biological Station, Michigan, USA - KBS K5-50-2 metaG... | ecosystem: Host-associated > Plants > Roots >... | reverse complement strand
TGGCCGGAGGGTGTGGCGGGAGGTCGCCGATGGCAAGAGTGCGTCCGCTGGCGGGAGTGCGCCGCTGGCGGGAGTGCGCCGATGGCAAGAGTGCGCCCGATGGTGGGAGTGCGCTGATGGTGGGAGTGCGCCGCTGGCGGAGGTCGCCGATGGCAAGAGTGCGCCCGATGGTGGGAGTGCGCTGATGGTGGGAGGGCGCCGCTGGCGGGGGCGGTACCGGGAGGGCGGCGGCGCCGGGAGGGCGGTACCGGGAGGGCGGCGGCGCCGGGAGGGCGGCGCCGGTGGCCGGGAGCGGCGGCGGCCGGAGTACGGTACGCGCAGGCCCGGCCGCACGGCCGGGCCCGATCTCACCGGGGGAGGAGGTGGCCATGCCCGCAGACAGCGGGTACGTGATCGCCCCGTCGGACCGGACGGACCTGCTGCGGGGCCCGCTGGGTGCCGTGCTGATGCTGGGCGGCGACCAGACGTCGGGCAGGCTGTCGCTGGTGGAGCATCCGCTGGAGCCCAGGGCGCTTGGCTCGCCGCTGCACACCCACCGCGACGAGGATGAGTACTCGGTCGTGCTCGAGGGCCGGATCGGGGCGCAGATCGGCGAGCAGACGGTCGAGGCCGGGCCGGGCGCGGTGCTGGTCAAGCCGCGCGGCGTGCCGCATGCCTTCTGGAATCCCGCCGACCGGCCCGCGCGGCTGCTGGAGATCATCTCGCCGGCCGGCTTCGAGGGCTACTTCGCGGGCCTGGCGGAGATCTTCGCAGGCCAGGGTTCCCCGGATCCCGGGCTGCTGCTGGACCTGGCCGGCCGGTACGGCCTCGACCTGGACCTGGCCTCGGTGCCCCGGCTTGCCGCCGCCCACGGCCTGCGCGTTCCCGGGCTGCCGCCAGACTGGGCATGACCGAGAGCGGCACGACCGGGCACGGGCCGGGCACGGACGGCGCGCCGGCCGTGGCGTGGGTGGTGGCCGGGCCGCCGGGTGCCGGGAAGAGCACGGTCGCGCGGCTGCTGCTGGCCCGCCTCCGGCCGGTGCCGGCGCTGCTGGACAAGGACACGATGTACGGCTCGTTCGTGGCCGCGACCCTGGCCGCGGCCGGGCGCCCGCCGGGGGAGCGCGAGGGCCCCTGGTACGACGACCACGTCAAGGTGCACGAGTACGCGGGGATAACCGCCACCGCGCGGGAGATCCGCGGGCACGGCTGCCCGGTGCTGCTGTCCGGCCCGTTCACCCAGCAGATCCACGACGTCGGCCGGTGGCGGTCCTGGGTCGCGGACCTCGGCGGCGGGACGGTGCGCCTGGTCTGGGTCCGGTCGGACGCCGCAACCCTGCGCCGCCGCCTCACCGCCCGCCGGTCCGGGCGGGACACGGCGAAGCTGGCGGACTTCGCGGGGTTCACCGCCAGCATGCGGCTCGGCGCCGAGCCCGCGGCCCCGCACGTCACGATCGACAATCGCGCGAGCGCACCGGCCACCCTGGAGGCCCAGGTCACCGACCTGGTACGGAGCGGCTGACCCGAGATCGGGCGGGTAGGCCGCGGATAGGCGCGGGCAACGGCGCTCTGGCACCCGGCTAAACCGAAGTTACTTGATCTTCGAATGCGAAACCGTGCCATGACCTGCTGAAACGCTGACCCGGGCCGATGCCCTTCTGACTACAGGAACTCGCTGGTCATCCAGCCCTACCACCTTGACCGGGCTAGTGGACTTTCTGCCTACACCAGGAGGCCGGTCGCGGAGAGTTTCCGCAGCTCAACGGCCATTTGCAGCCGACACGCCGACGTAACTCCGGGCTAAACGCCGTCTGCCAGACCGTGGCAGCCCGCGCTGGGCACGCTGACCAGGGCACCGGCCGGCGCCGGTGCCGTTCAGGTGCCCAGCGGGGACGGGTGCCGCGGCTGGTAGATCGGGAATTCCGCGCCGTCGGGCAGCCGGATCGCGGCCAGCAGGCCCCAGCCCTGGTCGGAGACCTCCCGCGCCACCGTCACGCCCTTGGCCCGGAGCCTGTCGAGCGTCTCGTGGATGTCGTCGCACATCAGGTAGAGCTCGTGGCGGCTCTCACCGGCGGGGTGCACGGCAAGCTCCGCCGGCGGCATGGCGAAGATGAGCCAGCCGCCGCCCGCGTCGACCGAGGGCAGCCCGAGCGTATCCGCGAAGAAAGCCCTGACCTTGTCGGCGTCCGTGGAGAACACGATCGTATGCAGGCCGGTGATCATGGCCAGATGGTACGTGACCCCGGTGAGCAGGGGGCACACGCCTGACGGGGTGGGGACCGGAAGGACAAATTACTCAGGGCCAGCCTGCGGACGCGCGGAGTCCTGCGGCAACCGGAGCAGGCGCGGAGCCGGTGGCCTGGCAGACGGCGTTTAGCTGGGTGCCAGGCCACCGGTCCCACGCCCAGTCCCGCAGGGTCTCGGCGGCTCCCGGCGGCGGCCGGCCCGTGCGCTAAGCCTGGCGAATCGAGGGCGGGCTGTCGCCCGGGTCGCCTTTGTCGGCGGCCCAGGCGGCGATCTGGGCGCGGGACCGGAACCCCAGCTTGGCCAGGATGTTGGCGACGTGCCGGGCAGCGGTCGCCGGGCTGATGAACAGTTCTTCGGCGATGGCCTTGTTGCTGTGGCCGCTCGCGACCAGGGTGACGACCTGGCGTTCCCGTGGGGTGAGCGCGCCGGCCGGCGCCGCGACCGCCTGGTCGGGGCCCAGGGCGGTCAGCGCCACCGTGTCCCGGGGGCCGGTGAAGCCGGGCTGCCCCGGCCCGGTGTCCAGCGCCAGCGCGACCGCCTCGTCGCTGCTCATGGCGAGGCCCTGTGCCCAGAACCGGGCGATGGCGTTCTCGCCGAGGTGGCGCGCGGAAGCCAGGTACCGCTCGGTGCGGGCCCCCGACAGGGCGGGCAGGCCGGCCACGTCGCGCAGCGCGGTGGCCGCCGCGGTCAGCCGTACCGCGAGTTCCGGGCGCCCCTCCCGGGTGGCCAGGGCAGCGAAGCCTTCCAGCCCGCGGGCCACGCCGATGCGCGCACCGGTGGACTGGCTCAGCCGCAGGCTCTCGGCCAGGTGCTGCCGCGCCAGGGCCAGCGCGCCCAGGTCCATGGCCACCCGGCCCAGGCCCGCGAGGCAGCGGGCGATTTCCGGGCGGGCATCGATCTCCCGCAGGATGACCAGTGCCTCCAGGTACTGGCGGCGCGCGTCACCGGGGTCCTTGCGCGCCCTGGCCAGGTCCCCCAGGCCCAGCAGCGCCCGTGCCGTGCCCCATTCCTGGCCGATCCGGCGCATCACCGCGATCGACGCCTTGGCCAGTTGCTGTGCCTCGCGCAGGTTCCCCTTCACCCCCGCGATCGCGGCCTTGATGCCGAGGGCGTACCCCTCGTTCCAGCCGTCACCGGCGGACTGGGCGGCCGACAGCGCCTCGTCGGCCCGGGCCGCGGCGTCACCGGTCTGGCCCGTGTGGAGCGCGGCCTCGGCCAGCAGGCTGAGCCCGGACGCGGCCCAGAAATCGTCCCCGGCGGCCTGGCAGAGCGCCAGCCCCTCCTCGGCCAGCGACCTGGCCAGGGCGGGGTCGGTGGACAGGGTGAGCTGGCCCCGGCCGATCAGGCCGGCGCCCCGCACCCGCGCGGGCACGCCGGGCGCGTCGATGCCGAGGAACGCGGCCAGCCACTCGCCGCCCTCGGCGAACGTGCCGCGCACGATCCAGCACGGCCGGACCGCGTTGCAGATCCGCAGCCCGGTCTCCGCGTCGCCGTCGGACAGGCAGCCGCTCAGCACCAGCCACACGTTGCCGATCTCCGCGTCGTACCGGCGGAACACGTCCACCCGCGCCGACCAGGGCGCCTCGACGCGCGCCAGCCCGACCGCCAGGTTGCGCTCGGCCACCGCGACCGTGTAGTCGCGGAACCGCAACTGGAAGGTCTTGGTCTCGCCCGCCTCCTCCAGGCGTGCCGCCGCGTATTCCCTGATCGTGTCCAGCAGCCGGTAGCGCGCCTGACCGAGCACCTCGGACTCCACCACCACCAGGGACTTGTCCACCAGCGCAGCGATCAGGTCGAGCACGTCCGCGGCCGGGATGTCCTCGTCGGCGCACACCTGCTCGGCCATCTCCAGCGACCAGCCGGCGAACACCGACAGCCGCCGCAGCAGCACCTGCTCCGCACCGGTGAGCAGGTCATGGCTCCAGTCGATGGTCGCGCGCAACGTCCGGTGGCGCGGCGGGGCGGTCCGGTGCCCCGTGGTCAGCAGCCCGAACCGGTCGGCCAGGCGCTCGGCGATCTGCTCCACCGACAGCACGCGCACCCGCGCGGCGGCCAGTTCGATGGCCAGCGGCACGCCGTCCAGCTCGCGGCACAGCGCGGCGACCGTGCCAGCGTTGGCCGGGCCGATGGTGAAACCGGGCAGCGCCGCGGCGGCCCGGTCGGCGAACAGCCGGATCGCCTCGTACCGGTTCGCGTCCTCGGCGGTTTCCAGCGCGCCGGGCGGTGCGACCGACAGCGGCGGCACCTGCCACACCGTTTCAGCGGCCACCCGAAGCGGTTCGCGGCTCGTGGCGATCAGGTTCAGCGCCGGCGAGGCGTCCAGCAACCGGTGGCACACCTCGGCGCAGGCGTCGATCAGGTGCTCGCAGTTGTCCACCACCAGCAGCATGTGGCGCGGGGCCACGGCATCCGCGAGCGTGTCCAGCAGCGGCCGGCCGGGCTCCTCGTCCACGCCCAGCGCCGACGCCAGCCGGGAGACCACCAGATCGGGCTGCCGCGTCTCGCCCAGGCCGACGAAGCATCTCCCGTCCGGGTACGCGCCCGCCATGGTGTGCAGGACCTGCTGGGCCAGCCGGGTCTTCCCGATGCCGCCCGGACCGCACAGCGTGAGCGCGCGCGTCACGCCGAGCAGTTCGCACAACTCCGTGAGTTCGCGTTCGCGGCCCACGAAGTTGTTCGGTTCCTGGGGCACCTGGGTCCGGATCTCGGTTACCTCGCTACCGTGCAGCCCGCCTCGCCCCCGCCAAGCAGCCAGCCACTCCGGCGCCAGCGGGGTATGTGTACACATCCAGCCGCGTAAAACCAGAATAACCGCCGCCTTGTCGCCACGGGGGCGGACTTGCCGGCCCTTGCCGGGGCATCTGGTGCCGATCAAATACATAACGACGTACATAGTTCTGCCGATGCCGCCGCCGTATCACCGGCCCTAATCTCCTGCCATCAACAGGGCGGCCTGCCGGCGAGGGGAGCGGCGAGGCGGCCCGGTAGCCGGGTTGTGGCTGCCGATGCGGCTCCGGCTGCCGGGGCCCATCGTGTAGGGGGGCGGGACGGCCTGCTTTTCGATCCGCCTGGCGATGGGTCCGCGGCGGCCGGCTACGCCCATGGTGTTCAGCGGCTCGGCTTCGCCCGTTACGTTCTCCTGTATCCGGCCGGTGCCCGCAGCATCCCCGCGTGCCGTACTGTAGTGGCTCGCCCGCTGGCGCGATCGGGGCGGCTTGTTCGCTGAGGTACCTGGAGTGGCCGCGGGCCGCCCCCGGTCGCCGTCCGCGCCCCGGGCGAAGTCGGGTAAGTCACCGGTTCGGCGTAGCTTCCATCCGGAGGTCAGTTTGCGCGCCAGTAACGGTGCCCAGCACCGGATAGCTGTCTTTTGGGATCGGGGGACACGCTGGTGAGAGCGGCCCGGCGAGCCCGCCTCCGGGCGTATTGCATACTGTGCGCCGGAGCGATCGGGATAGGGCTGCTCGCCGCCTGCACCACCGATCCGAGGCCCGCCAAGGCGGCGGCGGGCGGCGCGCTGGGCAGCTACGTGGTGCCGGCCGGCATCCACAAGATCAAACACGTGATCATCATCATGCAGGAGAACCGGTCCTTCGACAGCTACTTCGGCACCTACCCGAGAGCCGACGGCATCCCGATGCGGGGTGGCGTGCCCACGGTCTGCGTGCCGAACCCGGTCGCTGGCTGCGGCCGCCCCTATCACGACACCGCAGACGTCAACGGGGGCGGCCCGCACGGGCTGGGCAACGCCGTCGCCGACGTCAACCACGGCTTGATGGACGGGTTCATCCGGCAGCGCGACGCGGCCAAGGCGTCCTGCAAGATCCCCGACGACCCCGCGTGCACCGGTAACGCCGGCGTGCCCGACGTGATGGGCTACCACACCGCCGCGGAGATACCGAACTACTGGGCCTACGCGAAGAACTTCGTGCTGCAGGACCACATGTTCGAGCCGGTCAAGTCGTGGTCGCTGCCCGAGCACCTGTACCTGGTCTCCGCCTGGTCGGCGCGGTGCAAGAACCGTTCGCCGATGAGCTGCGTCAACGACATCGTCGGCCCGGACGCGGTCTACACGTTCGGCCAGGCGGTCCACAAGGAACTGACCACCGGCAAGACCTCCATCGACCTGGCCTGGACCGACATCACCTGGCTGCTCTACGCCGAGCACGTGAGCTGGGCCTACTACGTGCAGCCGGGGTCGCAGCCGGACTGCCCCAACGACCAGGCGGAAACCTGCACAACGATCCGGCAGAGCGCCGCGACGCCGGGGATCTGGAACCCGCTGCCGCTGTTCGGCGACGTGCAGCAAGATCACCAGCTGAACAACATCCGCCCGGTCGCCAGCTTCCTCCAGGCCGCCAGCACGGGCACCCTGCCGGCCGTGAGCTGGGTCGTCCCGTCCGGGCCGGACAGCGAGCACCCGCCGGCCAGCGTGCACCGCGGCCAGGCCTACGTCACCGCGCTGGTCAACGCGGTCATGAAGAGCCCGGACTGGAAGTCCAGCGCGATCTTCCTGAGCTGGGACGACTGGGGCGGTTTCTACGACCACGTGATCCCGCCCAACGTGGACCAGAATGGCTACGGCCTGCGTGTTCCCGGGATCGTGATCTCCCCGTACGCCAAGAAGGGGTACATCGACCGCCAGACGCTCAGCAGCGATGCGTACCTCAAGTTCATCGAGGACGACTTCCTCGACGGCGCCCGGCTCAACCCGAAGACCGACAAGCGGCCGGACGGGCGCCCCAACGTCCGGGAGACCCTGCCGATACTCGGCGACCTGGTGCAGGAGTTCAACTTCAACCAGCCGCCGCGCCCCCCGCTGCTGCTGGCCACCAACCCGCCGACGGACTCGCCGTCGATCCCGCTGTACTTCATCGGCAAGCCCGCCTGCTGGGGGTGCACCATGCTGCCGCTGGCGGGTTTCAGCCGCAAGGCCCCGGGCGCGTACCGGCCCGGGGCGCGCTCCAAGAGCGGCAGAAGGCACTAGCGCCTGCCCTGTCGGTAACGGGCAGCGCCACGCCGCAGCCGCCCGGGCCGAACGCCGCATTTGGCGCCCCAGGCGCCGTTGCGGTGTCCCGGCGGCGAGGACCAGCCTCCCGAAGCCAGCGAGGCCCAGGCCGAGGGCCCGCGAGGGAGGCAATCAGGCTCTGTACAGTTCGGCGACGCGGAAGGCCAGGTCGAGGGACTGGCTGCGGTTGAGCCGCGGATCGCAGGCGGTCTCGTACCGGCCGGTGAGGTCATCCTCGGTGAGGCCGTGGCTGCCGCCGAGGCATTCGGTCACGTCGTCACCGGTGAACTCGATGTGGATGCCCCCGGGGTGAGTGCCCAGCGCCCGGTGCACCTCGAAGAAGCCGGTGACCTCCGCGAGGATGTCCTCCACGTGCCGGGTCTTGCGGCCGCCCGGCGCCTCGATCGTGTTCCCGTGCATCGGATCGCAGACCCAGGCCACGCGGGCGCCGCTCGCCATGACCTTCGCCACGACCGGGGGCAGGCTGGACCGGATGCGGGACGCGCCCATCCGGGTGATGAAGGTGAGCCGGCCCGGCTCGTTGTCGGGGTTGAGCCGGTCCACCAGGGCCAGCGCGTCCTGCGCGGTGGTGGACGGCCCCAGCTTGACGCCGACCGGGTTGCGGACGTGGCGGAAGAACTCGACGTGCGCCCCCTCCAGCGCCCTGGTGCGTTCGCCGATCCACGGAAAGTGCGCCGAGGTGTCGTAGGGCAGCCCGGTGCGCGAGTCGATCCGGGTCATGGCGCGCTCGTACTCCAGCAGCAGGGCCTCGTGGCTGGAGTAGAACTCCACCGTGCGGAACTCCGCCGGGTCGGTGCCGCTGGCCCGCATGAAGGTCAGCGCGCGGTCGATCTCACCGGCCAGGGCCTCGTACCGCCGTCCCGCCGGGCTGGCCGCCACGAAGTCGGTGTTCCAGGCGTGCACCTGGCGCAGGTCGGCATAGCCGCCCTGGGTGAACGCCCGGCACAGGTTGAGCGTGGCCGCCGAGTAGTGGCAGGCGCGCAGCATCCGGTGGGGGTCCGGCGCCCTGGCCGCCGCGGTGAACTCCAGCCCGTTGATCGCATCGCCGCGGTAGGCGGGGAGTTCGGTCCCGCCGCGGGTCTCGGTGGCCGACGAGCGCGGCTTGGCGAACTGGCCCGCCAGCCGGCCGATCTTGACCACCGGCACGCTGGCGGCGTACGTGAGCACGACCGCCATCTGCAACAGGGTGCGCAGCTTGCCGCGGATGGCGTCGGCCGTGGACCCCTCGAACGTCTCCGCGCAGTCGCCGCCCTGCAGCACGAACGCCTCGCCGCGGGCAACGTCGGCCAGCCGCTCCTTCAGGCTGTCGCACTCGCCGGCGAACACCAGCGGCGGGATCCTTGCGATCTCCCGGGTGACGGCCGCGACGGCCACCGGGTCTGGCCAGTCCGGCTGCTGCGCCGCGGGCCGGTCCCGCCACGCGTCGAGCACCCCCTCCTCCATCCGCTATCGGGCCTTCCTGGCCAGTCGCACCGGGTCCAGCGGCGGGGCGGGCAGCGGTGCCCCGTGGTACCCGGTCACCGTGCCGAACCGCTGCCCGGTGGCCCAGTCGCGCGCCGCCGCGGCGATGTCCTCCGGGGTGCGGCCCACGAAGTTCCACCACATCAGCAAGGTCTCGCCCAGCGGCTCGCCGCCCAGCAGGAACAGCCGGGCCCCGGCCGGCGCGGTGACCGCCACCGAGTCCCGGCCGGGCGGCAGGTACAGCATGCTGCCGGGCCGCAGTTCCGTCCCGTCCGCGGTGGCCGCGCCGAAGGCCACGAACAGCAGGTGCTCATGCCCAGGCGCCAGCGGCACGGTGCCGGCGGCGTCCACCGGGGCGGACAGTTCCGCGCCCACCACGCCGGAGTACACCCGGGTCGGGCTGGTGACGCCGGCCAGCGAGCCGGCGAACACCGTCGTGTCCAGCCGGCCGAGCCGCAGCGCTGGCAGGTCCGCGTGGTGCTCGAAACCCGGCGCCGTGTCCCGGTACGCGCCGGGCAGGGCCAGCCAGAGCTGGACCCCGTGCAGCCAGGGGTCGTGGTCCTCGGGGGATTCCTCGGCGTGGGCGATGCCCCGCCCCGCGGTCATCAGGTTCAGCTGGCCGGGCCGGATGACCTGCTCGCTGCCCAGGCTGTCCCGGTGCAGGACGGTGCCCGCGAGCAGCCAGGTGACCGTCTGCAGCCCGATGTGCGGGTGCGGCGGGACCCGCATGCCGGCCACCCCGTCGACCGAGGCCGGGCCGTAGTGGTCCACGAAACACCACGCGCCCACGCTGCGCCGCTGCCGCAGCGGCAGCAGCCGGCGCACGTCGAGGTCGCCGACGCGGGCCAGGCGCGCGGCGGTCACCTCCGTGCCCGGTGCGCCCGCGCCCCCGCCGGCGCTCGCGGGCCGGGCGGCGCCTGGTACGTCCAGGTCTGTATCGACGGTGCTCATTTTGCCTGCCTCCGGCTGACAGAGGCCGTCTCAGCGGTACCCCTGGTTACGTTGGCCGCCCCGACGGACGGTGGCGTGCGATGATCCCCGGGACCGACCATAACCCAGCGAGAGTTCCCCACCGTCAGCGAGGAGGCCTGGGGTGACCACAGCCCGCGAGATCCAGGACGAGCTGAAGGTGGCGGGCCGCCGGCTGCGCGCGGCCATCCCCGAGGTGTACGCGGGGTACGCCGCGTTGCAGGGGGCGGCGATGGGCGACGGCGCGCTGCCGGCCGGGGTCAAGGAACTGATCGCGCTGGCCATCGCGGTCAGCAAGGAATGCGACGGCTGCGTGGCCGCCCATGCCCGGTCGGCCGCCCGGCAGGGCGTCACCGCCGCGGAGGTGGCCGAGGCCATGGGCGTGGTGATCTTGATGAACGGCGGCCCCGGCACCGTCTGGGGCCCGCGGGCCCTGGCCGCGTTCGAGGAGTTCGCGGCGTCCGCCGGCCCCCCGCCGGGGAACGCCGCGCCCGGCGCGCCCGGTGAGGTCAGCCAACCAGGGTCTTGACCGAGGCGATCAGGTCGGTCAGCGCCGTTTTCGCGTCCGCGAACAGCATGCTCGTCTTCGGGTTGACGTACAGCTCGTTGTCGATGCCCGCGTAGCCGTGGCCCATCGACCGCTTGATCACGATGATGCTCTTGGCCTGGTCCACGTCCAGGATGGGCATGCCCGAGATGGCGGTGCCGGGCCGGCGCGCGGCCGGGTTGGTGACGTCGTTGGCCCCGATCACCAGGGCCACGTCGGCCCGCGGGAACTCGGGGTTGATCTCGTCCATCTCCTTGAGCTGCGGGTAGGGCACGTTGGCCTCGGCCAGCAGTACGTTCATGTGCCCCGGCATCCGGCCCGCGACCGGGTGGATGGCGTAGCTGACCTCGGCGCCGCGCTCCTCGAGCAGCGCGGCCAGCTCGGCCACCTGATGCTGTGCCTGGGCCGCGGCCAGGCCGTACCCCGGCACGATGATGACCTTCTGCGCGTACGCGAGCTGGATGGCCGCGTCGTCGGCGGCCACCGACCGGACGTCGCCGGTGGGCCCGGCGACCGCCGGGGCGCTGTCGCCGGTGCCGAAGCCGCCGATCATGATGTTGCGCAGCGAGCGGTTCATCGCGTCGGCCATCAGCTTGGTCAGGATGCTGCCGGAGGCGCCGACGAGGGCGCCGGCGATGATCAGCGCCCAGTTCCCGATGACGAACCCGGCCATCGCGACCGCCGTGCCGGTGAACGCGTTGAGCAGCGAGATCACCACCGGCATGTCGGCCCCGCCGATTGGCATCACCATGGTCACCCCGAACGTCAGGGCCGCCAGGATGATGATGATCATGACCGGCACGCTCGGCGTGGCGATCATGTAGACGCCGCCCCCCACCCCGACGACGGCCGCGGCGACGTTGACCGCGCGCGAGCCGGGGAAGGTCACCGGCGCCCCGTTGATCAGTCCCTGGAGCTTGCCCGCCGCGATGATCGACCCGGAGAAGGTCACGGCGCCGATGAGCACGTCCAGGATCGTGGTGATCGTGGTCGCTTCCGGCACACCCGCGCTGGCGCCGGCCAGCTTGACGTAGTCGTTGATCGCGACGAGCGCCGCCGCGCCGCCGCCCACCGCGTTGAACAGGCTCACCAGCTGGGGCATGGCGGTCATTTGCACGGTGCGCGCCGAGTACAGGCCGGCCCCCGCGCCGACCAGGACCCCCGCGATCATCACGATCCAGCCGGTGGCAGTTACCGTGCCCGCGTGCACGACCAGGGCGAACGTGGTGGCGATCGCCAGGGCCATGCCGGCCGTGGACACCTGGTTGCCTCGCCGTGCCGAGGCGGGGGAGTTCATCAGGTGCAGGCCGAGGACGAAGCACACCGCCGCGGCGACGTACAGCAGCTGGGTGACCCAGTCGAAGGTGCTCACGCCTGGCCGCCCCGGCCCTGGCCGTTGACCGCGGCCGGGGGCTCCGCGGCGGGCACCGGGGTGCGGCTGCGGCGGAACATCCTCAGCATCCGGCCGGTGACCACGTACCCGCCGACGACGTTCATGGCGGCGAACGCGGCGGCCACGAAGGCGAGGGTGTACCCCAGCGCGTCGTTCGCGGTCACCGCGATGAGCATGGCCCCGGCCAGCACGATGCCGTGGATCGAGTTCGCCGCGGACATCAGCGGGGTGTGCAGCGTCGCGGGCACCTTGCTGATGACCTCGAACCCGACGAGCAGCGCGAGCACGAAGATGGTGATGTCGGTGAGCAGCGCCGTACTCACTGCGCGGTACCTCCGGTGGGATTCTCGATCAGGGCCGCGGTGGCCGCCTGGACCACCGCCCCGTCGTGCGTGATGACGACCCCGGCCTGGATCTCGTCGGACAGGTCGATGGCGAGTTCGCCGTCGTTGACCAGCAGCATCAGCAGCGCCGTGACGTTGCGCGCGAAGGCATTCGACGCGGCGGTCGGCACGCTGGCGGCGAGGGTCCCCGCGCCGATCACGGTCACGCCGTTCTCGGTCACGGTCTCGGTGTCCGGGACCGACCCGGCGGCGTTGCCCCCGAGCGGGCCCGCCCCCATGTCCACGATCACCGAGCCGGCCGCCATCGCCTTGATCGCGTCCTCGGTGACCAGCAGCGGCGGGCGGCGCCCCGGTACCTGGGCGGTGGTGATGACCACATCGTGCCGGGCGATGTGGCCGGTCAGCTCGGCCTGCTGCGCCTGCCGCTCGTCCTCGGTCAGCGCACGCGCGTACCCGCCCTCGCCGGCCGCGGGCCCCACCGAGGTCAGCTCGATGAACGTGGCACCCAGCGACTCGACCTCGGTCTTGGTCTGCGGCCGCACGTCGTAGGCGGAGACCACGGCGCCGAGCCGCCTGGCGGTCGCGATCGCCTGCAGGCCCGCCACGCCGGTGCCCAGCACGAGCACCTTGGCCGGCCGTGCCGTGCCGGCCGCGGTGATCAGCAGCGGGAAGAACCTGCCGAACGCGCCCGCCCCGACCAGCGCCGCCTTGTAGCCGGCCACGTTCGCCTGGGAGGTCAGCGCGTCCATGCCCTGGGCCCGGGGGAGCGTGCGGGGCAGGCCGTCCAGGCTGATCGCGATCACGCCCCTGGCGGCCAGGGCGGCGGCGAAGGCGGGGTCGGCCAGCGGGTTGAGCAGGCCGACCAGGGCCTGGCCCGCGCGCAGCGCGGCGATGACGGGCTCGTCCGGGCGGCTGATGCCCACCACGATGCCGGCCTCCGACAGCAGTTCATCCAGGGACACGATGCCGGCGCCCGCCTCGGCGTAGGCGCTGTCGGCGAACCACGCGCGGTCCCCCGCGCCGGATTGGACCAGGACGTCGAGCCCTGTCCCACGCAGCCGCACGACCGTCTCGGGGACGAGCGCCACCCGGCGCTCGCCGGGCGTGGTCTCTTTGAGGACCCCTACCTTCATGCGCGTGACCTCGTGGTGTCAGGGTTCATGGACATGCCGGGGCAGGCCGGGCCACGGCGCGAGGGCATGACGAGGCCCCTCCCCTCACGCAGTGGCGTCCGGACATGATGGCACAGCTCCAGTATGGCCGCCACGGCGCCTAGCCCCGGCCGGGGCCAGCGTGGTTACCAGGCCAACCCTGATCCCACCGCATCTCCGTACGCGACCGGCGTGACGACGAACGCTAAGCCCGGCCGGGGTTTGTGCTGCCGCGGAGGGTGGCGCTGATCTTGTCGCCCGCCGCGACCACGGCGGCGGCGTGCAGCCGGCCCGGTGAGCGGGTCAGCCGCTCGATCGGGCCGGACACCGACGCCGCGGCGATCACCTTCCCGCCCTGCCCGCGCACCGGCGCCGACACCGACGCCACCCCGGGCTCGCGCTCGGCCACGCTGGCGGCCCAGCCACGGCGCCGGACCTGGGCCAGGACGGTGGCGGAGAACTTGGCGCCGCGCAGCCCCCGGTGCAGCCGCTCGGGCTCCTCCCAGGCCAGCAGGATCTGCGCGGCGGAGCCCGCGGTCATCGGCAGCACCGCGCCGACCGGGACCGTATCCCGCAGCCCGCTCGCCCGCTCCGCGGCGGCCACGCAGATCCGCGCGTCACCCTGCCGCCGGTACAGTTGCGCGCTTTCCCCGGTCATGTCGCGAAGCTGGGCGAGGACGGGCTGGGCCACCGCGAGCAGCCGGTCCTCGCCGGCCGCGGCGGCCAGTTCGGTGATTCTCGGCCCGAGGACGAACCGGCCCTGGCCGTCCCGGGTCAGCACGCGGTGCCGCTCCAGGGCGACCGCGATCCGGTGTGCCGTCGGCCTTGCCAGGCCCGTGGCGGCGACGAGCTGGGCCAGCGAGGCGGGGCCGGCTTCGAGGGCGTTGAGGACGGCAACCGTCTTGTCCAGGACGCCGACTCCGCTAGAGTTGTCCATGGTCCGATACTGCCGTCTCGGATTGCGAGACGCAAATCGGTGGGACCGCCCAGGGACAGGGAGGATCGCGATGGCGCGTACGCTCGCGCAGAAGATCTGGGATGCCCACGTGGTCAGGAGCGCCGCGGGTGAACCTGACCTGCTCTACATAGACCTGCACCTGGTGCACGAGGTGACCAGCCCGCAGGCGTTCGACGGGCTGCGCCTGGCCGGCCGGCCGGTACGCCGGCCGGACCTGACCGTCGCGACCGAGGACCACAACGTCCCCACCACGGGGGTGACCGGCCCGGACCTGCCGTTGCGCGGTCCCGGCAGCCCCGTGACCGATCCGGTGTCGCAGGTCCAGGTCGAGGCGCTGCGCAAGAACTGTGCCGAGTTCGGCGTCCAGTTGCACCCGATGGGCGACCCCGGCCAGGGGATCGTCCACGTGATCGGCCCACAGCAGGGCCTCACCCTGCCCGGCATGACGATCGTCTGCGGCGACTCGCACACCAGCACCCACGGCGCGTTCGGCGCGCTGGCGTTCGGCATCGGCACCAGCGAGGTCGAGCACGTGCTGGCCACCCAGACGCTGCCGCAGGCCCGGCCGGCCGACATGGCGGTCACCGTCACCGGGCGCCTTCCGTTCGGCGTGACCGCCAAGGACCTGATCCTGGCAGTGATCGCGCAGATCGGCACCGGGGGCGGCGCCGGCCACGTGATCGAGTACCGGGGCGAGGCGGTCCGGAGCCTGTCCATGGAGGGGCGGATGACGGTCTGCAACATGTCGATCGAGGCCGGCGCCCGGGCCGGCCTGGTCGCCCCGGACGAGACCACCTATCGCTACCTGCGCGGCCGCCCGCGTGCCCCGCAGGGGGCGGCCTGGGAGGCGGCCCTGGATTACTGGCGCACGCTGCCGACCGACCCGGGTGCGCAGTTCGGCCGCGAGGTGACGATCGACGGTTCGGCGCTCACCCCGTTCGTGACCTGGGGCACCAACCCCGGCCAGGCGGCCCCGCTCAGTTCTGCGGTGCCCGACCCCGCCTCGCTGCCCGACGGGACCGCGCGCGCCTCTGCGGAGCGCGCCCTCACCTACATGGGCCTGGAGCCCGGCACCCGGCTCACCGAGATCAGCGTGGACACCGTCTTCCTCGGGTCGTGCACGAACGGGCGCCTTGAGGACCTGCGCGCCGCCGCGGAGGTGCTCCGCGGCCGCGCCGTCGCCGCCGGCGTCCGCATGCTGGTGGTGCCCGGCTCGATGGAGGTCAAGGCCGCAGCCGAAAGCGAGGGGCTGGCCGAGGTGTTCACCGCCGCGGGCGCAGAATGGCGGTCCGCCGGGTGCTCCATGTGCCTGGGCATGAACCCGGACAAACTGGCGCCGGGGCAGCGCAGCGCCTCCACCTCCAACCGCAACTTCGAGGGCCGGCAGGGGAAGGGTGCGCGAACCCACCTGGTTTCGCCACAGGTCGCCGCCGCCACCGCGGTGACCGGCCGGCTGACCGCCCCGGCCGACCTGTGACCCCGTCGGCCGCTCCCGGCGGCCCGTGCCGGCGCTCTGGCCGGCCCGGGACCCGGCCGGCGGCCGCCCCGGCGGGCCGTGACCGGACCCATTGCCTACCGTAACCGCCGTGATCTTCAGGGAGAAAGTGCCGTGCAACCATTCACTACGCATACCGGCCGGGCCGTGTCATTGCGCCGCGCGAACGTGGACACGGATCAGATCATTCCCGCCGAATACTTGAAGCGGGTCACCCGCACCGGTTTCGGCGACGGGTTGTTCGCGGCCTGGCGGGCGGACCCCGAATTCGTGCTCAACCAGCCGCACGCAGCGGGCGCCACGGTACTCGTGGCCGGCCCTGATTTCGGCATCGGATCGTCCCGCGAGCACGCCGTATGGGCGCTGCTCGACCACGGCTTCAAGGCGGTGATCTCGCCGCGTTTCGGGGATATCTTCCGGAACAATTCGGTCCAGGCCGGCCTGATACCCGTCCGCCTGCCGGAGCAGACGGCGACCGCCCTGGCCGACGTCGTCGAGGCCGACCCGCAGACCCTAGTGACCGTGGACCTGGCCGAACGCGAGGTGCGGGCCGCGCCGCCAGGGGGTGACGCGGTGCTGCGCGCACCGATCGAGATCGACGACTACACCAGGTGGCGGCTCATGGAAGGCCTGGACGACATATCGCTGACGTTGCGCCACGCCGCAGAGATAGCCAGGTACGAGCGGGACCGCCCGGAATGGCTGCCGGTCGCCGGATAATCCGGGTAGGGCGGCAAATAGCCGCGCCGCGAGCGCCCCATCAACGCCGACACGCCGGTGTTTTACACGCGGGTGTTTGTCTCGCGGCTTCCGATCGCCTAATTTCTGGCAGGTCAGAGGTCGCGAATTCATGGCACCTGCCGCGCGACCTCCCGTGGGGGAACCGCAGGAGTGATTTCATGAACAAGCACGACCTGATTGACGCGATCTCGGGTCAGCTGGGCAGCAAAAAGACCGCGACCGAGGCGGTCAATGCGCTTCTCGACACGATCCAGGTGACCGTGGCCAAGGGTGACAAGGTCGCGATCACGGGGTTCGGTGTGTTCGAGAAGGCGGTGCGGCCCGCCCGCACCGCCCGCAACCCGGCCACCGGAGCCACCATCCGGGTCCCCAAGTCGTCGGTGCCCAAGTTCCGTGCGGGCGCGGACTTCAAGGCAGTCGTCAACGGCGAGAAGAAGATCCCCGCCAGGAAGCCGTAAGGCTCCACCACAGCAAGCGCCGCCCGCCGAATACGGCGGGCGGCGCTTCACCGTCGGGGTTCGCGCTCATCGCTCGCGTTCTTGCTCCGGTGGAAGCGGGAGCGTGGCCAGCGCCAGCGCGGCGATCGCCCCGGAGGGGCCACGCCGGATGGCGACCCGCTGGCCGCGGCGCAGCAGGCGCAGCCCGGAGGCGGCGAAGACCTCGGGCCCGAACGGGCATACGGTCCCGTCATCGAGGAACACGCTCCCGGCCCGGCTCGCCGCGTCGAACTCCCGCACCGTCGCCTGCACGAAGTGGACCGTACCCGCGATCTCCATGATCTTGTGAGTCCGTTCATGCATACGATGAACGGACTCACAAGATCATGGAACACAGGATTGCCCGGGACTGGGCAGTGGGGCGCCGGGTTAGAACGGGCCGGGGCGGCGGCGCAGGGCGGTGGTGATCATACGGTCCAGGAGCCGGGGCAGCGGCAGGCCCGTGGCCGCCCACATCTTCGGGAAGTAGGAGGTCGCGGTCAGCCCTGGAATCGTGTTGATCTCGTTGGCGAGCACCGTGCCCTCCCTGGTGTAGAAGAAGTCCACCCGGGCGAAGCCCTGGCAGGACACCGCCTCGAAGGCCACGGCCGCCATCCGGCGGATCTCCTCGATGACATCCTGGGGCACCGGCGCCGGGATGATCATGCTCCCGCTCGGGTCCAGGTATTTGGCCTCGAAGTCGTAGAACTCCTCACCGCCCTCGATGACAAGCTGGCCGGGCAGGCTGGTGTCCGGCAGCCCCCCGTCCAGCCCTTCGAGGACCGCGCACTCGATCTCGGCGCCCTCGATCGCGCGCTCCACGATGACCTTCGGGTCGTACCGCCGCGCGGCCTCGACCGCCTCGGCCAGCGCGGCCTGGTCGGCCGCCTTGGACGTGCCGATGCTGGACCCGCCACGGGCCGGCTTCACGAACACCGGGTACCCGAGTTCGGCGATCTCGTCGTAGATGCGCTTGCGCTCGGCGGTCGCCGCGCCGGGCCCGCCCTGCCAGTCGCGGTCCCGCACCACCACGTACGGGCAGATCGGCAGGCCCCTGGCCGTGAAGACCAGCTTCATGTACTCCTTGTCCATGCTGACCGCGCTGGCCAGCACGCCCGCGCCGACGTAGGGCACCCCGGCCATCTCCAGCAGGCCCTGGATCGTGCCGTCCTCCCCGTACGGCCCGTGCAGGATCGGCAGGACCACGTCCACGCCCGCCAGCACCCCGGGCACCGACGCCACCGGCGCGGCGCCGGCCGCGGGGACCACCGCCGGCACGCCGGCGCCGGGCGGCACCGGGGCCTCCGGGCCCGCCCCGGCGCCCGGCCCGCCTCCGGCAGCCACACCCGCCCCGGCCGCGCTCACCTGGCCGGCCCCGGCCGGGGCGGCGTCCCCGGCCTCCGGGCCCCCCGCCGCCGGGCCGGTCACGGCCGCCACCGAGGGCAGGGTCCGGCCGCTGATGGCGAGCCGCTCGGGCTCATCCCTGGTGAGCACCCACCGGCCGTCGGGCAGGATGCCCACGGGCACGACCTCGTAGCGATCCCGGTCGAGGGTGGCCAGCACGGTGCCCGCGCCCATGCAGGAGATCGGGTGCTCGGGCCCCTGGCCGCCGAACACCACCGCGACCCTGATCTTGCGTTGCTCGTTCAGTGCCTTCCTCCTCCGCCCGGTGGCGTCGCCAGCCGTCCCTGCCCACCCCACCCCGCGATGCGGGGCTCACACGCCATAACGCTCCGGCTTGGCTGACCGGGATGCGAGCAGCACCGCGGCCTGCCCGATATCGATCTGGCCACCGGTCACCCCGGCCACCACCTCGGTGATCGGCATCTCCACGGCGTGAGCGCGGGCCAGTTCCAGCACCGGGCCCGCCGATTTCACGCCCTCGGTCACCCCCGAGGTCCTGGCCGCGGCGTCGGCGAGTCCCAGGCCGCGGCCCAGATGCTCCCCGTAGGTGCGGTTGCGGGACAGCGGCGAGCTGCAGGTGGCCACCAGGTCGCCCATCCCGGCGAGGCCGGCGAACGTGTGCGGGTCCGCCCCGAGGGCCGTGCCGAGCCTGGAGATCTCGGCCAGCCCCCGGGTGATCAGCATCGCGGTGGTGTTGACGCCCAGGCCCATGCCGATCGCGATGCCCACCGCGATCGCGATCACGTTCTTGACCGCGCCGCCGAGCTCGCAGCCGACGACGTCGGGGTTGGTGTACGGGCGGAAGTACGGGGTGTGGCACGCCTGCTGCAGCGCCTTGGCCAGGGTGTCGTCCGTGCAGGCCACGACCGTCGCGGCGTACTGGCGCTGGGCGATCTCCAGCGCCAGGTTCGGCCCGGACACGACCGCGATCCGGTCCGCGCCCGCCCCGGTGACCTCCCCGATCACCTCGCTCATCCGCTGGTGGGTGCCGTGCTCGATGCCCTTCATCAGGCTGACGAGCGCGGCGTCGGCGGGCAGCAGCGCGAGCCAGCCGGTGAGGTTCTCCCGCAGCGTCTGCGCGGGCACGGCGAGCACCACCAGGTCCGCCCCGGCCAGCGCCTCAGCCGGGTCGCCGGTCGCGCGCAGCCCCGGGGTCAGCGTGATGCCGGGCAGGTGGCCCGGGTTCTCGTGGCAGGTGTTGATCGCCTCGGTCAGCTCGGCGCGCCGCGCCCACAGGCCCGTGTCGGTCCCGGCGTCGCAGAGCACCTGCGCGAACGTCGTCCCCCACATGCCCGCCCCCATGACGGCAGCCTTCACGCCGGGGTCGCCTTCCTCGGCTCGTCCCCGCCCCGGGCACCCGGCTCGGCGGCCTCCGGTTCAGCCGCCTCCCGTGCTGCGGCGCCCGGTTCTGCGGCGCCCCGTGCCGCGGCGCCCGGTTCTGCGGCGCCCCGTGCCGAAGCGCCCGGTGCTGCGGCGCCCGGTGCTGCGGCGCCCGGCCCGGCACCCGGCGCCGCCGCGGGGTCCCGGTCCGGCCCGTCAGGATCGTTTTGCGTGGATGCCCTGGCCGCCTGCCGGGCGGCGCGGCGCGCTGCGGCGGGATCGTAAGGGGCGGCGGGGGGCGTGCCGCCGCGCAGCCGGGCGAGCAGCCCGGTGATGTCGGCCATGATCGTGTTCGTGGCGGCGCGCAGCACGTCCCGCGTCAGCGGCTCGCCCAGGTACCCGGACAGGTCCACCGGCGGCCCGGCCAGCAGCTTCACCGTGTGCCTGGGGATCACGTGCAGGCGTTTGGTTCCGTACGGGAGGATGTCCTGCGTGCCCCACTGGGCGACCGGGATCACCGGGACGCCGGTGGCCAGCGCCAGCCGGGCGACGCCGGTCTTGGCCACCATGGGCCACAGCTGCGGGTCGCGGGTGGCGGTGCCCTCCGGGTAGAAGATCAGGCATTCCCCCCGCGCAAGCCCGCGTTCGGCGTCGCCCAGGACGAGCGCGGCGTCCGCGGAGCCGCGGTTCACCGGGAACTGGCCGGCCGCGTGCAGGAATGGCCCGATCACCTTGACGTTGAACGCAGAGGACTTGATGAGGAAGGCCGGGTAGCGGCCCGCCTCGTAGATGAACAGGGCCATCGCGGCCCAGTCCGCATAGGAGAGGTGGTTGGCGGCCACGATGACGCCACCGGAGCGGGGGATGTGCTCATGACCGTGCCAGTCGCGCTTCATGATCGACTTGATCAGGGCGGGGAACGTCAGCGTCGTGGCGCGGCGAACGGCCGGAGAGTAGTCCTGGTTCCCGCGATCGGTCATCTGGGCCGCCTCCCAAGTCATCGTCTGGCCAGTCTCCCGGTTCGCGCGCCGCGGTGTCGAGGCATGATCGCGGTATGACCGCGCAGCCGGCCGACTCGCCGCTCACCTGGTCACTGGTGGTCCCCGTCAAGGTACTTGCCCGTGCCAAATCGCGCCTGGCCGTCCTCGCCGGGCCGCACCGGGAGGCGCTGGCGCTCGCCATGGCCGCGGACACCGTCGCGGCCGCGCTGGCCTGCGCCGCGGTGGGCCGGGTGATCGCGGTGACCGACGACGCCGAAGCGGCGCGGGTACTGGCGGGCCTCGGCGCGCTGGTGGCCGGTGACGAGCCCGGCCGGGGGCTCAACCCGGCCCTGCGGCACGGGGCGGCCCTGGCGGCGGCCCGCTGGCCGGGGTCGGGCATCGGCGCGCTGGCGGCCGACCTGCCGGCGCTGCGGCCCGCCGAACTGGGCCTGGGGCTACAGGCGGCGGCGCGCTTCGAGCAGTCGTTCGTGCCCGACGCCGCCGGGTCCGGCACCACGCTCTACGCGGCCAGGCCGGGCGCGCCGTTCCGGCCGCGGTTCGGGCCAGGGTCGGCGGAGCAGCACCGCGCCGCCGGGGCGGCCGAGCTCAGCCTGCCGGGGCTGGCCGGCCTGCGCCGGGACGTGGACCAGCCGCCGGATCTGAGCGCGGCGTCCGATCTGGGCGTGGGCCCGCGCACCGCCGCGGTCGCGGCCCTGCTCGCCTAGGTGACGTCCTCGCAGACCAGTCCCCAGGGCCGGCCTGCGACCCGGGTCATCACCACGGTCGCGCGGCGTGGCCCGGACAGCTTGAGCCGCCGGTGCAGGCTCTCCACGTCGCCCGCCAGCCCCCGCCGCCGGATGTCGGCCGCCCCGATGCCGAGCGCGCGGAGCTTCGCGGGCAGCCTGCGCTGGTCCCACGGGGCGGAGTCGAGGACACGCAGCGTGCGCGCGAACGGGGTGTGCACCGGGGCGTCGGCACACAAGAACGCGATCTTCTCGTCGATCTGCCAGGCGCCCACCAGCCGGGCCAGGTCGGCCACGACCCCGGCCCGGGTGACCGCGGGGCTCGGGTCCAGCAGGTAGCCGCCGGGCGGCCGCACCGGCACCGGCGCGCCGCGGCCCGGCGTGAGCGTGTGCCCGCCGGGCAGCACGGTGGCCCTGGCGGCGGCGGTGGCCAGCGCGGGGGACCAGGCGACGGCCTCCTTCAGGTCCCGGCCGACGGCGATGAACTCCCGTTCCCAGTCCGGCGGGACGGCGTCGGCCGGGAGCCCGGGCGCGGCCTTGATCCCCACCCGCGGGACGGTCCGGGCCAGGCCGACGCACCAGTCCAGCGGCGGCTCGCTGTCCCCGGCCCGCAGCCGCCGCCCGCCGGCCCGTCGCGCCGGGTCGATGAACACCGCGTCCACCCCGCCCCAGGCCAGCATGGTCGCCGAGGAAGCCATGGCGAAGCCGAACTTCACGTGATCGCCGGCGTCGAACCAGCCCCCGGTGAGATCGCGGCCCACGTCCTGCCCGTCCTGCATGGCGGAGTTGCCCCGCCAGGTCACCCGGCTCCAGGGCGGCTTGGGCCCGGAGATCGGCGACATCAATGTCCCCGCCTTCCTCACAAGCAACGGCGATGACTTTCATGCCCGCCATCACGGCGCTGGCTGGATTGGTGCCGTGGGCGGATTGCGGAATGAGACAAACGTTGCGATGCGCCTCGCCGCGGCTCTCATGATATCGGCGAATCACCAGCAGCCCCGCGTATTCGCCTTGTGAGCCGGCGTTCGGCTGCAACGAAATACCCGCAAAGCCGGTGATCTCAACCAGCCAATCTTCGAGTTGCTTGAACAAAATCTGATAGCCTTGCGTTTGCCGCAGGGGGGCGAAGGGGTGCAGCTTGCTGAACTCCGGCCAGCTCACCGGCAACATCTCGCAGGTGGCATTGAGCTTCATCGTGCAGGAGCCGAGCGGGATCATCGAGTGCGTTAGCGACAGATCGCGCGATTCCAGACGCTTCAAGTATCGGAGCATCTCCGTCTCGGAGTGGTAGCGATTGAACACTGGGTGAGTGAGGAATTTGCTGGCGCGAGCGAACCCGGCTGGAACAGTACTGGCGCTCCCAGCCGCGAGTTCCTTGACCGTGAAGGCTGGTTCGCGGTCACTATTGAAAATCTGGAGA
>Ga0207646_10002304_pt1 | contig 22665 bp, 23 predicted proteins | sample KBSK5502metaG_FD_184343 | JGI IMG/M metagenome (GOLD analysis project Ga0207646, IMG submission 184343) | Corn, switchgrass and miscanthus rhizosphere microbial communities from Kellogg Biological Station, Michigan, USA - KBS K5-50-2 metaG... | ecosystem: Host-associated > Plants > Roots >... | reverse complement strand
GGCGATCGTGAGTCGGGCATCCCGCAGCCGAAGATCAAGGTCGCGCGGGTCCGCGCGCGCCAGGCGCTCGAGACTGCCACCGCCGTCAGGGAGATCGTATCCATCGGCGTCCACCAGGCGCAGGCCCAGCGCCGCCAGCAGTCCGGCGCCGCCGTCGGTGGTAGCCGAGCCGCCCAGCCCGATCGTGATGCCATCCGCACCTGCGTCCAGCGCTTCGCGAAGCAGCTCCCCGGTTCCCCGTGTGGAAGCCGCTCGGGCATTCGCCGGCGTTCGTTCCTCGGATGTGAGCCGCGCGAGGCCGCTCGCGGACGCCATCTCCACGAAGGCGCTTCGCCCCTCGTCGAGCAGCAGCCACTCCGCCTCCACCTCGCGCCCGAGCGGATCGTGCACGCGTGCAGTCCGCCGCTCGACCCTATCTCCAAGCGCGTCCACGAGCGCGGCGAGCGTCCCTTCACCGCCATCGGCCATTGGCGCGTGGATCAGCTCATCTTCCGGACGAACCCGGCCCCAGCCGCTGACGATCGCCGCCGCCACCCCCACCGAGTCGAGTGCACCCCCGAACGAGTCGGGCGCGATCACGACACGCAGGGGACGAGGCGGCATCGGCTCAACGAGCCTTGAGACTTCGGCGACGCTCCTGGTAGGCGGGGATGGAGCGCATCGCCGGCCGCAGCTGATCGCCAATCTCGCGGACGGTCAGGCTGAACTGCTCACGGTCCTGGGTGATGAGCTTCATGCTGCGCCCCATCTCGGTGAGCAGCTCCAGGCGGTGCCGCTCTTCGAGCTTGCGCATGGTGGCCTGCAGGATGACGAAGGCCATCTGCGACAGGTTGGGGAGGGGCTGGTTGCGGTGGATCCGTCGCTCCAGGTCGACCTGGCCGATCGCAGACAGCCCGCCCTGGTCGAGGATATCGACCAGGAGCCCCAGCTCGACGGCATATCCCGAGAAGAAAGACACTGACTCTAGGAGCTCCCGCCTCCCCGCATATTCCCCCGCGAGGGGCTGGACAAGCCCGGAGAGCTCCGGGAAGAAGAGGTTGATGAGCGGCCGCGCCATCAGCTCGGTGACGCGCCCGCCACCCTCGGGCATGACTCGGTCGCCGTCGCGGATGGGGCGCTGGTAAAAGCCCTTGACGTACGAGATACGTGGCTCCCGCAGCAGCGGGCCCAGCAGCCCGTACACGAAGCGGGGCTGGATGTTGCTGATGTCCGTGTCGATCCAGGCCACGATGTCGCCATCCAGCACTTGGAGGCTCTTCCACAGCGCCTCGCCCTTGCCCTGGAAGCTTCCGAGCTCGGGCAACACCTCGGAGTGGCGCACCACCGTGATGCCAAGCTCCTCGGCGATCTCGCGCGTGCGATCGGTCGAGTCAGAGTCGATGACCACGAGCTGGTCGATGAGCGGCACGCGTTCCATCAGCGCTCCCCTGATGCGCTTGATGACCAGGCCGATCGTCTTCTCCTCGTTGAGCGCCGGCAGCCCGACGCTCACCGTCAGGCCGGCCTTCTCCTTGAGCCCGACCAGCTTGCGGATGTCGCTGAACTCGCTGGCGTGAAACGTGTTCTCGGCGAACCATCGGTCCACGACGGTGGTGAGCGACCGGCTGCGCTCGATGTAGGCGTCCGCCTCGGGGAGGCTTCCCTCCTCGCCCCGCAGCTCCTCAAAGGTGGCGAGGCCCACCTGTTGACGCGTCTTGACCACGATCACCGTCGTCTTGGCTCGCGACGCGACGGTGTCCGCCAGGGTGCCGAACAGGTAGCGGCCGTCTGGTGTGGCGTTGGTGGGGCTGGCCGATGCCCCCATCACCACCAGGTCGTGATGCGCCGCTTCCCGCAGGATCGCCTGCCGCACCGATGACGCCTCTCGCACGATGCCGGCCGTGCGCCGCAGCCCGCCGTGCTCGCGGATGAAGCGCTCGAGCGCGAGCTGCTGCCGCTGGCAGGCCTGCTCGCCGATGCCGGTCGGCACCACGTGCATCACCGTAACGCGCCCGTCGAAGCGGTGGGCCAGGTCGCGCGCCATGCGCAGCGCCAGCTCGGCGTGCGGCCCGCCGCGCACCGGCACGAGGATCGAGCGCACGCGGTCCAGGCCGCGCTGCTTGACGACCGCAATGTCGCACGGGGACTGGCGGACGACGGCGTCGATGGTCGGTGAGAAGACCGGCGGCATCTCGCCGTCCGCCTCCACCGCAGCGCTGAGCTCGGTTGTCGGCGACGGGCCTTGTGCCGCCTGCGCCGCTCCCGCCGGGGGACCGCCCCAGCCGAAGATCAGGAGGTCGGCTCCCTCCTCCGCGACCGCCTCGATGATCCCCTCCGCCGCGCGCCGGCCGATGCGAACCATCGTGCGGATCTCGACGCCCTCCTCGTCGCCGAAGGCCAGCACCCGCTGCAGCAGCCGGCGCGCGGTGCGGGCGGCCGTGGCGCCCTCGGACAAAGAGTAGGCCTCGGGCACCTCCACGATGCCCAGCGCCGTCATCTCGGTCTGCCGCTGCGCGCGCACGCCGGCACCGATCCGCACCAGGTCGCGTGCAGTCCGCGGGTTCGCGAGGGGCAGGAGAATGCGGTATGGCAGCCGCTTTCGCGTCGGCATCAGCCCAGCGTCGCGTGCCAGCGCGCTACGAGGTAGGGCTTGAGCTCCTCGAACTCGCGCGCCTGGGCGTCGATCACGCGCTCGGCCTGGTCGGTCGTCAGCTCCAACGTGTCGCTGATGAATCCCGCGGTGCGCCCGAAGTAGAGCGGGGTGAGCGCGGCGAGCAGTCGCTCGCGGTCCGCATCGGGCCGTTGGTAGGCGACCAGCGCGTCGTACAGGCAACGCACCCACAGCTCGGAGGGGAAATGAAAGGCTGCCGGGTCGTCGGTCGCCTCGAGGCTCATCACCCGTTCCAGCTGCTCCGGGGCCAGGATATCCGCCCACGCCGGGCCATGGGTCGGCCTGGCGCTATCGAAGGCGTCAACGAGTTTGGCGTGGTTGACGGTGATCGGCTCGGGCGCCACCACCCGCTCGAAGCCGTACTCGGGAATCGGATGGCTGCCTCGCACCCGCAGCCAGCGCTCGGCATAGTGCCCGGCCAGCCCGAAGAGGGTGCCCACGACCTGGCGGAACATCGGTCCCAGATCGGACGCCGGATCCTTCGCATCGTGGATCTTGGCGCCCAGGCGCGCCTGGCAGATCGCGAAGCCCTCGTTGATGGCGGAGTGCGTCATCCAGATGTCGATGCCGAAGCGGGCAGCTGATTCACTAAAGGTGTCGAGCTCCAGGTAGCGACTGACGAGGTCGCCGCTGATCGCAAAGTCGCCGCCTATCGGCTGCCGGATGCGCGCCCCATACAGCGCCCGCGTGAGCGGATAGCTGATGTTGTTGGTGATCGTTCCGTCGTATTTGTATCGCGCGTAGAGCGGGGCTACGAAGTCGTAGCCGCCCTTCAGAATCGGGCCGGCGAGCAGCTCCACCCACTCGGGCACGATCGAGCGCAGGTCGGAGTCGACCACCACCATCGCCTTGACCTTCAGCTCACGCGCCACCTCGAAGAGCGCCCGCACCGCGGTTCCCTTGCCGCTGATGCCCTGATAGGTGAAGGTGATGCGCTGCAGCTTGTGCCGGGGGGAGACGAGGATGACCTTCTCGATGTAGTCGGGGCTCTCGGTGCTGACCGCGACGCGCGGTGTGTCATCCGGCGAGCCGCCGTCACTGTTGACGAGCACCGGCTTGAGGTCGGGGAAGTACTGGACCATGCCGGCCGTCGCGGCGCGCACGACGTAACCAATCGTCTCTGCGTTGCCGAACGAGGGAATGCCAACCATCAGGTCCGCGCTGCCGATCCGGCGGACCTCCGCCAGGCCGTTCTCGTCGAGCGCCGACTCGGGACCGGCGGTGGGCTGTGACCTCAGGGCGGACCTCCTCGCGGCGTGTCCGTGACCGGAGGGCTAGGGTAGCACGCGGCCCGGTTCCCCAGACCGATGGCGACCTGGCGCTCGACTGCGCTGCGCTACCCGGGTTGGCGACGTGTCCGCCGCACCCTGCCTGGGCGGCTGCCGAACACGCGCTCGAGCATCGAGGGAAGTTTCTCCGAGAGGACGCTGACCTGGAGCCAATCAGGTGCCGTCTCGCCGGGCCGGTAGCGACTGTTGGGGGCCTTGGCCACGAAATGCGTGAAGCCGTCAGCCCGCCACGCGCCCAGCCAGCCGCGAATCGGGGGGCGCACGGCTGGAGAGATTCGCACCTGGACGCCCTCGATGATGACGGACTCCAGGAGGCGGCGTCGCTCCTGGTAGGGAATGTCGTGGAGCAGTTGGCCGTCGAGCTCGATGAGGTCCCACGCGACGAACGCCCGCCGCTTCTCCAGGCTCGCCGGGTGTGGGATTGTCCGCGTCCCGGCGTTGCCGGCTACGGTACGCGCCCACTCCCGAGCCGGGCTCCCCACGCCCATGAAGGGCATGGCCGTCCAACTGCCGTCGATCAGCGCCTGCTCGGCGTCGATGGCCGCCTCGAGGACCCTCGCCGCCTCGCCGAGCTCCGGATCGGTCGGCTGCCCGTCCTCGTCGGTGAGACGCACATGACCGTCCTCCAGGCGGGCGAGGAGGCGCTGTCCCTTCCAACAGGGCTCGACGAACCAATCGACACCCGTGATCGAAGCGTCGCCGCGCGTCGCGAACTGGGGACGGTCGAGGTGGGTGCCCGTCGTAACCGGATCTGGGGGCGACATGAGTCCAAAAGAGCTACCCGCCGATTGCGCCAAGGGTTCAGTCACAGTAAGCGGGAGCTAATAGCGCGGTAACGGTGCGGCGGCTCGAATGAGCGGGTGGTGATCCAACCGCTGCCGTCAGCCAGTTTCAGATTCTCATGTGCTCGTCTGATCGTCTGCTCATCTCCTCGTCTGCTCTTCTGCTCGTCCAATCTGAAATGGGCTGACGCAATGGAGCAACGGCTGGTCGCTCACTGGGAGGGCTGATGGATAAACACGGTGCCAGAGCGCAGCGTCCCTTCCTGCCGCGTCGGCCTGGTCCCCTCGGGCCAAACGAGTGGCGTCAGGTCGAGCCAGTGGCTGGACGGCAACTGACCAGCGTGACCATCAGGGTTGACACAGACGTCCTGCTGCATGCCCGAATGCGCGCGCTTCTGGAGGGCACGAACGTGAGCCGCCTGGTGCGTTCGATGCTGGAGGCGTACGCGGCAGACAGCCTGCGTCGGTTCCGCGCTGACCCGGAAGCCTTCATGCGACGCGAGCGTGATCCTCCCTTCGGCGGTTAGTCGCGATGGGGGCGGGCCGCGCGGCTAGGCGGTCCCGTAGAGGCGCAACTCTCCTTCCTCGATGGGCGCCTTGACCTGCGAGCGGATCGCCTCCCAGGCATCCAGATCCCATTCCCCGACAAAGGTGATCGCCGTCCCTTCCTTGCCCATGCGTCCGGTCCGGCCGATGCGGTGGACGTAGGTATCGGCATCCTCGGGGATGTCGTAGTTGAGGACGTAGGGCAGGTCGGTGATATCCAGGCCGCGGCTGGCGACATTGGTGGCCACCAGGAACTGGATACGGCCCGCCTTGAAGTCCGCGAGCGTCCGGTCGCGTTCCCGCTGCGAGAGCCCCCCGTGCAGCGCCGCCACGTTCTGCCCACGCCGCTTCAGCGTCGCCGCCAGCCGGTCGACGCCGATCTGGGTGTGGCGGAAGACGAGCAGGCGATCGAAGCCGAAGGCGTCGGTCAGCTCGAGCAGGGCGCGCACCTTGTCCTGCTCGGCGACGAAGTAGAGGAGCTGCCGGACCGACTCCACGGTCTGCATCTCGGGACGAACCGCGATGTGCGTCGCGTCCCTGCGCATGAATCGGTCGCAAATCCGCAGGATCGCGTACGGCATCGTCGCGCTGAAGAGCGCGGTCTGCCGCTGTCGTGGGCATCGGCTCAGGATCGTCTCGACGTCGACGATGAAGCCCATGTCGAGCATGCGGTCCGCCTCGTCGAGGATCACGGTGTGCACCCGGTCGAGCCGCAGCTCCCCACGCCGGATCAGGTCGAGGACACGACCTGGCGTGCCTACCACGACCTGCGCCCCTCGTCGCAGCGCGCTGATCTGGCGGTCCATGCTGGATCCGCCGTAGATCGCCACGGTCTTGACGTTCCGGAACTGACCGATCCGGGCGATTTCGTCGGTGACCTGGACGCACAGCTCGCGCGTCGGCGTGAGGACGAGTGCCTGGACATAGCTGGCGGCCGGATCGATCTTCTCGACGATCGGGATGCCAAACGCGGCGGTCTTCCCGGTGCCGGTCTGCGCCTGGCCGATCAGGTCATCTCCGGCTCGCAAAGGCGGGATGGACCTTGCCTGCACTTCAGTCGGCGTCTCGTAGCCCATTCGCTCGAGCGCTCGCGCGATGGTCACCGGGACTTCCATCTCGCCGAACCGATGCGCGCCGGCCTGCGCCAGGACGGCCGTGAGAAAGGTTTTGTCGGTGTCCTGGTCCGCGGATGCGTCGTTGGCAGGTGGTGCCCGCCGTCCGGCTGGCTTGGGAGCGGGTGGTGGGTTCTGGGTGGCGCGCTGTCCCGCGCGCCCGGGTCGGCGGCGCCGCCGCGCCGCCGGGGTATCTGTCTCTGGCAAGGGGTCTCCGATGTGTGAAGTGGGAACGGTGCGCTCGTGATGGGAGGGCGCGCACGAGGTGCGCGGCCACACTCCTAGCGGCGCCTCCGCTCTGCAAATCGTACCACGAGCGGGCGCCCCCGACTCCCGCCAGACGCTCAGGTCGCCGGCTCGGGCACCTCGCGGCGGCGTCCGATCTGCAGCCGCACGACGAGCGCGACAAGGAACAACGCGGTCTCCACGAGCACGATCGTGGCGCCACTCGCGGCATTGAGCCAGTAGCTCGCGTACAGCCCAACGACAGGCGCGATCACGCCAATCGTCACAGCCACCGCCAACAGGCGTCCGAAGCTGCGCGTCAGGAGCTGCGCTGTGGCTGCCGGGGTGACCAGCATGGCCACCACCAGGATGATGCCGACCGCCTGGAGCGAAACCACGATCGTCACCGCGATGAGAGCCAGCAACAGGTAGTCCAGCCCCGCGACCGGCAGGCCTGATGCAGCCGCCCCAAGCGGATCGAAGGTCGTGTACAGCAGCTCCTTCCAGAGGATGGCGACGACCGCCAGGACGGCCACCGCCAGACCCACGAGCGCCACGAGGTCCCCGAGCCCGATCCCCAACACCTCGCCGAACAGGAACCCGAACAGGTCGCCCACGTAATTGGGGATCAGGCTGAAGAGGAAGACGCCCAGCGCGAACATACCGGCGAAGAGCACGCCGATGGCGGTGTCGCCGCGGAGATTGCCCCGTCGGGTGACCCATCCGATCGCCAGCGCCGTGGCAACCGCGGCCACCGCGGCCCCAAGGTAGAAGGGGCCTTTGAGCAGGTACGCCGCCACCACGCCGGGGAACGCCGAATGCGCCAATGCGTCGCCCATGAAGGCGAGGCCGCGAAGAACCATGTACGAACCGATGGCGGCGCACACCACGCCGACCATCGCGGAGGCGAGCAGCGCCCGCAGGAAGAAGTCGTAGCCGAGCGGCTCAGTGATGGGGGTCAGCATCAGCGCCGCTCGGGTCGCTCGTGGTAGTGCTGCTCGCCGCCGCTGGCACTGTCGTGATGATGGGCGTCGTCCATGACGACTGCCTGGTTGCCCAGTACCAGCAAATGCCCGCCGTAGGTTCGCGAGAGCACGTCGGGATCGAGGATCAGCGAGGAGGGCCCGACGGCGATGACCCGCTGGTTCAACGCCACCACCGTGGAGAAGTGCTCGGCTGCCGCAGCCAGGTCATGGGTGGTGGCGATCGCCGTCCGCCCTGCCGACGTCTCCGAGGCAAGCAGCGCCATCAGATCTTCCTGCGTCGTGACATCGACGCCCGTGACCGGCTCGTCGAGCAGGTAGAGATCCGGTTCCGCGGCGATGGCGCGCGCCAGGAAGGCGCGACGGCGCTGGCCGCCAGAAAGTGATCCGATCTGCGCAGAGCGCAGATTCCCCATGCCGACGCGCTCGAGCGCAGCGGCGACCGCGTCATGATCGGCAGGGGCTGGGCGGCGCCAAGGTCCAAGTCGGGGGTACCTGCCCATCATCGCCACGTCCCAGACAGAGACGGGGAACGACCAGTCAACCAGCTCGGCTTGCGGGACGTAGGCGATGCGCTGCGCCTCGCGACCGGTCGCCTCGCCGAGCACCTCCACCGTTCCGCTCCACGGCTTGATCAGATCGGCGATGAGCTTGAGGAGGGTGGACTTGCCTCCACCGTTGGGACCGAAGATCGCCACCAGCGAGCCGGCGGCGATCTCGAGGTCAATGTTCTCGAGCGCCGGGCGGTGGTCGTAGCCGGCCACGACATCAATGAGTCGCACCGCGGGATGCGGGGCCGTTATTGGTTCCTCGGCCGCGGCCGGTTGCTCGGGTGAGGCATCAGGGAGCGCGCTCATCGTGTCAGCGAAGAGCTGTGACAAGTTGCTGAGTGTCCCAGCGGATCACGGCCTCATAGCTCGTCACCGGCGGGTCGCCCAGGGCGTCGTCGTACAGGTTGGCAACAACCTTCGTACCGGTCTCTGCTGCGAGCTGGTCGACGAGCTTCGCGGGGAACTGGCTCTCGCTGAAGATCGCCTTCGCGCCGGACTTCCTGATGGCGTCGATGAGCGCGGCCGTGTCCCCGGCGCTTGGATCCTGGCCGGGTGCATTGACGGCGACGCCGACGATCGTGATGCCATATTCCCGAGCGTAGTACGGGAAGGCATCGTGGAACGTGACGAGCCTGCGGTTCTGGAGCGGGATGGTTGAAATCTGGTCGCGGACCCAGGTGTCCAGCTCGCCGAGCCGCGACTTATAACCGGCGGCCTGCGCGTCGATCCGTCCTGCGTCCTGCGGGTCTACCTGCTTGAGGCTCGCGGCGATGCGGTCCGCGTACAGCTGCACGTACTTGGGATCCATGAACAGGTGGGGGTTCTGGGTGCCGGGCTCCTCACCGGCCAGCAGCGCGACTCCCGGAAGGTCGACCCCGAGCTTCACCAGCGGCGTCCCCGAGCTCGAAGCGTTGGAGATCGTCTTGGCCAGCCAGTCATCGAGGCCAAGACCGTTCATCACGAGGAGCCTGGCCCGGGCAACTGACCGAACGTCAGCCGGCTTGGGCTCGAAGGTGTGCACGTCGCCGTTCTTGGGGACCAGGCTCGTCACGTCCACGAGGTCGCCGCCGACGTTGCGGACCATGTCGGCGAACACGGTGGTGGTCGTGACCACGCGAATGCGCTCGCCGGATCCGCTCGCGTTGGAGGCGGATGACGATCCCTGACATGCCGCAAGCACGGCGACCGCGAAAACGGCCAACGCGAGGTGGGCCGCGACGAATCGGCCGCTGTTCCTGAGACTCAGTCTCGCTGAGTGGAACCGCGGAATTCTCACCAGCATCCTCCGGAACGGAAGGACTAGGCGGAGCGCCGGGAAGCCGCAGCCGCCTGGCAGTCGGGGCAGACCCCGAACACCTCCAGACGGTGGGAATCGATCGCGAAGCCGGTCGACGTCTCGATCCGCTCCAGAATGGGGCCGAGGCCGAGCTCCCCGACCTCGACCGCTCGCCCGCACACGGAGCACACAACGTGGTGGTGGTGAGCATCCGGTGCGCAGGCGACATAGGCGTGCTCCCCGGATGGGAGGTCCACACGCTCTACGAGGTGCAAGTCGGCGAGGAGCTCGAGCGAGCGAAAGACCGTGGCGCGGCCGACGGCCCGCCGCCGCGAGCGGGAGGCAGCCAGGACGTCCTCGGCGGTGAAATGCCCATCCTGCTGCTCGATCGCCTCCGCGACAGCGCGGCGGGCGACGGTCAGGCGCTTGCCGGCGCCGCCCAGGGCGGTGAGGAGGGTTTTGGGCTCGGCCATCGAGGCGGAACGCTACCCCAGTTGAGACTGCATCGCAACTAGACCTGGCCGCCTGTCGCGCCCGCGGCCCGTCCGAGACTCAGCTCACGGCCACCGACGCGGCGACGCTGCGCTCGTGGCCATCCGAGCCGGCAGCCCGCTCGGCCTCCGACGGCACCCGGTCGTCGTAGCCTCGTGGATGGGCGACACGCCAGCGCCAGGCATCGCTCAGCATCTGCTCCAGGCTCGAGTAGCCTGGCGTCCAGCCAAGCTCGCGCCGAGCACGTCGAGAAGACGCGACCAGCACGGGCGGGTCGCCCACACGTCGCTTGAGCGCCCGCGCAGGAATGGCGCGGCCCGTGACCTTGCGGGCCGCCTCGACCACCTCGCGGACACTGAAGCCCGCGGCCGAGCCGAGGTTGTAGACCTCGAGGCTCGGATCTCCTTCACCGGTCGCCTCCAGCGCGAGCAGGTGCCCGTTGCCCAGGTCCCGGACGTGCACGAAGTCGCGGATGCAGGTCCCGTCGGGAGTCGGATAGTCCTGGCCAAAGATCTGGACGTGGCTCGCGTCTCCCGCGGCGACGTTGAGTACCAGCGGGATCAGATGCGTCTCCGGATCGTGGTCCTCGCCATTGGCTTCCGTGGCGCCGGCGACGTTGAAGTAGCGCAGGCTGATCGCTCGGAACCCGTGCGAGGCCGCAAACCAGCGCATCGCGCCCTCAAACGCGAGCTTCGTGGCGCCGTACGGATTGATCGGCTCGGTGCGATCCGCCTCCGCGATAGGCACCCGACGCGGTTCCCCATAGACGGCCGCCGTCGACGAGAAGACGAGGCGCGTCACGCCCGCGCCCTTCATCGCCTCGAGGAGTGCAACCCCCCCAGCCACGTTGTTGCGGTAATACAACCCGGGGTCGGCCATGCTCTCCGCGACCAGGGACTTGGCGGCGCAATGCAGCACCGCGTCAATCCGATCCTCGCGCAGGACGTGCTCGAGGTGGCCCCGATCACCGATCTGGCCGATGACGAGGCGCGGACCGTCGATGACGGCCGCTCGGTGCCCAGTCGTCAGGTTGTCGTAGACGGTGACGTGATGCCCCGCTTTGACGAGCGTTTCGACGCTCGTCGATCCGACATACCCCGCCCCGCCAACGACCAGGATCCGCACCCGTGCCTCCTAAGTAGGGCGTCAGTGGCGGCTCGCCGTAACGCCGACCGCAGCCGGCTCCGGCGCGCCGACGGTCATCGTTGCCGCAACCCCCTCGATCAGCTCCGGCGTGAGGACAGCGGCGACGTGCGTCGCGCCCGCGGCGAACGCCGCGGCGACTTCCTCAGCGTCCTTAAAACGCCCGGCTGCCTTGACCTGGACGCGGGGCCCCACGCTGTCGCGCAGAGTGCCGGTGAGCGCGACCGCATGACGCGCGGTGGCGAGGGCGGTCGATGTCACGACCTGGTCAACGCCCACGCGTTCGGCGATGCGACACGCCTTGCGGACCAGCTCATCGGGAAGGGTTTCCGCCTCGATGATGACAGCGGCCACCGCCAGCGCGGAATGCGCCATGTCGACCACGCTGAGCATGTCGTTGTAGACGGTCTCCTCCTCGCCGGAGACCAGCGCCCCACCGTTCATGACGAAATCGATCTGGTTGGCACCCTGCTCGAGCGCCTTGGAGGCCTCGAAGGCCTTGACCGCAAGCAGCTGGCCGCCGTGCCCGTAGCCGATGACCGTACCGAGCCGGATCCGGGAGCGGCCCAGCTTGCGTCGGGCAGCCTTGACGAGCCAGGGACTGACGGTCAGCGCAGCTAGCGTGTCGTGCTCGAGGGCCAGGACAACCGCCTCATCGAGGTCGCGCAGCGAAGCGTTCGGTGCGGTCAACAGGTGCTCGAGCCGAACGGCCCGGCGACCGATGGCGGTCATCGCTTGCGATAGACCCTCCGCTCGTAGGCACTCGGGCATCGGTGGCCCGGAGCGCCGATTGTAGTCAGCGGCTGCTCGGATGTCAGCCAAACGGGCAAGGTTCCAAGCCCGATCATGACCACGGAGCATCCGGATGGTGCGTTCCGGCACCACCTGCGGTCGCCCCTGGACCCCCCTCGAGAGACGCCCGAGCCATCGCCAGAAGGGCGTTGCGCTCGTTCTTGGCCGGATCGTCGAGCACGGCTTCCAGGAGCTCGGCCAGCAGGCGTCCGACGATCGGTCCGGGTCGCACCCCGAGCTCCCGTATGAGGTCATCGCCCCGAACAGCAAGCTGACCTGCGTTCAGCGGGCTTGTCGCCAGCTCGACGCCGACCCTGGCGCGGAGCTCTTCGAGTCCGCCGCGCATGGGCTCTTCAACTCCGGATGCCGCATCGTCAGCCCGGCGCAGGGCGAACAGGTCCATCAGCGCCGGAGCTCCCACGCGGCGGATGAAGCGGCGAACGGCCGCATCGGTCCATTCGCTGCCGTAGGCGAACATGTGATGGCGTACCAACAGCCGCCCTCGCGCGACCTCGACGCGCGGCACGTGCAGGCGGCGGAGGATCGTCTCGACCATCTGTGCGCCCACGGTCTCGTGGCCGATGAAGTGACCATCTCCCTGGGTGTTCGCCTTGCCGACATCGTGCAGCAGACCAAACAGACGCAAGTACGGGTCGCTTGGTGGGAGCGCATCCGCGGTCCGCAGGGAGTGATCGAGCGCATCCCCAGGCCACGCCTTCGATTGGAGCACGCCGCGCAGGGCCTGCAGCTCGGGCAGGACGACCGCCAGCAAGCCCAGTCGCTCCATCATCGCGAACGCGCTGGACGGGGGCGAGACTGCGTTCGCTGCTCCTACGATGCGGAGCACCTCGTCGCGAACCCGCTCGCCGGAGAGCGTGGCCGCCGCCGCCGCGTGACGACGAAGTGCGTCCTCGGTCGTGCGATCGAGCCGCAGGCCGAAGCGCGAGGCAAAACGCACCGCACGCAGCAGGCGTAACGCGTCCTCGGAGAAGCGTTCGTCGGGATCGCCGACCGCGCGGAGCACCCCGTCCCGCAGGTCCGCTGCGCCACCGTACGGATCCATGAGCAGGCCATGACGGGCCGCCAGGTCCTGCGGGACCCAGCCGATGGCGTTGATCGTGAAGTCGCGACGGCTCAGGTCCTCCTCCAGCGAGCCGCCCCAGCGCACCTCGTCGGGCCGGCGCTGGTCGCGGTAGCCCGCCTCAATCCGGAACGTGGTCACCTCGACCGAGACCGGCCCGGGCGTTGCGCGGACGGTCACGGTCCCAAACGGGTTCTCCCAGGTCGCACCGGGAAACAGCCTGGCGACTTCCTCGGGAGGTGCGGAGGTCGCGACGTCCCAGTCGCCCGGAGCGGTACCGCGCAGCAGGTCCCGCAGCGAACCGCCAACCAGGGCGGCCTGGTGTCCTGCAGCGGCCAGCCGCGCGAGCACGCCCGCGACCGCTTCGGGGAGCTCGCTCAGCTGGAGCGCCAGCCCGTCAGCGGAGCCGGTCGGCATCGGTCCGAACCGAATCAGCTCCGTGCGTCGCTGAGGAACAGGTAGCTCCGCCAGGGATCGTTCTGCTCGTCGGCCAGATAGCTGCTGAAGAGGTAGCGCACGTCTGCGCGCGGCGCGCGCGGTTCACGCAGGAGCATCATGCGCGCCTCGGCGAGGGTCTTGGAGCCCTTGCGGTGGTTGCAGTTGCGGCAGGCGGCGACTAGGTTTTCCCATTCGTGGCGTCCGCCGCGATGCTTGGGCGTCACGTGGTCGATGGTCAGGTCGCGGCGCGCCGCGCCGCAGTACTGGCAGGTGTGCCGATCGCGCGCGAACACCTCGCGGCGTGACAGCTTGACGCGAGGCCTGGGTCGCTTCACGAGATAGATGAGACGAATGACGGAAGGAGCAGCGATGGCCAGCGTGGGCGTGTGGATGACCTGGTGGTTGCGCTCGAGCAGCTCGGCCTTGTCGGCGCCGAGCAGGGTGAAGGCGCGCCTTATGCCGCAGACGTTGAGGGGCTCGTAGTTTTGGTTGAGGACCAGGACCGGTGCGTTGATCACGCTGCGCCTCCGAGGGGCCGAATTCTAGCCGACAACGCCGGGACCCTTGGCAAGGGGAGCCTGAGCACGGCGGCGGTACAATCCGCGCTGCAATGACCACTATCGAAACCTCAACCTGGACGACCAAGGTCGGGCTCGCCCGCATGCTCGCGGGCGGGGTGATCATGGACGTCGTCACCGCCGACCAGGCACGGATTGCACAGGAGGCCGGCGCCGTCGCGGTGATGGCCCTCGAGCGCGTCCCATCGGACATCCGCAAGTTCGGCGGCGTTGCCCGCATGAGCGATCCCAAGCTGATCGAGGAGATCAAGGCCGCGGTCAGCATCCCGGTCATGGCCAAGTGCCGCATCGGCCATTTCGTCGAGGCGCAGATCCTCGAGGCGCTCGAGGTCGACTATATCGACGAGAGCGAGGTCCTCACGCCGGCGGACGAGGAACACCACATCGACAAGCACCAGTTCCGCGTCCCGTTCGTGTGCGGCTGTCGGGACCTGGGTGAGGCGCTGCGCCGCATCGGGGAAGGTGCCGCCATGATCCGGACCAAGGGCGAGGCGGGAACCGGGAACATCGTCGAGGCTGTGCGGCACATGCGCGCGGTGGAGAAGGGCATCCACCAGCTGCATGCCCTGCGGCCGGACGAGCTGTTCGCGGCTGCCAAGGAGCTCCGAGCGCCGGTCGACGTCGTGCAGCGCACCGCCGAGCTCGACGCGCTCCCCGTCCCGAACTTCTCTGCGGGGGGGGTCGCCACGCCTGCGGACGCGGCCCTGATGCGCCAGCTCGGCGCGCAGGCGGTCTTCGTGGGCAGTGGCATCTTCAAAAGCGAGAGCCCGGAGCGTTACGCACAGGCGATCGTCAAGGCGACGACCCACTACGACAATCCCGAAATCCTCGCGGAGGTGAGCGCTGGGCTGGGTGAGCCGATGCGTGGGCTGGAGCTCGGCGAGATTCCCCTCGAGGAGCGCCTGGCGGTTCGCGGTTGGTAGACGGTCCGATGGCGTCGCAGGCCTCCGAGCGCCGCGCGCGGGTGGGAGTCCTGGCGGTCCAGGGCGCCGTGGATGAACACCTCCGAGCACTTCAAGAGGTGGGCGCCGAGCCCGTCGAGGTACGGCTGCCGCGGGACCTCGCGGGGCTCGATGCGCTGATCCTCCCCGGGGGCGAGAGCACCACCATGCGCACGCTCATCGACGCGTACGGGCTGCGCGAGCCGATCCTGGCGCTCGCCCGGGCAGGCGCCCCCATGCTCGGCACCTGCGCGGGCATGATCCTGCTCTCGGAGCGGATCGCGGAAGGCGACGAGCCTGTCTTGCCTCTCCTCGACGTCGAGGTTCGACGCAACGCCTACGGGAGGCAGCTTGACAGCTTCGAGGCGGACATTGCGATGCCGGCGATCGGTGAGCACCCGCTGCACGGCGTCTTCATCCGGGCCCCGGTCGTCAGCCAGGTCGGCCCGGCGGCGGAGGTGCTCGCTGTCGATCCGGATGGGCAGCCCATCGCGATCCGCCAGGGCAAGGTTTTGGCAACCACCTTCCACCCTGAGCTGACCGACGACCGGCGCCTCCATCGGCTCCTGGTCGAGATGGTTGGCTCAAAGGCCGGCGAACGCTCGTGACCACCCAGACAGGCACCATCCGTCCCGCGCGTCTCACCGACCGGCAGGCACTCATCGATCTGTCGCAGCGCGCCCACGCCGCGGGCGACGCGCATCGGCGGAGCCTGGGCGTCCCAGCCCCGACCGCCACGCGCCCGGGAATCAGCCTCTCCACGCTCATCCCCACCTGGCTGCCGCTCCGCCCGCCGTCGGTGCACCTCGTCGCGGAGAGCGACGGCCAGCTAGTGGGGTCGTGCAGGGCGATCGAGGAGCCCCATCGTGACGACTGGGTAATCACCGAGCTCGACGCGGCGGATGGACCGATGGCCGCCGAGGTGCGGTGGGCACTGCTCCAGCGGCTGATCGAGGAGGGGGCCAAGAAGAACGTTGGTCGCTACTTCGCAGCGTGCAGCGACGTCCGCGAGAACCTGGAGCTCTTCGGCCAGGCCAACTTCATGGCCTACGCCCAGGAGGAGATCCTGTACCTGGCCGCGGCGAGCGAGCGTGGCCCGCGCTCATGGCTGCGCAAGCTCGTGGCCCGCGAGGGACGAGTAGCCGCCGAGGGCGATGGGACGAAGGCGCGAGGATCCGCCGCGAAGTCGACCGCTCATTGGGGGCAGACCCGTACGCTCGACGACCGGCAAGTTGCACTGCAGCCCGCCGGGGCGCCGGACTCGTGGCATCTGTTCGACCTGTGGTCGCACGCCACGCCGCCTGCCATCGCGCGGATCGAGGGCTACTCAGCGGCCGACTGGGAATCGGCTGGGCACGAGGCGATCGTTCCACGCTCGAGCCTGAACCCGATCCTGCACTTCACAGAAGTGGACGCCTGGTTGATGCCCCACGACCAGCGCGCGGGAGGCTTCGCCCAGCACGGCGCCTGCCGGGAGAGCCCGCACTACCTGCGGTTCCTCATCCGCGACGGGATCGATGGCGTGGCGTTCCTGCGAGCCGTGCTGGATGCGATCGGGCCGGACGCGGCGACGGCCGGCGTGCTGGCTCCCGTGCGAACATACGAGTCGACCGGGATGCGGGCGGCGACCGGCGTCGGATTCCTCGGTATCGGTCGAGTCACCCTGCTGGTCCGCGAGGTGCGTGCCATGGTGCGCCAGCCCGCGATGGTCCCAGCCCACTAGCCGACACTGGAGTGCACATGCCCTCGATCCCGCGCCAGGAGATGACCGACGACCTCGATGCGCTGATGGCGGCGCTCCCCGCCGAGATAGTCGACCGCCTCCGCTCGTTCGCTGACCGCAGCGACCTGCTCGAGGTGGTCATGGACCTCGGGCGGCGCCCGGAGGCGCGCTTCGTGCACGGTGAGGAGGTGCTCCTCGACCGCGAGATCGGCGACGCAGACATCGCCCACGTGGTGAACCACATCGGCGTCTTCGGCGACGACAACCGGGCCGGGATCGAGCGCACGCTGCACCGCATCAGCGCCATCCGCAACCGCGCCGGCAAGGTGGTCGGGCTCACCTGCCGCATCGGGCGCGCGGTCTTCGGCACCATCGAAATCATCCGCGACATCGTCGAGTCGGGCCGCTCCATCCTGCTGCTGGGTCGGCCCGGCGTCGGCAAGACGACCATGCTGCGTGAGGTTGCGCGGGTCCTAGCCGATGACCTCGGCAAGCGGGTAGTGGTGGTCGACACCAGCAACGAGATCGCCGGCGACGGCGACATCCCGCACCCAGGCATCGGGGACGCGCGACGCATGCAGGTGCGCACGCCAACCGAGCAGCACGCGGTCATGATCGAGGCGGTGGAGAACCACATGCCCGAGGTGATCGTGATCGACGAGATCGGCACCGAGCTCGAGGCGGCCGCGGCGCGCACCATCGCCGAGCGCGGCGTCCAGCTGGTCGGAACCGCGCACGGCAACACCCTCGACAACCTGATGCTAAACCCCACGCTCTCGGACCTTGTGGGCGGGATTCAGACGGTGACCCTGGGTGACGAGGAGGCGCGGCGGCGGGGCACGCAGAAGACGGTGCTCGAGCGCAAGGCGCCGACCACCTTTGATGTGGTGGTCGAGATCGTGGAGCGCGACAACGTGATCGTGCACCGCGACGTGGCCGAGACGGTCGACGCGATCCTGCGCGGCCACATGGTCCCGCCCGAGGCCCGCTGGCGGAACGACGTGGGCGAGGTGCAGGCCGCGACGAAATACGACTACCGCATCAGCGAGACGGCAGCGGGCAACCCGGCGTTCGCGACGCTCGAGCCGTTCGGTGGCTTCGGGACCTATTCCCGCGGCGGCCCACGATACACGCAGGGCGGGCAGGGTGGACTGCGCCCGCTCCCCGGTCGCGGCGATGGCCGGAACGATCCTCGCGGACGCGCGCTGCGCGCGATGCCGGGGGAGCGGCTGGTTGGGGAGCGCGGCGGGGAACGTGAACCCGCCCCGGCAGCCGACGTGACCAGCGGCGACCTGTCGGAGGGCTCCGACCAGCGTCGTCACGTTGAGGCGGCGATCCGTGGCGCTCGCGAAGCAAGTCTGGATCGCCCGGTCGGCGCATCTCGTCCAGAGCGCTCGACCTCGCGCGCTCATCGGCCCATGAGCCTCTTTGCCTTCGGCGTCAGTCGCAAGCGACTGGAGCAATCGGTGCGCGAGCTCGGCCTGCCGGTGACCGTCGCGCGTGACCTGGACGACGCCGACGCCGTTGTGACGCTGCGCAACTACTATCGGCGCAAGCCATCCGCGCTGCGCGACGCGGAGTCGGCTGGCGTGCCGATCTACGTCCTCAAGACGAACACGGTGCTGCAGATGGAGAACATGCTGGCCAGCCTGTACGACCTTCAGGCTGATCCGCAGGAGGCAGCCTTGCGCGAGACGGCGGAGGCGATCGGCCTGGTGGAATCCTCGGGCCGGCCCATCGAGCTGTCGCCGCAGAACGCATACGTGCGGCGGCTGCAGCACCAGCTGGCGGAGCGACACAACCTGATGAGCCGCTCGCGCGGGGCGGAGCCGAACCGGCGCGTCGAGCTCCTCCCCGACGAGGGTCAGGCCTGGCGCTAGGGCCGCCAGGAGATGCCGAGCGCCAAAACCGGTGGCAGGTTCATCACCCTGGAGGGACCAGACGGCAGCGGCAAGACGACCGCCGCCCGGCACCTCGCGGAATGGCTACGGTCCCGAGGCAAGGACGCGCTGCTGACCGGCGAGCCGGGCGGCACGCCGCTGGGCGACGAGATCCGTCGCATCGTCCTGCACCATCGTGGGGTCGCCGATGACCTGGATCCCCGCGCCGACGCGCTGCTCTTTGCGGCGCAGCGCGCCCAACACGTCTCCAGGCTGATCCGCCCCGCACTGGAGCGCGGAACGTGGGTCGTCTGCGCTCGCTACGCGGATTCCTCGCTGGCCTACCAGGGCGCGGGCTACGGCATCGATGAGCAGGAAATGCGGAGGCTTCAGGCGTTTGCCACCGACGGGTTGGTCCCCGACCTCACCATCCTGATCGACGTGCCGGTGCAGGTCGGGCTGGGACGGAAACGACATGGCCAGTGGAACCGCTTCGAGGACACAGAAGGGGCGGCGTTCTTTGAAGCCGTCCGCGCCGCGTACCTGCGGCTTGCGGCAGGAGAGCCGGAACGCTTCCGGGTCCTCGATGGGTCGGGTACGGTGCCCGAGGTTGACGAGGCGGTCCAGGCGCTTGTCGAGCCGCTTCTGCTCGAGGCGCTGACCTAATCCCGGCTGACGCCGAGCCGGATGGCATACTTGCTGCCGTAGCCCGCCTCCGCTAGGAATCAGCCCTGATGAAGCTCGTCACGGCCATCGTCCATAACGAGGACGCGGCCACCCTGGTCGACGCGCTCCTGGAGCGTGAGTTCCGCGCGACGCGCCTGCACTCCTCCGGCGGGTTCCTGAAGCAGGGCAACGCAACCATCCTGGTCGGCGTCGAGGATGATCAGGTCGATGCGGTGCTCGAAGTGGTCAGCGCCAACTGCCATTCACGCAAGCAGTTCGTCAACCCCATGCCACCCATCATGGAACCGGGGGAGTTCTACATGCCCTATCCGGTCGAGGTGGAGGTGGGCGGCGCCACCGTCTTCGTCCTCCCCGTCGAGCGCTTCGAGCGCATCTGACGCCAGACCGATGGGCGCGACCTCCTCCGCGCCCGCGTGGCTGGCATCCGTGGAGGCCGGTGCTCCTGACACCGTCGCCGCCTGGAACGCCCTCGGCAACCGATTCGCAGGCGTCCGCGGTCTGCGCCGCGTGCTGGACGAGCGCGTGACCGACGGCGATGCCCCACGCATCTTCACTGAGCAGGAGATCCTGGCCAAGGCGCTGGACGAGGCGCTGGCGGCCTCGCCCGATGCGGCGCTACGCGTGCCGGGAGGTGAGGAGGACTGGAACGTGGCCCAGACCTTCGCTCACGTCACGGCCGCCCGCCGCTTCCTGCCGACCTGGGCGGCGATGGCGGCCGCCGGCAACTGGCCGGCGGACGACCCACCCCGGGTGCGTCCCTCGATTCCCGGCGATCCGGCTGCCACCCGGGATGAGCTGCTCGTCTTGCTGACCAAGAGCCGTCGGGCGCAGGAACGAGCAGCTGAGCAACTCACGGGGCACGAGAGCCAACCCTGCCCGCTAGACCACCCGCTCGTCGGACGGCTGCGCTGCGGCGACTGGCTCCTGTTCGCGGGGGTGCATGACCTGATGCACCTCGAGCAGCTGCACCGCATCGCCGATCAGCATCGCGGCGGCTCCTAGCCGCCGAGGCCTTGCTCCCCGAACGTGCCGCGCCGCTCGTCCTGGCGGTGGCGCCCGCTCCGGCAGATGGGCCGTTCGGCAGCTACTCGGCCGTGGCGGCCGGCGGTGTGCACCTGCTTGCTGCGGAGCTGTCTCAACGACTTGGCCGGCTCGGCGCCGCGGTCGTGCCGCTCGAGCCCAGCAGCAGGGGAGCCGACGACGTCGCGTTCCATTGGGGTCGGTGGTTCGCCGCGGCCGCCGCTGAGGCGCTCGAGGGTGCCGGCCGCCAGGGGCGTCACGTGGACGCCTTCGGTTACGCCGGCGCTGGTGCGCTGGCCTTGCTTGACGATGCTGGGCTGGGGCAGCTTCTGGCGCCCATTCCCGGCGAGGTCGTCGGCAACAACCGATACAGCGCGGACGCGTTCGTGGTCGCCGGCGCTGGCCATCCTACCGAGGCGCCGGACGGCACGGCCAGACGGGGACCGAGCCTCGAGCGAGCGCTTGATCGGCTCGAGGCGTGCCCGTCCGACAACGGTGCGGTTCGGTGCCTCGAGAGCGCGGGGTTCCGCTCCCGGGATCTGGCAGACCTGGCGTGGTCGCGCTTCGACGTGGACACGCCGCTCGACCTTGCGTTGCTCCGTCTTTCGACTCGGCTGCGACCGACGCGCAGGCTCGACCCGGCGGTGGCCGGCTACCTGGAGATGGCCCGCCTGCCGGGCGGCGCTGAGCTGTTCGTTCCCGAGCTCGATCGCATCGGCGCGGTGATCCGCGACCCGAAGCGCCAGCTGGTTGTCGCCGGACGAGTTCCATCATCGGTGCTCCGTGAGCTGGAGACCGAGGCCGCCTGTCGCGTGCGTGCCTTCGTCGAGGAGCGTGGCATGCGCTCGGCGCGGGGTTCCGGTCCGCCGCGATCCTTCCTTGCGCGCTGGGTGCAGGAGCATGGTGCGGCATCACTCATCGCCGAGCTGGCGGCTTTGGGTGACGCGGTCATCCTCGACACGCGCGTCGTCATGGCGGCAATAGCCGGCAGCGCCGAAAGCGATGCCTGGCCACAAAAGGAAGAGCGGTTCGCGTCCGATTTCGCTGATCCGGGGCAAATCCAGACTCCGTGGCTGCGGGAGCTGGTGGATGCCGCGCAACGGTCGTCGGTTCCGTTTCTGTTCGGCGGCCACTCCCTCGTCAGCGACGGGATCAGGATCGTCCTGGCGGCGGCCTGGCTCGGTCGCTGAACCGATCGCGGACAGGCGCCCTGCTAGACTGATCATGCGAGCCGCGGCGCTCCGCGGCGCATCGTTTCGAACGAAAACTGAGCGCGGGTGGCCACCCGCGGTGGCGCCCGCAGCGAGCACGTCCGTGCTCGTGGAGTTGGAGATGGACCAGACCGGCCTGATCTACGTCATCGGCTTCGGGGCCGCCACGACGATCTTCGTCTTCGGCACCATCGCGGCCGCATGGCTGCTTTCACATCGGCGCCGTACGCCGCAGAAGGGGCTCCCATACGAGTCCGGAATCGACACCATCGGCGACACCTGGAGTCGGTTCGGGCTGGCGTTCTACCTGTTCGCACTGCTCTTCGTCGCCTTCGACGTCGAGATCATCTTCGTCTACCTGTGGGCCGTAGTGATCCGCGCGGTCTCGGTGCCCGGGATCGTGATGATGGGCATCTTTCTGGTCGTCCTGATGTTCGGTGAGTTCTACGCCTGGCGAAAGGGGGACCTGCGATGGCACTGACGAACGAACCTGCAGGCGCGGGCACCCGAGCGGACGAGCAACAGCAGTCGAGCGCACTCGTCACCAGCCCCGCGCGAATAGAGATCCCGGACAGCGCTCCGGCCGACGACGACCTGCTGGCACCCTTTGGCATGGAGGAGCACCCGACCGGCGGGTTCCATGGCCTGCTCGAAGTGATCCCAACCAGGGCGGACCTGGTCATCGACCTGATTCGCGCCAACAGCCTGTGGCCGCTCTTGAGCGGGCTCTCATGCTGCGCGATCGAGATGATGAGCACCGCGACGAGCAAAAACGACATCGACCGATTCGGGATGTTCCCGTTCCGCGCCTCACCGCGACAGGCGGACGTGCTGATCGTGGCCGGCACGCTGACCACCAAGATGGCCGGACCCCTCGTGCGGCTCTGGGAGCAGATGCCCGAGCCCAAGTGGTGTGTGGCGATGGGGACCTGTACTACCTCTGGCGGCCGCTTCAAGCGCTCGTACAGCGTCGTGCAGGGGGTAGATCGGGTAATGCCAGTCGACGTCTACGTACCCGGCTGCCCGCCGCGGCCGGAAGGACTGATCTACGGCCTGCTCAAGCTGCGCGAGCTGGTGATGGCGCGTCGCGGCCAATGGCGGACCTATGTCGACCGCGGGCCGCAGCGGGTCGCCTGGGAAGGGGACGTCCGCTGACCGCACCTGCCAAGGCGGGAGCCCTGGTGCGGCTGCTCGTCGAGCGCTTCCCGGAGACCGCGCGCGACCTGTGGACCGATGAGGACACGGTCGAGGTGCAGATCCCCCGC
>Ga0207646_10002303_pt1 | contig 22667 bp, 23 predicted proteins | sample KBSK5502metaG_FD_184343 | JGI IMG/M metagenome (GOLD analysis project Ga0207646, IMG submission 184343) | Corn, switchgrass and miscanthus rhizosphere microbial communities from Kellogg Biological Station, Michigan, USA - KBS K5-50-2 metaG... | ecosystem: Host-associated > Plants > Roots >... | reverse complement strand
ACGCCGCGAGTTCGAGCGCTTCGTCGAGCTGCACGACCAGCTCGGCCGTCATCTCGAGAACGCGACAAAGAAGTTCGACGAGACCGATCGGGCACTCTCGCGCGCATCGAGCGCGATCGAGACCCTCGCGCAAGCGCCGATCCCGGCGGGCGGCGAGCAAGTCGCGCTCCCTCTGCGAATGGAGCCGCGAAGGGAGACTGAGGAGAGCTGATAAGGCGCCTGCTCGCGCTCGGGACGCTGGCCGGGAGCGTGGCCGTGGTCTTCGTCGTGCTGACGCGCGATCCGACGGAGCCTTTCGCTGTCGCGGCGGTCCTCGGCGGCGCGTCGATCGCCATCGCCTGCGCCGTGGCGCTCCTCGGTGTGGCCGTGGAAGAGCGCGACGCCGCGGTCGCGCGGCCGCGCCCGCGACGCCCGCACCGCTCGCGGGCGGTCCGCCGCGGATTCGAGGTCGGAGCGCTCGTCGCCGTACTCGGCCTGCTTCGCGCCATCGACGGCCTCTCCGTCATCACCGGTGGATTCGTCGTCGCCGGGTTCGCCCTGGCCGAGATCGTCTGGAGCGCGTCATCGACCACCGCGCGTTCGGGTTAGCCTCAGGCCAGCTTGGACACCGCGGCGCGCAAGAAGCGGATCGGCGAGCGCGTCGAGGCGCGGGCGAAGGCGCTTGACCGGCTCGCGCTCGAGATCCACGCGCGGCCGGAGCTCGCCTTCGAGGAGCGCTTCGCCGCGAGCACGCTGGCCGACTACCTCGAATCAGAGAAGGTGACGGTCCAGCGCGGGGCCGGAGGTCTCGAAACGGCGTTCGTCGCGGAGGCCGGCTCGGGTGGCCCGGTCGTCGCGATCCTCGGCGAGTACGACGCGCTGCCCGGGATCGGGCACGGCTGCGGTCACAACCTCATGGGGACGGCGGCGGTCGGCGCCTTCCTCGCGCTACGGGAGACCCTCGACGGCATCCACGGCCGCGTGCGCGTCATCGGCTGCCCCGCTGAAGAGCGCGGCAACGGCAAGGTCCATCTCATGAACGGGGGCGCGTTCGAGGGCGTGGACGCCGCGCTCATGTACCACCCCGGCGATCGCGACGAGATCGACCCGCTCATGCTCGCGATGGTCAACCTCGATCTCGAGCTGCTGGGAAAGGCCGCGCACGCCGCGGCCGAGCCACACGACGGTGTGAACGCGCTTGACGGCCTGGTGCTGGGCTGGAACGCGATGTCGGCGCTTCGTCTCCTCGTTCGGAGCGATTCGCGCATTCACGGGATCATCACCGACGGCGGAAAGGCCGCGAACATCATCCCCGATCGTGCAGCCGCGCGGCTCATGGTGCGCTCGCCGGACAACACCTATCTGGCTGATCTTCGGCGCCGCGTCCTCGCGTGCTTCGAGGGCGCGGCCACCGCGACCGGCGCGGAGCTGCGCCCGACGTGGAGCGACATCTGCGAAGTGGTCAACACGAACCGCCCGCTCGCGGAAGCGTTCGCCGAGAACGCCCGGTCGCTCGGTCGCACGATGCACGCGAGACGATCGTCGGATACGCATGGCTCGACGGACATGGGGAACATCACGACCGCCATCCCGGGCATCCATCCCTTTCTCTCGATCACCGAGGGGCCGGTCCCCGGCCATTCGGTCGCGTTCACCGAGGCGGCGCGGTCGCGGCGCGCGCTCGACACGATGCACCTCGCGGCAAAAGCACTTGCCATGACCGCGCTCGACGTGCTCAGCGAGCCGGCGCTCCTCAAACGTGCGAAGGAGGCGCACGCTGGCCGCGCCGCGTGACTGGCAGGGTGCCGAGCGTGACCCGTCCGAGGCCGCGCGCCTCGCGGCGCTGTACGACCTCGACACCGCGCCGCTGGAAGGCGGCCCGGACGTCGAGTGGTTCAGCGGCCTGGCACGCCGGACCGGTGGGCCGATCCTCGAGCTCGGGTGTGGCACCGGCCGAATTGCCGTGCCGATCGCGCAAGAAGGCCATCACATCGTTGGTCTTGACCGGTCGGGCGCGATGCTCGAGCGTGCCGAGCGCCGCGCGCGCCGAGCGAACGTCGAGGTTCGCTGGGTCGAAGGCGATATGCGCGCCTTCTCGTTCAACGAGGCCTTCGCGCTCGTCTTCGTCGCACTCAACTCATTCCTGATGCTCGACCCCGGCGATCGCTGGTCTTGCCTCGCGCGCGTGCGCGAGCACCTCGCACCGCGGGGCCGCGTGGCGATCGACGTCTTCCAGCCAGACCCCGAGGTCGTTGTCGGGCTCGACGGCGGTGTGGTCGACGAGTGGGAGCGAGTCGATCCGGAGAGCGCTCGTGCGGTGCGGAAGTTCTCGTCGAGCCGCGCCACTGTCGACGGCGTGACCCAGCGCATCTGGTACGACGAGACCGCCGACGACGGAACGGTCCGCCGCATCGGGGGGAACACCACACTTCATTACCTCTACCGCCGGGAAGCCGAGCTTCTGTTCTCGGAGGCGGGCTTCATCGTCGAGACGCTTCACGGTGACTACGACGGCAATCCGGCGGACGCCCAGTCGCGCAAGCTCCTCGTCGTCGCGAAACGAAAGGAGCGCGGACAGGGACGCGAGCGACGGCACTCGTGACCGACCTTCTCATTCGCGGAGGAACCGTGATCGATGGCACGGGCGCACCCGGTCGGCCCGCGGACGTCGCCGTGCGCGGCGGACGGATCGCGGCGATCGGCGCGGACCTGGCGAAGGATGGTGCGCGGGTCATCGATGCGAAGGATCGCGTGATCGCGCCGGGTTTCATCGACATCCACTCGCACTCCGACGAGGCCATGTTCGTGAACGACGCGCTCGAGAGCGCGCTGCACATGGGCGTGACGCTCGTCGTGTGCGGGAACTGCGGCGGCTCGTCGGCCCCGGTGAGCGGTCTCGCCGAGGCGGAGCTCGACCGGGAGCTCGCGCGTCTGAACGTGCAGCGGACATGGAAGTCGTTCGGCGAGTACGCCGATGCGGTCGACCGCGTCAAACCGTCGATCAACGTCTGCTCCTTCGTGGGTCACGGCACCCTTCGGTCATGCGTCATGGGCGCGGACGATCGCGCACCTACCAGGGACGAGCTGGCGCGGATGCGTGCGCTCCTCGCGAAGTCGATGGACGAGGGCGCGATCGGGCTCGCGTCGGGCCTCATCTACCCCCCCAGCGCGTTCGGGACGACCGACGAGCTCGCGGCCCTCTGCGAGGTCGTGCGCGACAAGGGCGGGCTCTACGCGAGCCACATCCGCAACGAGTCGACGAAGCTCCTCGACGCCGTCGAGGAGAACCTCGAGATCGCGCGGCGGTCTCGGGTCCGCGTCGAGCTCTCGCATCACAAAGCTTCCGGCCAGAAGAACTGGGGCAAGGTCAAGGAGTCCACCGCGTTGATCGAGCGCGCGCGGGCCGAGGGCGTGGACGTGACCGCCGATCAGTACCCCTACACGGCCTCGTCCACGGGTCTCGCGGTCACCATTCCGAACTGGGTGCACGAGGGTGGCACCGCGAAGATGTGTGAGCGTCTCCGGGATCCCGCGGTGCGGGCGCGTATCCGAAGCGAAGAGGTCGAGACCGGTCGCGCGTTCGACCGCATCGTCATCGCGCGCGCGCGTCTCCATCCGGAGTGGGCGGGGAAGAGCGTGCAGCAGCTCGCGGACGAGGCGGGTCGCGATCCGCTCGAGTGGTCGTGCGACGCATTGGTCGAGCACGACGGCGCCGTCGATATCGTCCACCACTCGATGAGCGAGGACGACGTGCGCCACGTCATGGGAAAGGAGTGGGTGTGCATCGGCAGCGATTCGCGCGCGAACGCGCCGTACGGTCCGCTCTCCTTCGGGAAGCCGCATCCGCGCTCGTACGGGACATTCCCTCGCGTGCTTGGCCGGTACGCGCGCGACGAGAAGGTGCTCGGGCTCGAGGACGCGGTGCGCAAGATGACGTCGCTCACCGCATCGCGCCCGCGCGTGCACGACCGTGGCGTCGTTCGGAAGGGCGCATGGGCCGACCTGGTGGTGTTCGATCCCGAGCGTGTGATCGACGCGGCGACGTACGACGATCCGCACCGGTACCCCGTCGGGATCGAGTACGTGATCGTGAACGGGGGAGTCGCGCTCGAACACGGCGAGACCGGGCGCGAGCGGCACGGCCGATTCCTCCGTCAGGGGCAGGACCTCGGCGGACGATGAGGATCGCGATCCTTGCCGAGGGCCAGTTCTCCCGCGCGACAGCGAAGACCGCGATCGGAGTGCTGCGGTACGCGCCGTTCGAAGTCGTCGCTGTCGTCGACTCCACGAGGGCGGGGAAGGACGCGGCCGAATGCGTTGGCGTCGGTGCGGGAGTCCCCGTCGTCGCGAGCGTGGACGACGCGATCGCACGTGGAGCCACGGTGCTGCTCATCGGCACGGCGGCCGCGGGTGGTCGGATCCCCGATGGCTATCGGGCGGCACTCGCGCGCGCACTTGAGCGCGGCGTCGAGGTCTGGAACGGACTGCACGAGCGCGTCCTCGCCGATCCGGCACTCGCCGCAGCCGCGAAGCGTGGCGGCGCGAAGGTGCGCGAGCTCCGCGAGCCGCCGGCGGATCTGCCGATTGGTGGTCATCGGACTCGGCGAGACGGTTCGCGGGTCGTCCTCACGGTCGGCTCGGATGCCGCGGTCGGGAAGATGACCGCCTCGCTCGAGATCGTCGCCGCTCTACGACGCGCGGGCGAGCGCGTCGAGTTCGTCGCGACCGGGCAGACCGGGATCGCGATCGCCGGCGCGGGCATCGCGGTCGACGCCGTCGTCGCGGACTTCATCGCCGGCGCGGCCGAGCTCATGGTGTGCGACGCGGCGGAGCGCGCCGACTGGGTGGTCGTCGAGGGACAGGGCTCGCTGACGCACCCCGGCTTCTCGGGCGTGACGCTCGGCCTGCTCCACGGGTCGGCTCCGGACGTGATGGTGCTCTGCCACGAGACGATGCGGCACAGCGTGAAGGGCTACGACGATCGGCAGCCCCTCCGCACGCTCCGCGAGTACGTCTCGATCTATGAGGACGCCGCGTCCTGGCGCCGTCCACCGGGTTATCCGGCCGCGCGTGTCGTGGCGGTCGCCCTGAACACCGCCGACGTCAGCGAGGACTTCGCGCGGGCGTCGATCGCCGCGGCCTCGCACGAGACGGGGCTCCCGGCCGCGGATCCCATTCGGGAAGGCGCGTCCGGGGCGGATCGCATCGCGCGAGCGCTGCGCGAGGGCGTGCCGGCGTGAACGTCAGCGTCCGCACCCTCGAGCTTCACCTCGCGGTGCCGTTCGCCATCAGCCGCGCGACGCATACGACGAAGAAAGTGGTGCTCGTCGAGCTTCGCGAGGGCGACCGCGTATCGCGCGGTGAGGGCGTGCCCGACGCGTTTTTCGGAGAGACCGCCGAGTCCGTGGAGCGGGACGTCCGCGGCGCGATCGAAGCGCTGTCGGAAGACCCGCTCGATCTGGCGGGGGTGGGAGCCGCGCTCGAGGAGCGCTTTCCTCACGGCGGCGCGGCGTGCTGCGCGATCGACGTGCTCGCGCACGACCGCGCCTCGCAGGCCGCGGGCGTCACGCTCCGCGACTTTCTCGGACTCGCGGGCGGCGAGCCACCCCCGACGTCGTTCACCATCGGGATCGCCGAGCCGGCGGTCATGGCCGAGCGCGCGGCCAGCGCCGCGGCGCAGGGCTTTTCGGTGTTGAAGGTCAAGCTCGGCCAGCGCGATGACGTCGCCGCGCTCTCGGCGGTGCGCGAGCGGTTCACCGGCACCATCCGGGTGGACCCGAACGCGGCCTGGACCGTCGACGAGGCGCCGGAGCGGATCGCGAGCCTCGTGCGGTTCGACCTCGAATTCGTGGAGCAGCCAATCGATCCCAAGGACATCGACGGGCTTCGGCGCGTGCGCCAGGCCTCGCCGCTGCCGATCGTCGCCGACGAGGCGGCGATCCGCGCGAGCGATGTTCCGCGCCTCGTCGGCGCGTGCGACGGCATCAACGTCAAGCTGCAGAAATGCGGCGGCGTGGCCGCGGCGCGCGCGATGATCGCGGCGGCTCACGACAACGGCATGAAAGTGATGCTCGGGTGCAGAGCGGCCGAGACGAGCGTCGCGATCGCTGCGGCTGCGCACCTCGCGCCGGCGGTCGAGTGGGCCGACCTCGACGGCAACCTTCTCATCACCGACGATCCCTATCGCGCGGTCGCGGTCGAACGCGGCCGGTTCGTTTTTTCAGATCGGCCGGGTCTGGGCGCGATCCCAGCGTCATGACATCGCATCGTCTCGAGGTCGCGGTCTTCGCGATCGCGGTCACGGTGTTCGGTCTCGTCGCGCTCGCACTCGGGTGGAGCGGCGACTGGGCCTATGCAGGACTTGCTCAGGCGACCGGCAACACGCCGACGACGTTCGTTCGACCGGGCGGCGGTCTTGACCCGGCGGGCCAGATTCCGGTGTCTCTTGATGACCTCCGCGATTGGCACCGCCGCTGGACCTCCTACGTAATCGGGCTGACCGACCAGCCACCAAACGCCGGCCCCGGTGGACCCCTGTTCACTCCCGACGAGTACGCGCACATGGCTGACGTGCGTGGTGTCTTTCGAGGCGCCGAGGTGGCCGCGGTGATTGCGCTCTTTGTCGTCACCTACCGCATCGCACGGGCCCGTCAACGCGGCGCTGCCATACGCCTCGTGCGCGCGGGCGCGCTTGTCGCGGCCGGCATCGTCGCGGTCATCGGTCTCGCGGCGGCGGTAGCCTTCGAGCCGCTGTTCCTGCTCTTCCACGACGTCTTCTTCCCGCAAGGTAACTTCCTGTTCGACCCGGCGACGAGCAATCTTCTCCGGCTGTATCCGGAGTGGTACTGGCAGGGCATAACGGCCGGTGTGGGAGTCTCGTTCATCGTGGTCGCGCTCCTCGCGGCCTGGCTCGCCCACGTCGCGCTCCATCGGCGGTCGACCACATACACTCGCGCCGCATGAAACGAGTCCTGCTCATCGAGGACCTGCCCCAGGTCGCTCAGCACCTCCAGCAGATGCTCTCCCGTGAAAAGGAAGCTGAGCTCGTGGGGGTGGAGAGCGACGGTGACGCCGCGCTCGTGCGCGTGACTACGGAGAAGCCGGACGGCGTCCTGATCGATGCGCTTCTCTCCGGCAAGAGCACCGGCTTCGACATCGCCAAGCGTGTCCGCGCCGCGTCGCCCGGGACGCGGATCGTGATGGTCACCGTCCCACAGCGCCCCATCGACCCCAAGCCGGACCAGGGCATCGACGCGGTCTTCGTCCTCCCCGGCGGAGCGAACGAGCTCGCGACCGCTCTCGCGATCGGCAAGCGCGACGTTCGGCTCAAGGGCCGGATGATCGTGTGCTTCTCCCCGAAGGGCGGATCCGGCAAGACGACGATCGCCATCAACCTCGCGACGATCCTGCGTCGCCGCGGTCACTCCGTCGCCCTCATGGATGGCGTCATGCAGTTCGGCTCTGTCCGTCACTCTCTTCAAGTGCCGCCCGCCACGCGGTCGATCGTCGATCTCCCGACCGGTCAGGGTATGCGCACGTCGCTCTCAGAGGTTCTCTGGGAAGGTCCGAGTGGCGTCGAGGTGCTTCTCGGCCCGCCGCGCCCCGAGGAGGCCGAGCTGATGGCGGCGCCCGATGTCGCGCAGGCCATGCAGCTCCTCGCCGAGGATCACGACTACGTGATCGTGGATGCGCCCTCGAGGCTCGGCGAAGAGACTCTCGCGATGCTCGACGTCGCCGACGTCATCCTCCTCGTCGTCACCTACATGCAGGCATCGATCGCGAACACGCGCGCGGCGGTCGACACGTTCGAGGCGCTCGGCTACAAGGGCAAGATCCCGATCCTTCTCGTCGTGAATCAATCCGACAACGCGGCCGGCATGTCGAAGGGCGGCATCGAGCACACGCTCAACCTTCCGGTGGTCGGAGAGATCCCGACGGACTGGAAGCTCGTGGCCGAGTCCCTCAACAAACAGCAGCCGTTCGTGCTCTCTTCGCCGAACGCCGCCGTGTCCAAGGCGATCGACGCGCTCGCGAACGCGCTCGTCCAGCAGCAGCGCCGCTAAACCTGGGGTGAACGGGGCCGCCGACCGGCCGATCGGCGTGTTCGACTCGGGCGTCGGCGGGCTCACCGTGCTGCGCGAGCTCCGCCGCCAGCTCCCGAGCGAATCGACCCTCTACCTCGGCGACGAGGCGCGGATGCCGTACGGCCCGCGCGAGCCGGCCGAGGTCGTCGGCTTCACGCGGGAGGCGATGCGCTGGTTCGCAAAGGCCGACTGCAAGCTCGTCGTGATCGCCTGCAACACGGCGACCTCGGTCGCGCTTGAGACGGTGCGCGACGAGTTCCCGGTGCCGACGATCGGCGTGATCCGGCCGGGCGCGGCCGCGGCTCTCACCGCGACGGCGCGCCGCGCGGTCGGGGTACTGGCGACCGTGCTGACCGTCCGGAGCGGCGCGTACGTCCGCGCTCTCCGCGATCTCGATCCGCTCGTCGACGTCGCGCAGCAAGCTTGCCCCAAGCTTGTGCCGCTCGTCGAGGACGGCAAGGCCGAGAGCCCCGAGGCGCTCGCAGCCGTGCGCGAGTACGTCGAACCGCTCCTCACCGAGGGCGGCGTGGTCCGCCCGGTCGTCGACACGCTCCTCCTCGGCTGCACTCACTACCCGCTACTCCGCGCCGCCATCGAGAAGGTCGCCGGTCGTGACGTGCGCGTCGTCGACTCGGCGACGACGACAGCGCTCGCGGTCCGCGAGGTCCTCGCCTCTCACCGGCTCACGCGCGAGGGCGGTAGCGCGGAGCACGCGGTCTTCTGCACGGGCTCGGTCGAGCGGTTCCGCGCGATCGCTAGCGCGATCTTCCACGAGGATCCGCCGGACGTCCGCGAGACACGCCTCGCCTCATGAACGTCGTCTCCGCGATCACGGGGCTGCCCTACGTCGGCAAGACCACGCTCTTCAACCTGCTGACCGGGGCGCACGCCTCCACCGGGGCCTTCGCCGGCGCCGAGGCGGAGACGAACGTGGGCGTCGCCAAAGTCCCCGATCCGCGTGTCGAGGAGCTCGCCGCGCTCTACCGGCCGAAGAAGATCACCCACGCCGAGGTCATGTACCGCGACATCGGCCTCGCGCGCGCGGAGAAGCCGGGTCAGGCCATCTCGCCCCAGAAACTCGGCGATCTGCGTACCGCCGACGCGATCGTCCACGTCGTGCGCGCCTTCAGCGCGCCGTCCGTTCCGCACGTGGACGGTTCGGTCGACCCGGTCCGCGATCTCTCGACGGTCGAGCTCGAGCTTCTCTTCGCCGACCACGCCGTGGTCGAGCGGCGCCTCGAGCGCATCGAGCCGGAGCTGCGCAGCTCCAAGGGGCCGGAGCGCGAGACGAAGGAGCGCGAGAAGGCCGTGCTGCTGCGCGCGTTCGCGGCGCTCGCTGAGGAGCGCCCCCTGCGCGACCTGGATCTCGACGCGGACGAAGAGAAGGCCATCCGCGGATTCCGCTTCCTGACGCGAATGCCGGTCCTCGTCGCGGTGAACCTCGACGAGGACGACGTCGGCGATCCGGAACGGGTCATCGGCCCGGTCCGCGAGGCCGCGAAAAAGCATCGCGCGAGCGCTGTCGTCCCGGTATCCGCGAAGCTCGAAGCGGAGATCGCAGAGCTGGCGCCTGAGGAGGCGGCGTCGTTCCGCAAGGAGCTCGGCCTCGCCGAGCCGGCCCTCGACCGGCTCATCCGCGCCACATACGAGCTGCTCGGGTTGTGCTCCTTCTTCACCGTAGGAGACGACGAGGTGCGCGCGTGGACGGTCCCGTGCAACGCGCCCGCTCAGCAGGCGGCGGGGGTGATCCACACCGATCTCGAGCGCGGCTTCATCCGCGCCGAGGTCATCGCGTGGCAGGAGCTTCTCAAGGCGGGAAGCGAGGCGAACGCGAAGAAGCTCGGCGTGATGCGGACGGAGGGGAAGACCTATCCGGTGAAGGACGGCGAGATCCTGCACGTCCTCTTCAATGTCTGATGTTCGACCTGGTCACGATCGGACACACCGCGCGCGACGAGTTCGAGGGCGATCCCGAATGGCGCATCGGCGGCACCGCGACCTACGCGGCTGCGGCAGCGGCATGTCTTGGCGACCGTGTCGCCCTGCTCACACGGGTCGGCCCGAACGAGCGCGAGCGGCTCGCCGCGCGTTGCCGTGAGCTCGGCATCGAGCTGCACGCCCTCGAGAGCGCGGTCACCACGACCTTCTCCTTTCGCTACGTCGACGGCCGCCGCCGGCTGCGCCTGAAGGCGCGTGCGAAAGGGATCGGCGCGGACGCGATCCCACCAGAGCTCCGCGACACGCGTTCGGTCGTGCTCGCCTCGATCGCCCACGAGATCGAGCCGACCGTCTTCTCGGTGTACGCGGGGGTCCCTCGCGTCCTCGCCGCCCAGGGTTACCTGCGGTCGTGGGACGCCGACGGCACGATCCGACGGCGCGAGTGGGAGGACGCGCATGACGTGCTCGCACGCGTCAGCGTGGCGGTGGTGAGCGAGGAAGACATCGAGGGCGACTTCGATCTCGCGCGCGGCTGGGCGCGCACCGCACCGGTGATCGTGACCGTCGCGGAGCGCGGCGCGATCGTGCTACGCGGCGGGTGGGAGGTCGAGGTCGGGGGGTACCCTGCGAACGAGGTGATAGATCAGACCGGCGCGGGCGACGCCTTCTGCGCCGGGCTCGCGCTCGGGCTCGCGGACGGAGACGAGCTCGAAGCGGCGACGCGATTCGCGAACGCGGTCGCGTCGTTCGCCGTCGAGGGCGTCGGCACGGCTGCCCTCGCGTCTCGGGACCAGGTGCAGGCTCGGATGGGAAGTCATTCGCCCTCCCTCTCGTCGAAGTCCTCGGACAGCACGCCGCCGGGCCGCACGATCCCGTAGTCGGCCTCGACCGGGCTCGCCAGCTCGAGGCCGGACGCCCGCATGTGCTCGAGCTCGTGCGCGTAGTCGCGAAGCTTCTGCGCGGCATCGGTGAGCGTCCTCGCCCCCTCGATCGACCACTTGCCGCGGATCGTCAGGCTCCCGCAGTCGGGGCATTCGTAGATGGGCTCGCCAACCTCGATTTCTTCCACGTCGCCCTGGCTCACTCGTCGTCCTCCACGAGGCGCATGGGCGACTCCTCCCCAGGTCGGACGATGAACGCGTAGTCGTCGCTCACCGGCTGCTCCAGCTCGAAGCCCGCTCGCGCGAGATCATCGAGCTCCTCCGCGCGCTCGCGGAATCTGGCGGCAGCCTCGGCGAGAGTCGTCGCACCATCCATCGTCCACTTCGCGCGCATGACGACATGGCCCCAGTCGCGCCACTCTTCCATGCAGTCGCGAAGCCACTGCCCGTCCACCACGCGCCGCCAGTCTTCGTCCATCGCGCCTCGTACATCGGAACGCGCTTGCGGTCAGTGGATCGGACTGGTCTTCGTCTCCTTTGAGAGCGGCGCGATGTACTGCGCGTAGAGGCGGCCCCACGTTCCGTCGCGGATCACGCCGGCGAGCCACGTGTTCAAAAAGGGGAGGAACCCCTCACGATCCGAGGTGTTCTTCTTCGTGCCGATCGCGTAGCGCTCCTCCAGGAGCGGCTTCCCGACGATCTTGGTGTTCGGGTCCTGACCGACGAGGCCCCAGAGGGTGAGCTCCGCCGCGCCGATGGCATCGACCTGGCCTTGCTGGAGCGCACCGAGACATGACGCGTACGTGTCCAGCGCGAGGGTCCTCGCGGAATCGTTGACCTCGCCGACGTGGGCGTCCACGCCGGACCCGTTCTGCACGCAGACGGTTTTTCCGTCCAGGTCCGCGAGGTCTTTGACCTCGTCGTTATTCGACCGCACGAGGATGCGTTCGCCGGTGACGAAGTACGTATCCGTCAGGTCGACCGCCGCCGCGTCCTCCGGGGTCACCGGAAGCCGCGCCAACACGACGTCTGCCTGCGAGCTCGTCAGCGCCGCCACCGCTGTGCCGCGGTCGACAGGGATCCACTCGATGACCGTGTCGATGTCCTGACGCGGCCCGAAGATCGCCTTCGCGAGCTCACGCCCGAGGTCCGGCTCGAACCCCGAGTAGCGCCCGCTGGCATCGCGGCTCGAGAACGGAGCCGCCTTGTCGAGAAGGCCGATCCTGATCTTGGCCCTTGTCTGGAGCGCGTACATGTACGTGGCGAGCTCGAAGCGCGGCCGCGTCGGCGTCGGCGACGCCGCCGGAGCGTGGCTCGGCTCGGGCGACGCCTGCGGCAGGCATGCGACGAGTGCGAGGACGATCGCGGCCAGCGCGACGACGCGCGAAGCTCCCACGAGCGGAGCGTACTGGTCGTCGGTTTCGGCGCGGTCGCTTACGCTCGCCGGGTGGACGTTTTCGCTCCCGCGCGGTCCGCGCTTGCGACTCTGCCGGGCGAGGCCGGCGCGTTCGCCGCTGACATGGCTGGGCACGCCCTCTTCTGCCAGAACGAGGATGAGCCCTTCCCATCGGCCTCGGTCATCAAGCTGCCCCTGGTGATGACGCTTTACGCCGATGCGGCGCGGGGCCTCATCGATCTGGACGAGCGAGTCGTCCTCGGCGATCGGGTCGACGGGAGCGGAGTGCTGCGGCACCTGCGCGACGTCGAGCGCCTATCGCTCCGCGATCTGGCGATGCTCGCGATCATCGTCTCGGACAACACCGCGACGAACCGGCTCATCGAACGGATCGGTCTCGACCGGGTGGGGGAGCGGATGCGCGAGTGGGGCTGCGCCAAGAGCCGGCTCTCGAGGAAGATGTACGACTTCCAGGCCGCGAAACAGGGACACGAGAACCTCATGACGGCACGCGAGACGGTCTCGCTCCTCGGGCGACTCGTGCGCGGCGAGTGCGAGGACCGGCGGACGAGCGACGCGGTCCTCGCGGTGCTCGAGCAGTGCCAGGACCGCACGATGTTGCTGCGGTACCTGCCCTACGCCGCGAAGGTGCCGCACAAGACCGGGACGCTCGACGAATCGCGCAACGATGCGGCCATCGTTCCGGGCGAGAATCCGGTCGTCGTCGCGGCCTTCACCCGCAAGCTGCGCGACACCGGGGCCGCGGTCTCGTGGCTCGGGATGCTCGGCTGGTGCGCCTACCGCGCCGCCGGGAATCCGGGCGATCCTCTTCCCCCGGAGCTCACTCGTACCGCATGATGCGCGCGTGAGCTCGCGTCATCGTCGGCGGTCGCGGCGCGTTCGCTTCGGTCGGAACCTCGCGGCGGTGTCGCTGGCCCTGGCGGGCCTCGTGCTCGCGGCGGTGTTCGTCGGTCTGACGGTCCAGAGCAATGCGATCGCGCGCGAGAGCGCGGGCTACCGCAGCGACATCGTCGCCGATCAAGCCGCGCACGATGCGCTCGTCGCGCAAATCGCGAATCAGAAGACGTCCGACTACGTGCAGCAGAAGGCGCGCGACTACGGATACATCGGGCCGAACGAGTCGCTCATCTCGGTGCAGCGTGACGGGCAGGCGAGCAATGCGTCGTCTCGCACCGTCAACGAGGGTCCATCGCGGATCGCGCGATGGTTCGCCTTCTTCTTCGGCTCGCGTTAGAGGTAGAATTGGTTCGCGGGGTGGAGCAGCGGTAGCTCGTCGGGCTCATAACCCGAAGGTCGGACGTTCGAATCGTTCCCCCGCAACAGCGGCGCGGATGAGTAGGGTAGCGCGCTCTTTTCCTCCTATTGTCACGGCGTTGCGGTTTTGGTAACTCCTCATGCGTGCCGTATCGAGATCCAGAAAGACGCCGGGAATACGGGCGCGACTGGATCAAGCGCAATCCCGAACGGGCGCGTGAAGCCATGCGTCGGTGGCGGACTAGTCATCCGGCCGACCACAGCGAAGACTCGCGTGCGTACTACAGACGCCACCGCGAAAGGCTCGCGCGTTACTTCTCCGAATATCAACGGACTCATCCTGAGCTGCGCCGACACCTCGCTCAGCGTCGTCGCGCGAGGAAGCTTGAGGCCGTTGGGTCCTTCAGCCTTGCCGAGTGGCTTGCACTTGTCGAGAGATGGGACGGCCGGTGCGCTTACTGCGGAGAGCGAGCTCCGCTAGAGATCGATCATCGCGTCCCGCTGTCGCGCGGAGGAACGAACTCCATCGAGAACATCCTGCCGGCGTGTGGTCCATGCAATCGTCGAAAGCACGCGATGCCCGAGGATGAATTTCGCGCCCGGCTCGCTGCCGAAAACCGCGGACACGAGCTGTCGCCGCCGACTTTGGACGAAACGTCAGGAGACGATCCGGCCGCTGGCTAAGGCGAATCTGGCCGCGGGCAACCCTAGAATTGACCTGCCCGGCTGGGTAGCTCAGTGGTAGAGCAGCCGACTCATAACCGGCAGGTTCGTGGGTCCGATCCCCACCCCAGCCACCAGTGACCCCTTCCGCGATCCGCGCGACCGTCCGCGAATACATCCGCGCGCACCGGATCTTCACGCCGGGACCGGTGATCGTCGCGGTCTCCGGCGGCGCCGATTCGACGGCCCTCCTCCTCATCCTCGCGGACCTTGCCGAGGAGCTCGGCCTCGTCATCCACGTCGCGCACTTTGACCACCGCACCCGCCCCAAGCAGAGCGCGGTAGACGCGGACTTCGTCGCGACGCTCGCCAACCGTGTGGGTGCGCCGATCCGCGTCGGCCGCGCCGACAAGCCCACGAAGACCGAAGACGCCGCGCGAATCGCGCGGTACGAATTCCTGCGGCGCGCGGCGGCAGAGATCGGCGCCACCGCGATCGCGACCGGGCACACCCGCGACGATCAGGCGGAGACGGTCCTCCTCCATCTCACGCGCGGGTCGGGGCTCGCCGGGCTCGCCGGCATGCGTCCGCTGAGGGAGGGGATCGCGCGCCCGCTCCTCGCGATCGGCCGCGCGGACACACTCGCGATCTGTCGCGCGGCACGGATCCGGCCGCGCACCGACCCCACGAACCGGTCGCTCAAATTTGCGCGCAACCGGATCCGCCTCAAGGTGCTTCCCGAGATCGCGAAGATCAACCCGCGGGCGAGCGAGGCGGTGGCGCGGCTCGCCGACGCAGCCGCCGAGATCCAGAGCGACGACGAGGTCGCGATGGGAGAGGACCTCGCCGACGCGAGACAAGGCGACGCGATACGGATCGCCGCGCTCGAACCGAAGGTCCGCAGCCGCGCTCTCGCGCTCGCCTGGCGGGACGCGACCGGCCGCGTGCTCGGCGCGCGCCAGCGCCGCGCGCTCGACGACCTGACCCAGACAGAAGTGGGTTCGCGGTCGCTCGATCTTCCCGGGGGCCGCGCGATCCGCGAATACGGCTTCGTCCGTATCGTTGGCGACAGTCTCGTCGCGCGGAGCGATCCGCCGACCCGCATCGACCTCGGGCGGCAGATAATCTGGAATGGCTGGCGCCTGGCGCTGGGCCGACCGTCGCCGACCGACGGAGCCCTCGTGGCCGACGTTCCGAAGAACCTTCTAAGAAAGCTGGTCGTTCGGGCGCGAGTCGCCGGCGATCGGACGACGAATCCGCGTCGCAAGAAGCTCCAGGACCTCTTCACCGACGCGAAGATTCCAGCGTCGCAGCGGAGTCGCTGGCCCGTTATTGCGAGCGAAGACGCGGTTTGGTGGGTCCCTGGGCTCACAGAACCGCCGAAGGCGACCGGCGGAACGCGCCTTGCGGTAGCGGCTCCGGCGCACTTTGGGAAGGAGCTTTGGACTACACACGTTAGACAGGTAGCATCGAAAGTGGACACGGTCGCAGCGCGACCGCGGAAAGGGCCCTCGAACTGAATCTCGACAATCGCATCTTCAAGAACGGCATCCTGACCCTGCTCCTGGTGGTGATGGGGCTCGCGCTCCTGTATGCCTACCGCTCGCAGACTCCCTCGGTCCCCGAGGTTCCTGTAAGTGTCGCCGTCCAGCACGTCAACGGTGGCCAGATCAAGTCGGTCACGTTGATCGGTAACAAGGCGACGCTCGAGTTCAAGGACTCCACAAAGGGCAAGGAGCTGACGACCCTGCAGGACCAGGATCAGCTCTTCACGAAAGCGCTCTACGACTACAACGCGACGCACGCCGACGGGGTCATCATCGACAACAAAGAAAACAACCAGACCTTCTCGGTCGTTGGATCGATCGTCCTCAGCCTCTTACCGGTCCTTTTGATCGGCGGCTTCTTCTTCTACATGATGCGTCAGGCCCAGGGCACGAATAACCAGGCGCTCAGCTTCGGGAAGAGCCGCGCGCGGATGTTCATCGGCAACAAGCCGACCGTGACGTTCGACGACGTGGCCGGGGTGGAGGAAGCCAAGCAGGAGCTCACCGAGGTGGTCGAGTTCCTCAAGTACCCCGAGAAGTTCAGCTCGCTCGGCGCGCGCATCCCGCGTGGCGTCCTGCTCGTCGGCCCGCCCGGCACTGGCAAGACCATGCTGGCGCGCGCCGTCGCCGGCGAGGCGGGCGTGCCGTTCTTCTCCATCTCGGGCTCCGAGTTCGTCGAGATGTTCGTGGGCGTCGGCGCCAGCCGCGTGCGCGACCTCTTCGACCAGGCGAAGCGCAACGCGCCGTGCATCGTGTTCATCGATGAGATCGACGCGGTCGGCCGCCAGCGCGGCGCCGGCCTCGGCGGCTCGCACGACGAGCGCGAGCAGACGCTGAACCAGATCCTCGTCGAGATGGACGGCTTCGACACGGGCACGAACGTCATCGTCGTCGCGGCCACGAACCGCCCGGACGTCCTCGACCCGGCGCTCCTGCGCCCGGGCCGCTTCGACCGACAGGTCGTCCTCGACCGCCCGGACATCAAGGGCCGCAAGGCGATCCTCGACGTCCACGTCCGCGGCAAGCCGCTCGACAAGAACGTCGACCTGCTCCGCATCGGACAGATCTCGCCGGGCTTCTCGGGCGCGGATCTCGCGAACGTGGTGAACGAAGCCGCGATCCTCGCCGCCCGCCGCAACAAGAAGATGATCGGCCAGATCGACTTTGAGGAGGCCCTCGAGAAGGTCGCGCTCGGGCCGGAGCGCCGCTCGCGCGTCATCACCGAGAAGGAGAAGTGGATCGTGGCCTACCACGAGGCCGGCCACGCGCTCTGCTTCAAGCTCCTGAAGCACACCAACCCGGTGCACAAGATCTCCGTGGTGGCGCGGGGCATGGCCATGGGCGTCACCTGGTCGCTTCCCCAGGAGGACCGCTACTTCCGCACGCGCAAGGAATTCGAGGATGACATCGCCGCGGCCCTCGGTGGCTGGGTCGCCGAGCAGCTGCACTTGGGTGGCGACGCCACGACTGGCGCCTCGAACGACATCGAGAAGGCCACTGAGATGGCCCGCCAGATGGTCACGAAGTTCGGAATGAGCGAGAAGCTCGGCCCGCTCCAGTACGGCAAGACCGACGAGCTCATCTTCCTCGGTCGGCAGATCCAGGAAGAGCGCAACTACTCGGAGGACGTCGCGAAGATCATCGACTCCGAGGTCCACGACATCGTCGACCGCGCTCGCCAGAGGGCGTACGAGGTCCTCACCAACAATCGTGACAAGCTCGACCTCGTCGTGAGCAAGCTCATCGAGCAGGAGACGCTCGAATCAGATGAGTTCAACAAGCTCTTCGACGGCGATACGGATGCAGGCGTACCTGTCGCCGCTTCGACACCGGACCAGACGCCACCTGGCGCACCGGCCGGGGAAGAGCGTCGCCGCGAAAAGGGTGAGAAGGGCAAGGGGCCCGCGCCAGCACCGACACCGGCTTAGCAAGCGCTACCCGCAACATCCGGCACGCCGATTGCTTGTAACACCTGGCGATGGCCGACCTAATCGTTACCACTCTTGCCCGCGTTGAGCGCAGCGAGCCGGTGCGCGTGGCGGCGCTATGGGCGTTCACGGTCCTTCTTGCGGTCGCGTTCCTGGCGCTCCTCGTAGGCGACCAGGTGCACGCCGCGTCCTACTAACCACCCCAGTACCCTCCGGCGGTGCGCCTCTTCGTCGCGATACCGCTGCCGCCTGACCTCGCGCTCCGCGCTGCAGCGATCCTGCCGCCCTCGCTCCCCGCTCTGCGGCGCGTAAAGCCGGAGAACCTTCACGTCACGCTCGCGTTCCTGGGTTGGACTCCGGATGAGCGGCTCGACGACGTCACGAACGCCGCGTGTGAGGCCGCGGCGGACGTCTCTCGGTTCGAGCTGGCGTTCGCGGGCGCCGGCCGATTCCCGGACCGTGGACGCCCGCGCGTCGTGTGGATCGGCATCGCGGACGGGGCCTCGAGCGTCGTCCAGCTCGGTGCCCGCGTCTCTGCCGGCCTGCGGAGCCGCGACCTCAAGTTTGACGACCGGCCGCTCGCGCCCCATCTCACGCTCGCCCGGGTTCCCGAGGACGCGAGCAGCGCCGAGGCCAAGACGGTCGGCGCGGCCCTCGAGACCCTCGCCGCGCCGCGTCTGGAGTTCACGGTGGGCGAGATCGCGGTCGTGCAGAGCGTTCTCTCCCCGAAAGGCCCCCGGTACACCGCCCTGGTGACTGTGCCGCTCGCACACAAATAGCACCTTCCACGAATTCCGACCGCTAGACTCGGATTTTCGGGAGGGCCGAAATGCGGCCGATCGGCGTGATCTACGAGAACGAGGCATGGCTCGCGCCCACGTTCGCTTCGCTCGATGCGCTGGGTGTTCCGTTCGAGCCGCTCTACGCGGCCGACGCCGTCTTCGACCCGGCCGGGATCGCGCCCGATTGGTCGCTCGCTCTTAACAAGATCTCGCCCTCGAGCTATCTCCGCGAACACGCGCCCGCGATCGGCTTCGGCCGCGCGTTCCTTCCGTTCATCGAAGAGCGGGGCATTCCCGTCGTGAACGGCAGCGCCGCGTTCGACCTCGAGACGTCCAAGGCGCGGCAGCTGATCCTCCTCGGCGCGCTCGGCATCCGGGCGCCGCGCGCTCGCGTCGTCACGCACGAGTCCCAGGTGGTGAGCGCGGCGGAGCGCCTGCGCTTTCCCGTCATCGTGAAGCCGAACGTCGGCGGATCGGGCGCCCTCATGCGCCGCTTCGACAGCCCGGAGGACCTCCGCGACGGCGTAGATGGGATCGACCTCGGGCCGGACCGCACCGGCCTCGTCCAGGAGTACCTCGCGTCGAGCGACGGATCGATCGTCCGGGTCGAGTTCCTGGACGGCGAGTTCCTCTACGCAATCCGGATCACGAACGATCAGGACCAGGACTTCAACCTGTGCCCCGCGGACATCTGTCAGGTGCCGGACGCGAGGTCGGAGTTCGACAACAACCCGCTCGATGCTCCCGCGAAGAAACCGCTACGGATAGAAGCGTTCGATCCTCCTGGCGAGATGATCGACGCGGTCCTTCGGATCGCGCGCGCCGGCCATCTTGACGTGGGAGGCGTCGAGTACCTCGTCGCCGCCCGCGACGGCCTGTCGTACGTGTACGACATCAACGCTCTATCCAATTTCGTGACCGACGCGCCGGCGCTCGTCGGATTCGATCCCCACGTGCGGTTCGCACGGTGGCTCGCGGCGCGTGCGTCCGGCGTACCAGAGACCGCGCTGGAGGAGGCTCTTCGATGATCCGCAAGGCCGACCCGTATCGCGACACGGACGTGATCGACGCGCGTGCGCCCCGGACCAACCAGGCGATCGTCGGAGTGCTGTCGCTCCTCGCCGTCGTTACCGGGTGGTGGCCAATCCTTGGCATCCTTGCCGGCCAGCTCGCGATCGGACTGCTATTCGGACGCCGCTACTGCCTGCCGTGCCTTCTGTACTTCGAGCTCATACAGCCGCGCATCGGCGAGGGTCCGATCGAGGACAGCCGTCCGCCACGCTTTGCGAACGTCGTCGGCGCGGTCTTCCTCGGCGCGGCCACGCTCGCGTACCTCGTCGGCCTGAGCCCGATCGGTGTCGCGCTCGGCCTGATCGTCGCGGCGCTCGCGCTTCTCGCCGCGACCACCGGCCTCTGCGTGGGCTGCGAGATCTATCGTTTCGCGGCACGCCTTCGCGGCGTTCGCGCGCGCCATATCGATTCGGTCGACCTCGCCGAGCTCGGCGCGTCGGCCGCATCGGGCGAGATCGTCGTCGAGTTCACACACCCGCTCTGCACCGACTGCCGCTCGCTCGAGGCTGAGCTCCGTGCGTCGGGCCGGACCGTCTTCACCGTCGATGTCTCGCGCCGCCCGGAGCTCGCGCGCAAGTACGGCGTCGTGCTCGTGCCGACGGCCGTCGCGGTGACGGCCTCGGGCGCCGTTGTGGAGCGCCTCGCCTGACCGACGACTCCCCGAAGTCGCGGCTCCGTCGCCACGAGCGGGGCGTGGAGGCTCGCATCCGCGAGCTCCGCGATTCGGGCGAGCTCTCGGGGCTACCGGGTGAGGGACGACCGCTGCCCGCGGACCCCGACGACCTGGCCGGCGAAGCGTGGGCCGCGCGCCACGTCGTTCGGACGTCGGGAGCGCGACCGCTCTGGACGGTGCTGCGGCGCGACATCACCGAGCGTCGTCTGCGGATCGTGACGCGGTTGCGCACTCATCTGGCGTGGGTCGCGCGCCGCGAGGAGCTTCTCGACCACCTTCCGTCCGAACGCATCCTCTCCGAGGTGGCGCTCACGAAGCAGGGCGACGACCGCGTGCGCGCGGAGGTCTCCCAGGCGATCGCGGAGCTGAATGCGCTTGTGCGGCACCACAACCTGGAGGTGACCGCGACGAGCCTGCACATGGCGACCGCGACGTTCGAGGGGCTGCTCGAGATCGCGCGCGCTACCCGGCGTTAGCGCCGACACGGCGCCCAAGCACGCGGGTCCTGTCACCAGTCGCTTCGCGCCTAGGGGCCCCTGCCCCTAGGGTCGCGCGCTCACCGCACCCTCCCCGCCTTTCCGTCGTTCGCTTTGCTCACTCCGGGGCGGGTGCCCGGGGCACCCGCGGTTCGCGCACAACCCGCTCGCTGGTGCCACCCGCGGCTCGGTCGTCCTATCGGCGTTAGCTACGCCGCGCGGTCGCCTCGTGCGCGGACGGACGGAGGCCGGACCGGCCCGCGCCGCCGGTAGTTGGCGAAGGCATAGCGGTCGCACGCGATCTCGGCGCTCGAGCCCCATCCGTGAGTCAGGTACAGCCACCAGTGACAGAACTCGTGGAGGTAGAGGAACCGGACGACGTCGCGACGCGTGCGGAAGAGGACGATCGGCGTCCCGTCCGCACCGAGGTCGACCATCTCGCGGAACGGCCGGAACGGCTCGGGCACCTGCAGGACAATCTCGGGCTCGTCCCAGAACGTGAAAGCCTGGAGATGCGGGGCCGTGCGGTAGCGGAGCGGCTTGACGGTGACGCGGTAGCCGGTCGCGGTCGGCAAGCCGGCCAGCACCTCGCGGATGTCCGCGGCGGTGTGGCTCGGAAGCATCGAGCGCACGGCCATCGGACCCGCTGGACGCCCCCCGCCGCGCACCGATCTCACGCTTTCAATCTAGCGGCCACCGCTTGAGCCCAAAGCCGGGCGCCGCCGGGTGCTACAGTTTTGGCGAACGTCGCTCGAGCGGGAGCGATTAGGCCGCGGAAAACCGATAGAGAACCGGCGAAAGGTGGAAGCCCGGGCGGCGGAAGCGGTGCGAATGGATCCCGCGAGACGGCATCCCGAACGGCGAGTACGGATGCCCGGAAGCCCACCGTTATCAAGGGGCGCTCCGTGACCGCGGAGGCAGAGGGTCCGTCAGTGATGGCGGGCCGACATCGGGTGGCACCACGAGCCCTCGTCCCGTGAGCGGGCGAGGGTTTTTGTTTGGAGGCATGTGGTGCTGACAGCGACGACCAGAAAGACACGCGAGCTCGTGCCGGTGGTGCGCGAGCGACTCGCCGACCTCGAGACGCCGGTCTCGGCGTTCGCGAAGCTGCGGCCGCTCGGCGGCGCCTTCCTCCTCGAGAGTGTCGAAGGCGGGGAGCGCATGGGCCGCTACTCGTTCATCGGCGTTTTGCCTCGCGCCACGCTCGTCTTCCGTGATGGCGTCGCATCGATACTCGAGGACGGCGGCGTACGCACCGTCGACTACGCCGACCCGCTCGACGTCCTGGGCGAGGAGCTCGCGCATTACCGGCGCCCGCCGTCCGCCGACCTGCCGCGGTTCTCGGGCGGTGCGGTCGGCTACGTCGGCTACGAGGCCGCGCGGCGTTTCGAGCGGCTTCCGGCGGCGTCGCGCGATGTCCTGCGGCTGCCGGAGGCGGCGTTCTCGATCTACGACACCGTCGTCTGTTTCGACCATGTGCGTCACTCGCTCCTCTTGATCGCGCACGACGTCGAGGGCGAGCGCGAAACCGCCGAGAGTCGCATCGCCCGGGTCTTCGCGGCGCTCGACGCGCCCGTGGCGCTCCCGGCGCGTAACGAGCGCGTCGCGCGCACGGTGACCGCGAACGGAACGGCCGACGAGTACCGGGCGCGGGTCGCAAAGGCCCGCGAGCTCATCGCGGACGGGGACTGCATCCAGATCGTCCTCGCGCAGCGATTCGACGTGCGACCGGCTCCCGAGCCGCTGGCGCTTTATCGTGCGCTGCGGCACGTAAATCCCTCGCCGTACATGTTCCTCATCGACGTTGCCGGAGCCGCGCTCGTCGGCGCGTCGCCCGAGCCATTCGTCCGCGTCGAGGATGGACGTGTCGTGATGTATCCGATCGCCGGCACGCGCCCGCGTGGGCGCGACGATGCCGAGGACGCCGCGATGGAGGCCGAGCTTCGCGCCTCGGAGAAGGAGCGCGCCGAGCAC
>Ga0207646_10002301_pt1 | contig 22686 bp, 23 predicted proteins | sample KBSK5502metaG_FD_184343 | JGI IMG/M metagenome (GOLD analysis project Ga0207646, IMG submission 184343) | Corn, switchgrass and miscanthus rhizosphere microbial communities from Kellogg Biological Station, Michigan, USA - KBS K5-50-2 metaG... | ecosystem: Host-associated > Plants > Roots >... | reverse complement strand
GACACGGCGCCATGGGCGGGAAGCGATTTCACCTCGCCACGGCCCTATCACGGTGCGATGGTCACCTCCGCGCTCGATGCGGCCGGGACGCCGACCGGCTGGACCACCGAGTTTGTCGAGGCGTCGGGCGATCTGCGCGCCACGTATCCGGGTCACGACCTCTACCAGGAGCGAGTGGGCGACTACGTGTACGCGGCCGCTTCGAACACCTTCGGCATCGGCGTGTGGGTGTCGGCGGCGAACGCGAGCGTTTGCGACGCCGTCCAGGCGTGGCGGGCGGAGTCTTTTGCGGCAGGACACCGCGTGCTTCCGGGAGCGCCCTGGCCTCTCGCGGACTGTCCTGCGACCTTCGGCAACACTGACATCATGTCGGCCTCGACCGCCTAATCGCTCATCGTGACGGCTGGCCGCGGTGAGTGGCAGAACCCCGGCCTAGACTCGAAAGGCCATGAATCCCGCCGACAGAGAGAGGCTGACGTCGATGGTCGTGACTGTCATGCGAGCGAGCCAGCCCATGACCGTGGCTGAGATCGTCCGCGCGATTCGCCGGCGGTTTGACGTGAAGACCCATGCCGGGAACGTCCGCGCGGTGCTCGTGTCCAGCCGCAGCTTCGCGCACACGCGGCCGAGGTTCGCATTCCTCCAGCGCTCCATCCGGTGGAAGCTGGTTGAAGCTGGACCTTCTGCCGATCCAGGTACGTCAGGGGCACCAGTGCCTGCTAGCCCGAATCGCCCGACGCTATCCGGAGCAGCAGCTGCCGAGCTCACGTTTCGTGAAGAAGAACCACCAACGGACGGGATTGGCCGTATTCAAGTCTGAGGTTGGCCGAGCCGATCTCTTGCTCCAACGACGTGCCAAAGGGATGCTGACGCCTTCCGTTCATTCCGGATGTCACTTACGGCGAAGGACTGCTCGTGCTCCGGCACGGGCATCGGTGAGGACGCAGCCCTGACGGCACAGGGCCAGGGCGGGCTGCCGCGGCCAGCGGTGGCCGGCTGGCTGGAGGTGCTCGCGCTGCTCACGCTGATTCTGGTCTGGCCGGTAGGCGCCGTGCTGCTCTGGTCGTCTCGGGTCTGGTCCACCAGAGACAAGTTGATCGGGGTGCTCCTACCGCCAGGCGGGTACCCGGCGATGGTGCTCGGGATCATGCTGCTGCTCTGGATAAGGCACCACTGCTACGGCGGCACGTATGCCCTCGACTGGGTGTTCATCATTCTGGTGATCGGCGCCCTTGGCATGCCGATCGTGGGCGTGCTTTACCTTGCGTTGGAGGCGTGGCGGCCGGCACCGAGGCCGCGGGCAGTGACCCCGCTATTGCTGGCAGCCGGGGTGATCGCGATCGTGACGATCGCCCTTACCGTTGGCCTTGAGCTGGCCGCTCCGCAATGCGAGCCCTGACCAAGGGCAGGTTTGCTGCAGCACAGTCATGAAGGATGCTCAGCGCCGCTTCGTCTTCAACTCGTATGCGGAGCTGTACGACCGTGCGCGCCCAGCCTATCCGGCCAAGATGTTCGCGGATCTCCAGACGGCCGGGGTCATCGGCCCGGAATCGAATGTTCTGGAAATCGGTGCTGGATCCGGGCAGGTCACGCGCGATCTCGCTCCGTTAGTCGGCTCTGTAACTGCATTGGAGCCGGGAGAGCGATTGGCGACTCTGGCTCGACAGCGACTCGGTGACTTCCCACGAGTTGTCATCGTCACGTCAACGTTGGAGGATTTCGCTCAGTCAGACCAATTGTTTGACGCGATCGTGGCCGGAACGTCGTTCCACTGGGTGGACCCAGAGGTACGCTTCAGCCGCTGCGCAGCGTTGCTGCATCCCAGAGGCGCCATCGCTGTTTTCTGGAACCTTTGGGATGACCAGACGCGAGCACCTTTCAGCCAGTTTGCTGATCTGTACACGGACCTTGCGCCCAGCCTCGGGACGCACCGCATGCCCAGCGGTGGTACGCGGGAACCAGAAGGCGAGCCCGGCCGCGAACTCTTTGGTCAGTGGGAGCATCGCGACTACCGATGGGAACTTTCATATCCAGCCGCAGCGTTCACCGACATGCTCGCGACACATTCGGCATACCGGATGATCCCCAGCGGAGAGCGGCAATCTCTGCTCGAGGCAGTGGAGCGTCGAATCGACGCCGAGCTGGGTGGCACGATCGTGGTGCCGTACGTTACGGTATTGCGATTCGCGCGCCTAATGGACGCAACCGTTCGGTGACCTTTGCGCCGCGGAAACTGTTCAGACCTTGGGCTGGGGAATTGCGGCGTGCCCGCTTAGCATCGGAGGTCTGGCACTCGTCGCCTTCGCCTCTAGGCGATGAACAAGCTGGGCATTACCTAGAGGTCTTACAGTTCACGCGTCGATGACGATCGAGATCGTGTTGGCGGCGATGATTTCGGCGTTGGCCTTGATCGCTCTGCCTCGCAAATCGGTACGCCGGAGGCTCGCGGCGTCGACGCGAAGGCTTCGCCTCCAGTATGTGGCGCTCTTTCTCGTACCAACCTGGCTGCTGGCTGCATCCTTCTGGGTAGATATTTGGTGGAGGGTCGAGGGGCGTGTCAGCGGGGGAGAGTTTCAGTCGGTGCTCATTCCAGGCGGCATGGTTTGGGGTCTGCTCCTCGCATTGACTGCACTGCCAAACGTCTGGCGTGGTCGAAGTCCGGCGCCGAAAGTTCCCGCATATTGGCTGTGGGGCGACCCCCTCTATCGGGGCGGCATCCGAGCTGTGCCCTCCATCATGATCGCCTTGCTGATCGTGGCTCTCAGTGCGGCGGCTGTCCCTTTCAATCAGCGCGGGATCGTCGGAGACTGGTTCTTCTTCACACTTTTTATCGCCGCGATCGTCGCGGTCCTCATGGTCCTCAGTGTGATCATGTTCAACTGGCCGACCTTTCTGGTCCCGCCCTCGATGCGCGGCGAGCCGGGGGCGATCCAGGAGTCGCTTCACGCCCGGCGCCAACCCGGCCCGCCATCCAACCACAGGCCCTGATCCTTGAGCGTGTTCGGTGGAGTTGGCCACGCGTGCGGCGGACATGCGGCTCGCAGAAACCATTGCCGGCCGCACTCCATTACGTCGTTGCTTCCTGAACTAACCTGGGGGAGAGGCGTTGCGTCAGGCTGGCGAGAAGTCCTTCGTCGAAACCTCCAACGCTCGAAAGAGGCGCCGGCCCGCATCAAAGGCGACCTCGCTTCCGATCGGCATGGTGAGCATGGGATCGGTGTGGCTGCAATCGACGTTGCCTAGAACAGGGACGCCGCTGGGGGCTGTTCTGTCAGAAACGACGGCCCAAAGCTGTTCTGTCTGGTCTGCGCTATAGCCCATTGGTCGGCCTATGACGAGGCCACGGATCTGTTCGAATACCCCGAGGTTTTCGAGGTCAACCAGATAGGCATCTACATGAGCGGGGGATGGGGCTTCCTCCGAGGTTTCAAGGAAAAGCACTGCACCGTTCAAATCGAGCCACGCGTCAGATCCTTTTATGTGCCAACAGAGGCTCTCGATGCATCCACCTATGAGCCAGCCCTCGGCCGCGCCCGCCCGCACGCACACCCATCCAGTGCTCGGCTGCATTGCACGAGGTCGGGTCAGGTCGGTCTTGTCGGCCCACTCCATGTGCTCATCGGTCCATTCCGCCGCCGGCTCGAATTCAATCGGCGATTCGCCGAACCACGCTGCCCGCAAGAACTTGTCGGTGAACGTCAGGACAGACGGATATTCGGCCATTTGCGTCACCAGCGCCGGCCCATAGAACGTGCGTAGGTTGGCGTGCTTTGCGAAGGCCCAGTGCAGAACCGTGATATCCGAGTAGCCCTGAAAGATCTTGGGGTGGCGGCGAGTCAAGTCGTAGTCCAACAGGGGCACCAGCTGGTTGGAGTGGTTGCCTTCGATGCCACACACGATGGCGGTGACTTGATCATCGCTGAAAGCCTCATGGATGTCCGCGACTCGGGAGCCGGCGGAGCTCGATACCCATCCCGCAGTCTCGGCTGCATGTGACATCAGCCGTACGCGCAGACCTAGTGACTCCAGGTACGCGAGGCCCCGCTCAGTTCGATGAGGAAATTGTCCGACGGCCCCGAAGGAAGGCGACACGATGGCAACGGTGTCTCCCTCACGTATGCGCCCAGGGACGAGCATCGGTCGATCACCCGCATTGCCTTTCATGCGAATCGATTATCGATGCAGGAACAGCTGCCAGGGGCGAAGGTAGAGAGCTAGAGCGTGCCGAAAGGAGGGGGCCGCTTGCGCGGCCCCCCCAGATCGCGTCACCAGAAATGCTCGCTACCTTGGTGCCGCGGCCTTGCGTGGGGCGTAGTACTGGCGCCAGATCAGACGGTGGATGGGCACCCACCTTGGGATGTCGCGCAGGATCGGGATCAACGGCACCAGCGCGAGCGCGGCGGTGAGCATCGTCATGAGGATGATGATCCCCAGGTCGGCGTTGGCCGAGTTGATGCCCAGGAAGCCAGTCGAGCTGTTGAACGGCGGCACCTGGTACCACATCGTGTATAGCCACAGCCACGTCTGTCCTGGGTAGCTGCCTGTCTCATTCATCATTCCCCACTGGTTGCCGAGCAGGTGGGCGTCCGAGGCCAGGCTGAACAGGTATGTGCCGTCGCCCATGAAGAGCAGCGGCTGCGTGTAGTCGGTCTGGTAGAACCGGCCGTTGATGACCAGCAGTCCGTCGAGACCGCCGGCCTGGGCGATGCCGAGAAGATTCGACATCATCACCGGCAGCGGTCCGTAGTCACCTTCGGCGACCACAACCTTCCCATCTGTGACCTTGGCATCGGCAAGCGCCTTCGTGTAAGGATCGAGCCACTTGGTCTGCTGGTCCGCACTTGCCTTCTGCCAGGTGTCGAGCGCGGTGGCGACGTCCGCGTTGCCAACGCTCGCACGCTGCAGGGGCTGGATGACGAATGAGTTGGCCGAATCGACCGGGATGCGCGTTCCAAACCACTTCTGGGGAGCGATCGGCCCCCAACTCTGGCCCGCTCCCACAGAGTTGTACGGATTGCCATAGCCGGCACTCGTCGTGGCGCCCGCGAGCTCGTTGGTGGCCGTGGTCACGAAGTCCACGGGATCCCCCTGCGCCCAGGCCGCAACCGTCAGCGGCGGCAAATCTGGTGAGGACAGGATCGCTGCCGCAAGCAGCGTGATCAGCGCTACCGCGCCCAGCGCGATGAAAAGCTCCTTGACCAGGTCGTAGGGCGCCATCCGGACGCCGCGGTAGTACTCCTCTTGAGTCGCGCCCATCGATTTCATGACGGCGCACCTCCTTCAGGGTCGATCGGTTTCACGACGCCGCGAGTGCGCACCATGACGATGTGCACGACCACCAGGAAGGTGACTCCGATCGGCAGCAGCATGACGTGCAGCCCGTACATCTGGCCGAAGTTCAAGACGTTGAAGAACGCTCCAACGCCGGCTGAGTTCATGGCGTCTTTGGCGTTGATGGCGATGTACTGTGCATCGAAGTTCTGCTGTGACAGGTAACCGGTGAACGCGGTCAGGATGCTCGTTGCGAAGATGACGACGCCGATCATCCAGGTCGCGGCGCGACCGTCGCGCCAGCCGGCCATGAAGTACTGGCCCCACAGGTGCAAGACCATGAAGATGAAGAACAGCTGCACGGACCAGAAGTGGAGGCTGTTGACGAACCGGCCGAGCGCCGAGTCATGCCACCACTGCGGTCCCATGAACGAGAGGGCGACTCCGCTTATGACCACCCAGACGAGTGCAGCAATCGTGACGACTCCGAAGACATAAACCCAAGAGCCGACGTAGTAGGGCTGGCGATCGGGCAGCAGGTGATCCATAGGGAGGTGGCGGTCGATCGCCCGTCGGAGGCGCAGGGTCCAACTCTTCGAATCTGCAGGAGCCTCTATTTCTGCGCTACTTCTTGCCGCCATCCTCACCCTCCTCGGCGTGCGGGAATGGGGCGACCAGACCGATCGCGAAAAGCACGATCATCCCCCCAATCACGACCAGGTTCGGTACTGAAATGAGGATGAAACCCCAGTGAAAATACGTGGTCGGTGTGTCCACCCGGCTGCTCCTTCTGTGACGTTTCCTTCTGACGTTGCCGTCAATACGAACATCTCACGTGGTGGTTCGGTAGGGCCGAACGGCCCTATCCCACCGGGAGAGTCGACCTTTCGGGACGGGCCAAACGGCAGGCGTCAGGTATCTCGCGGCAGTGTTGACTGAGCGCAAGAGCCGTCCAAAAGCTCAATAAAACCTCGAAAGAGGACAAATTTCCAGGGAGGAAATGACATGAACAAGGCAGTCAGGTGGCGAATTATCAGTCTTCAGGCGATGATGGTGGTCATCCTCTCGGCGTCCGCGGGCTTCCTCTTCTACGAGGGCAGCTTCACAACGGGCATGATCAAGGACCAGCTGACCGCTCAGCAGATCTACTTCCCCAACGCGGACCAGATCAAGACCGGTGGAGCCCTCGACCCGGCGAAGTTTCCGCAGGAGATCCGGGACCAGGCCGGCAAGCAGCTCGTCGACGGCAACCAGGCTCGGATCTACGCCAACGATTTCCTCGGCGAGCACCTTAAGGGCGTCGCCGGCGGCTCGACCTACGCCACGATCGGCACCAAGATCTCGGCCGCAAACGCGGCGCTAGCCGCCGCGTCGAAGACGGACCCGAATTACGCAACGCTTCAGGCCAACGTCGCGACCCTCAACGGCCAGCGAGACACGCTGTTCAAGGGTGAGACCCTTCGCTCGATGCTCCTCAACGCTTACGGCTGGTGGACGATCGGCGTGTACACGACATACGCCGGAATTGGACTCCTGCTGGCGGCCTTCGGGGTTCTCGGCGCGCTGGTCTTCGAACTCTTTATCGCCGGGCGCAAGCCCGAGACAGTCAAGGTCGCGCAGAAGAAAGCTGCGTGACAGCTCTTCAGGACGGCACGCTCCGGCGGGATCGCCCCGCCGGAGCCCTTTTTCTGGGTGTTGGATAGGAGAAACTGACGCACGTGGCGCTTTCGCCGACTGCCGAGAGGCAAGCAAGTCCTGGTCGCCCACGAGTCCGCAACCCGTACAGCCGGATGCCCAACTGGATCTATCCGGCCTTCGTAATCATCGGACTCAGCCTCTTCACCGTCTATGCGGTGTTCGTCGTCCTGTTCCAGCACGAGGGCTACTACGCCCCGTATCTCAGCCCGTTCTACTCTCCTCTGATCAAGGTGGGTCCGATCCCTCCGGGCGTCTGGGTGGTCTGGGCGCCGCTCGCCTTCCGGCTCACCTGCTACTACTACCGCAAAGCCTATTTCCGGAGCTTCTTCGGTCACCCGCGGTCGTGCGCCGTGCCGGAGCGTGCCGGTCGCCGATATCGCGGCGAGACGGTGTTCCCGTGGGTGTTGAACAACTTCCACAGGTTCGCGTTCTACGCCACTGTCATCCAGGTGGGCTTCCTGTGGTTCGATGCGATCATCGCTTTTGACTTCGGCGGCCGTTTGGGAATCGGCCTCGGCAGCGTGCTCATGCTCGTCAACATCCTTCTCTTGTCTGGCTACACGTTCGGATGCCACGCCTTCCGCCACCTGGCCGGCGGAGAGCTCGATTGCTTCTCGTGCTCGCTTGCGGCTCGCGCTCGGCACCAGGTGTGGAAGGGCGTCACGGTCCTCAACATCAAGCACGACCGCTGGGCCTGGGCGAGCCTGGTTTCGGTGGTGGCGATCGACGTCTACATCCGGCTCCTGCTGGCGGGAGTGCTCCACGACCCACAGTGGATCCTGTGAGCGGGGCGGCTTACGAGACCGTCGACACCGACGTGCTCGTCCTGGGGGCCGGAGGCGCGGGGCTGCGCGGCGCCATCGCGGCGGCGGAATCAGGCGTCCGGGTCCTGATCGTGTGCAAGTCGCTCCTGGGCAAGGCCCACACGGTGATGGCGGAGGGCGGGGTGGCCGCGGCCATGCACAACGTCGCCTACCAGGACTCGTGGGAGGTCCATTTCGCCGACACCATGAAGGGCGGCAAGCTCATCAACGACTGGCGCATTGCGGAGATCCACGCCAAAGAGTCGCCTGAGCGGGTGCTCGAGCTCGAACGCTGGGGCGCTGTCTTCGACCGCACCTGGCAGGGTCGCATCCACCAGCGGCCTTTTGGAGCGCATACGTACCCGCGACTCGCCCACATCGGTGACCGCACCGGCCTCGAGCTGATTCGCACGCTGCAGGATCGCGCCGTCCACACCGACGGTGTGGACGTGCACATGGAAGTGACCGTGTTCAAGCTGCTCAAGTCCGAAGGACGCATCGCCGGCGCTCTCGCGTACCGGCGCGCGGACGGCGCCGTGATCCTGTACCGCTGCGGCGCGCTCGTGCTCGCCAGCGGCGGCGCCGGCAAGATGTACCGCGTCACCTCCAACTCGTGGGAAAGCACGGGCGACGGGACGGCGCTGGCCTACGACGCCGGCGCCCAGCTGCGTGACATGGAGATGGTCCAGTTCCACCCCACTGGCATGGTCTGGCCGGCCGGCGTGCGCGGCATCCTGGTCACCGAGGGCGTCCGCGGCGAAGGCGGTGTGCTGCGCAACAAGGAAGGCGAACGTTTCATGGAGCGATACGACAGCGAGCGCATGGAGCTCTCGTCGCGCGACGTGGTCGCCCGGGCCATCAACTCGGAGGTCCTCGCGGGTCGTGGCACACCTCACGGTGGCGCATTTCTCGACATCACCCACCGGAAGCCCGAGTTCATCAAGAGCAAGCTGCCGTCCATGTACGAGCAGTTCCTCAAGCTGGCCAACGTGGACATCACGACGCAGCCGATGGAGGTCGCGCCGACAATTCACTACGCGATGGGCGGCGTCCGGGTCGATGCTGAGACCGGCGAGAGCACAGTGCCGGGGCTCTTTGCGGCGGGCGAGGTTGCCTCTGGCCTTCACGGGGCGAACCGTCTCGGCGGCAACTCGCTGAGCGACCTGCTCGTGTTTGGCAAGCGAGCGGGCGAGGCGGCAGGGGCCGCCGCGAAATCCAACCCGTTGGCAGGCAAAGCCAGGATCGATCAAGTCGAGGTCGAGGGCGCCGTCGCCGACCTGCTGGCGCCCCTGGCACGCGCAGCAGGCGAGAGCCCATTCAAGCTCCAGGCGGAGATCCAGGACGTGATGTCGATCCATGCGCCGATCGTTCGCGACGGTCCAGGGCTGGAGGCAGGGCTCGAGAAGATCCTCGAGCTGGCTGCCCGCGCCCGGACGTGCGGCACAGGTGGCTCGAGCACGGTTGCGTTCAACCCCGGCTGGCACACGGCCATCGACCTGCGCTCGATGCTTGTCAACGCCGAGGCTCTGCTGCGTTCCGCCCTGGAGAGGAAAGAGAGTCGAGGCGCCCACGCGAGGTCCGACTATCCCAAGACTGACGACGACCTGACCTCGATCAACTACGTCGTCGAGAAGGCCTCTGACGGCATGAAGGTCAGTGTGGACCAGCGACCGCCGATGCCCGATTACCTCGCGGATGCGGTTCATCGCTCCTACGCGCGCTATACACCGGAGGCGACCGAGTAGATGGACTTCTCGAATCTTGACCTGAGCATCTGGCGCGGGGATTCCCGGGGTGGGGAGCTGGTCTCGTATCGCGTTCCGGTCCGGGAGGGAATGGTCGTCCTCGACGCCGTGCTTTGGGTCCAGGCGAACATGGCAACCGATCTCGCCGTGAGGTGGAACTGCAAGGCGGCCAAGTGCGGATCATGCTCGGCCGAGATCCAGGGCTTCCCACGTCTCATGTGCAAGACGCCGATCACGGACTACGGCAGCGAGCTCACCGTCGGGCCGATGAAGGCCTTCCCGGTCATCAAGGACCTGGTCACGGATGTGAGCTGGAATTACGAGGTCAACAAACACATCCCCCAGTTCACTCCCAGCGACAAGGACCTGGCCACCAGCGAGCCCTGGCGGATGCAGCAGAAGGACGTCGAGCGCGTCATGGAATTCCGCAAGTGCATCGAATGCTTCCTGTGCCAGGACGTGTGCCACGTGCTGCGAACCCACGACTTGAAAAGCGCCTTCTACGGCCCCCGCGCAATGGTCCGGATCGCCAGCCTGGAGATGCATCCGAAGGACGTGCTCGACCGCCGCCCACTCTTGAAGGGAAATGCCGGCATCGGCTACTGCAACGTCACCAAATGCTGCACCGAGGTGTGCCCGGAGCACATCCACATCACTGACAACGCGATCATCCCGCTCAAGGAGCGAATGGACGACGCGTACTTCGACCCGATCCGCGCGATCGTCCGCCGCCTTGGCGGCAAGGCGGTCAAGCCAACCGCGTAGGCTGCCGCAAACGGAGGGCTTTCGACCCTGGCGGGTGGGGACTTCCGGCACCTGTCGCGGTTGACGCCGACCCGGATACTCGCGACGTGTTCGTTCAGTACTCGGTCCACATCGACCGGCCGATCGAAGGCTGCTCAACGACCCTCGCTCGGGGACCCCGTCGGTGGTTTCCGCGCCTCGGAGACAAGAGCCGGTACGTGGTCGGCCCGCGGATCGCAGGCGTGCCGATCCGAAAGCGCGTCACCGTCGAGGCCGGCGAACCGATGAAAGCCGGCAGTTGGACGGGGATGCCGCTGACGTGGAAGGCCTCTTTTCCCGCCAAGCTGTTCCCCGTGATGGAGGGCAAGGTCGAGCTGGCTCCGGTCGACGGCCTGACGACCAGGCTGACGGTCAGCGGAATGTACGAACCGCCACTCGGTCGGGTCGGCAGGCAGCTCGACGAAGCGGTCATGCACCGGGTGGCAGAAGCCACCGTCAAGGAGCTGGCGGAGTCGATCGCCGAGCGGCTCGAGGGCAGCCTGCGCTGACTCGCTGAGCGGGGCCCGGTCGCGGCGGGCCATTCGGCCCTGTATGGACTTCCCCTGCGGGACTTAGCCTGTTTTCAGAGCGAGAAGCCCAGGGCCGCAAGGCGACACCTGAGATAAGGATGAAATGGCTTTTGCCGACCCCGGCCTCTCGCTCTTCTTCTTTTACCGAGAGCCGGGAGTCGTGGTGTGCCGAGCGAGATAGGCGGCAGCTTCGGCCCGGCGTGCCACCTCGAGCTTGGAGAGGATCGTGGACACGTAGTTCTTGACCGTCTTCTCGGCCAGCTTCAGCTCTTTGCCGATCTGGCCGTTGGTCTTGCCCTTGGCCACCAACGTGAGGATGCGCTCCTCCTGGGCTGACAGCCGCGCGAGCTTCTCGTCGCGCATCGTCTTGCCCTTGCGCAGGCGCTCCAGGACGGACCGGGTGACCTCGGGATCGAGCAAGCTCCTGCCTGCGCCGACCTCACGGATGGCGCGGATCAGCTCGCCGCCTCGGATCTGCTTGAGCACGTAGCCGGCGGCGCCGGCCATGATCGAAGCGAACAGTGCCTCGTCGTCGGCGAAGGACGTCAGCATCAGCACCTGCGTCTTCTCGAGCCTGGCGCGGATCTCGCGGGTGGCTTCGATGCCGCTGCCGTCTGCGAGGCGGACGTCCATCACGACGACGTCGGGTTTGGTCCGCACGGCCTGGTCGATGGCCTCTTGCACCGATCCTGCCTCCGCGACGACGGTGAGGTCGTCGTTGGCGTTGATCAGCGCCTTCACCCCGTCCCTGACGACCTCGTGATCGTCTACGAGCAGGATGCGTAGGCGGGTGTTCGGCATAGCCGCTATCGTCGCACTCCACGGCGCAGAGCAGGACGGCCCGTGGTCCCTTTGCGGACAGGACGAACGGCACTGTCTTGATGCACCGGAAAAGTGATTCGAACGCTGGTGCCCGCGCCGTTCTTGCTGGTTATCTGAAGTCTTCCCCCCAACGACGCTGCCCGCTCTCCCATGTTTCGCAGCCCATTGCCTTGGGAGTCCAGGCGCGGGTCAAAGCCTGATCCATCGTCTTCGATGGCGAGCAACGCCTCGCGTCCCAATCGGACGAGCCGCATCGTGGAGCTTTTCGCGTTGGCGTGCCTAACGACATTGGAGAGCGCCTCCCGGGCGAGCTGAACGATGTCGTGCGATCGGCCGGATAGGCTGGCAGCCAGCTCGCTGTCGACCTCGACGACAACCTTGGCCGGAGATTGTGAGTCGACCTCTTCTCCGAGGGCGCGAAGTGCCTGGTCCAGCTGCCGGTCGGCGAGGATCCCGGGCCTCAGTCCGAAGATGTAGTTCCGCAGGTCGCGGATGACCTTGTCGAGCTCGCCCACCGCCCCTTCGATGCGCGCCGCCTGCTCGGGAGAACCTGTCATCAAAGCCGTGCCCTGGAGACCCATCCCGACCGCAAACAGAGACTGGATGACACCGTCGTGCAGCTCCCTGGCGATGCGCTCCCGGTCCTCCATCAGGCCCACCCGCTGCACATCTGCCTGCGCGCGGACGTACTCCATCGCCACCGAGGCCTGGTCCGCAAACGTCTCGACGAGCTGGACGGTCTTCTGATCGAAGCGACGCCCGCCCTTCATGTTGGCGACTGTCAGTGTCCCGGTGGCGCGGCCGCCCACGCGAAGCGGCACGAATATGGCTGGTCCTACGCGCCCCAGGCGAACGATCGGTTGATACGCGGCGCGATGGGCGCTCGCGTCATCCGTGACGAGGGGCCGGCCCGACTCCATCACATCGCCTGAGATCGATTTTGACGCCGGCATCAACTGCCCTCGAACCTGTGCCGCGTGGGCACCGACCGCGGCCGCGACCACGAGCTGGTCAGGGTTCGAGCCGGCGGTCGCAATCGTCGCCAAGTCCGCGCCGGCCAAATCGCGTGCGCGCTCTGCGATCCGTGTAAGCAGAGAATCGGCGTCTACGCCGGCGAGTATGTCGCTGGTTGTAGCTCTTAGGGCGTCGAGCCATCGCTCTCGCCGGCGGGTCTCCTCGTAGAGCGTCGCATTGGCGATGGCGACTCCGGCCTGCGTGGCCAGGATGACGACCGACTCCTCGTCCTCTTTAGTGAATGTCCTGGCGCTCCGCTTTTCGGTGAGGTAGATGTTGCCGAACACCTTGCCCATCGCCTGCACCGGCGCACCAAGGAATGAGTGCATGGGAGGGTGATGAGCTGGAAATCCAACCGACTTGGCATGGCCGGCGATATTGGCGATCCGTATCGGCCGCGGCTGCCGGATCAGCAGCCCAAGGACACCGCGGCCGCGCGGCAGCGCACCGATGGACGTCCTCTGCTTGGCTGAGAGGCCGGTGGTGATGAACTCCACCAGGTCGCCTCCTTCGCCGATCACTCCGAGCGCTCCGTATCGAGCATCCGTGAGCTGAGCGGCGAGGTCCACGATCCGCTGGAGAACGACCGGCAGAGACAGCTCCGAAGCGAGGGCAAGGCCCGCTTCGAGCAGCACGTCCTTGCGATCCTGCCTATCGCTCACGGTGGCGAATCTACGCCATGGCCCACTTGAACGTGAGACAGCGGCTTTGGTCCTTCTTGGGCCGGGCCGGAGGCCCATGCCCGGCCGGGCCATTCGACCCTACGGCACCGGCGGAGACGGTGGGAACCTGCTGTCATGAGCACCACGAAGCGGTTCGAGAGAATCCTCCTCGCCACCGACGGCAGCGAGGCGTCGCAGGCGGCGGTCGACGCCACCATCGCGATCGCGAAGTCGCCAATCGCGAAAGTCATGGTCGCGCACGTCTGGAACCTCGAGGTGCACCATCGCCACGGCCATTGGGACGTAGAGGTTCGCAGCGACGCCGCGAAGCTCGTGGACGCTGCGGTCGAGCGGGTGCTCCGCGCCGGGGTTATCGCCGAGCGCGAAATCATAAGGGCGGACCGCAATCACGTTGCCGCCGCAATTGCCATCGCCGCCAAGAACTTCGGGGCCGACCTCGTGGTGATCGGTTCGCGGGGCCTGTCGGATTGGCAGTCGCTGACGCAGCACAGCGTCAGCCACCAGCTGCTCTGCGCCGTCGATTGTCCGCTGCTGATCGTGCGCGGCCTGCCGGCCGGCGCCACAGCTCGGGCATCGAAAATTCTTCTGGCCATAGCGGGCGGTGACGACCTCGCACCCGGTGTGCGAGCAGCCGTCGCGGTCGCAGAGCAAGGCGCATCGGTGATGGTTGTGCACGTCGCCCAGGCCATCTTTGGACTGGAAGGTTTCGCCTACGTGGAGTCCGATGAGGAGATTCGGGACACGATGGCACGCGCCTGCGGGTTCGTGATCGACGCGGGCATCAACGTCCAGGGCATGATCGCCCACGAAGGCCCGGTCGCCAAGGCTGTGGCCGAGATCGCCCAGGACTGGAATGCAGACCTCATCGTCATCGGCTCGAGCCGAATGCGCGACCTCGCGAGCCGGTTCCTGGGTTCCGTATCGCATGACCTGCTTCATTTGACCGACCGGCCGGTCTTGATCGCCGAGCGGGTGACGGCGTGATAGCTCTACGAAGGCATCAGACCGTATCCGACGTCATGACCAGCCGAGTTCATGTCGCGCGCCCTATGACTCCGTTCAAGCGGCTGGTTCAGCTGATCGAGGAAAACAAGATCAGCGCGGTTCCCATCGTGGATGGGCAAGGGATTCCGGTCGGCATCGTCTCGGAATCGGATCTGCTCTTCAAAGAGCGACGCCACGAGCTCGAATCGGAATCGAGCCTGCTGCACCCGCGCCGCCGGCGACAAGAACGAGCCAAAGCGGAGGGAATCGTCGCCTGGGAGATCATGACGAAACCACCGATCACCGTGCGATCCGACACCACTCTGCCCCGAGCGGCACGCCTGATGCAGGAACGCAATGTCAGACGGCTGGTTGTCGTGGACGAGCGGGACAAGATCGTGGGCATCGTCAGCCGCAGCGACTTGCTCCAGGTTTTCCTTCGCACGGATGACGACCTTCGTGAGGAGGTGCTCTCGACGATCGTTCCGTCCATGCTCCTGTCGGACCCGGACTCGGTGCAAGTCGCCGTCCGCTGGAACGTGGTGACCCTATCGGGCGAGGTCGATCGCAAGAGCGATGCAGAGATATTTGCCGGCGTGATCCGAGAGATCGATGGCGTCGTGGACGTCGTCAATGGACTGACGTACAGGTGGGACGACACAGATGTCGCGCTGGCCGCGTCCGTATCACTGCAGCGCTCGTTCAGGGGCGCCTGAACACCGCTCTATCTAGGGTCAAAGGTCCTTTCGAAATCAGGTCTGAATACCCTGGATCGCGGCCGCGATCACATGCAGGCTGGTGACCAAGGAGGATGTAATGGATCTGACTGTTGCAGTAGTCGTGGCGATCGTCGCTGCGATGCCCGTGGCCGTCTGGGTCACATGGTGGCTGCTCGCCGATATGGGCCAGAGGGCGACTGGCTCGTACAGCGCCGTGCACCATGCGCCCGCAGCGGGACCTCGTCGCCGGGCTGCTTGAGGAAGGATCAGCAGGCGGGTGTGATGAGCGACGGAGCTCCCCCATCACGCACGGACGAGCTTGAAACGCGGACGAGCTACGGCTCGCCCGAAATGCCTTGGCCGCCGGCAAGCCAGATCCTCGAGTGTCTGCCGGATGGCGTCGTGGTCGCGAACGGCGAAGGCAGGATCCTGTTCGCCAACCGACAAGCGGAACAGATGACCGGCTACACGCGCGAGGAGCTTGGCCGTCACCTGATTGAGCTCCTGGTTCCTCCACGACTTCGCGCGATCCACAAGGAACGGCGCCAAGCGTTTTACAGGTCCCAGAGGGGCGCACGCGCGATGGGGACTGCGGAGTATGACTTCCGAGCCCGGCGCAAAGACGGGAGCGAGTTCTCGGCAGATATCGCCCTCGGTTCGATCGACACACCTGGCGGTCGTCAAACCGTGGCCGTGATTCGGGACATCACGCAGCGTAAGCAGCTGGAGTCCGCGTTGGAGCATATGGCCCTGCACGACCCCCTCACGGGTCTTGCCAACCGAACGCTGTTTTTCGATCGTCTGAACCAGGCCCTGCTGACCGCGGGTCGGGATCGTAACCAGGTAGCGCTTGTGATGATGGACGTTGACCGTTTCAAGTCCATCAACGATGCGTACGGCCACCTGGTCGGTGATCAGGTGCTTCGGAAGCTGGCCATCAGGTTGACCTTTCCAATGCGCGCCTCCGACACCATCGCCAGGATCGGCGGTGATGAGTTCGCGTGGATCCTGCCACGAGTCGCGAGTCGCGACTCAGCGGTACGCATCGTGTGCACGTTGTTGCGCGCCCAGGTGGGAAATCTGGTGGTCGGCCAGCAACGCATCGAGGTCGGCGTGTCGACCGGAATGGCGCTCTATCCGGACGATGGCCAGGACACTGACAGCCTCATGCGCAAGGCGGATCTGGCGCTTTACGCAGCGAAGCGGAAGGTCGCCGCCCATCCTCCCTCCATCGATCCGAGCGGCATCACCGCTCCGACCGGTAGCGACGCCGACTAGACCAGACACGCAGGATTGTCTCTGATGGCCGGGACAGGTCCTCGATCCTCACGCACCGATGAATTTCGGGTCCAGGCCGAGTCTTACCTACAGGATTCGATTAGCACCTAAGGAGCCTGACCATGACCACCAGTAGGACGACCGACACGAAGGGCACCGGCCAGTATGCCAACGTCAACGGCCTCAACCTCTACTACGAGACCCACGGTGCCGGACGGCCGCTGATCCTCCTGCACGGCGGACTCATGTCGAACGAGACGTTCGGCCCGGTCCTACCCCTACTCGCGGAGCGCCACCAGGTCATCGCCCCCGACCTGCAAGGACACGGCCGGACTGGCGACATCGATCGACCAATCGACGTTCGGCTGATGGCCGACGACATCGCCGCCCTGATCGACAATCTGGGGCTGGAGAAGCCGGACGTGGTCGGCTACTCGCTCGGCGGTGGCGTGGCGCTTCACACGGCTGCGAAGTACCCGGCCAAGGTTCGCCGGCTGGTCGCGGTCTCAGCGAACATCCGCCCCGACGCGATCTATGCGGAGATGCGAGTGCAGCAAGGCCAGGTCGGCGCGGACGCCGCCGAGTTCATGAAAGACACGCCGATGTACCAGCTCTACCACAGGGTCGCACCACATCCCGAGGACTTCCCGAAGCTGCTCGACAAGATCGGCGCGTCGATGGCGAAGGACTTCGATTTCGCCGACGAGGTCCGCGGTCTCCAGGTGCCCACGCTCATCGTCGCCGCCGACGCCGACATGGCTCCTCCGAGCCACTACGTCGAGGTGTTCAAGCTGCTCGGTGGCGGAGTCCGCGACGGTGGCTGGATGGGCGAGGGACGGCCGGCGGGCGGTCACGCGCTGGCGATCTTGCCGGGCCTGACCCACTACAACATCGGCGCCTCGCCACTGTTGGCTGTGGTAGCGCTGGCCTTCCTCGACGACCAGCCGGCCTGACCACTCAGGCGGACGCGGGTGGCTGACCGCGATACGGGCTCAACGGTAGCCAGAGCGTTGTCTGCGATGCGGGTGATACAACAGGCCTGATGAGCGGCCCCGATGTGCCATTCACAACGCGACCCGAGCTCAAGGGGATGTTCGGAATGGCGAGCTCTACGCACTGGATGGCCACCCAGTCAGCAATGGCGGTTCTCGAAACGGGCGGCAATGCATTCGACGCCGCGGTTGCAGGCGGGTTGGTGCTTCAGGTGGTGGAGCCTCATTTGAACGGTCCCGGCGGCGAGGTTCCTATCATCCTTTGGGATTCGTCGCACCGCCGAGTCGAGGTGATTTGCGGTCAGGGCCCAGCCCCGAGGGCGGCCGGCCCGGAGCGGATTCGGTCGATGGGAGTTGATGAGATTCCCGGCACGGGCCTGCTTGCGGCGTGCGTGCCCGGTGCCTTCGCGGGTTGGATGGCGCTGCTTCGCGATCACGGGACGCGGCGGCTCGAGGACGTTTTGCACTTCGCGATCGAGTACGCGGAGGCGGGGTATCCGATCCTGCCGCGCATCGCTTATGTGATCGCGTCGGTGGAGGAGCTCTTCCGCACCCACTGGCCAACGTCCGCTTCGGTCTACCTACAAGAAGGTGTGCCCACAGCCGGCGGCCGGCTTCGGAATCGCGATCTCGCGCTCACCTACAAGCGATTGTTGCGCGAAGCGAAGGCCGTCGGTGGCGGTCGCGAGCAGCAGATCGATGCGGCGCTGGCAGGGTTCTACTCCGGATTTGTCGCCGAAGCCATCGAGAACCATTGCCGAACCGAGTCGATGGACAGCTCGGGAACGCCGCATGCAGGCCTCCTGACAGGCCGCGATCTCGCGAACTACAGGGCCGATCACGAGTTGGCTGTATCGGCCGACTTCGGGGCGTGGACCGTCGCTAAATGCCGGCCCTGGAGCCAGGGCCCCGTTTTCCTGCAGCAGCTGCGTCTGCTGGAGGGCTTCGATCTCGCCCGAACCGGCTTCCTGTCCGCCGATCACATCCACACTGTCATCGAATGCGCGAAGCTCGCGTTCGCGGACCGCGAGGCCTGGTACGCGGATCCCGCATTCGTCGAGGTGAACATCGAAGGCCTGCTCGCCCGCGACTATGCGAACGCCCGCCGCGCCCTGGTCGGCCCGAGCGCATCGCTGGAGCTCAGGCCAGGCACGCCTGGCCGACTCGAGCCGCGCCTTCCGCACCGCGGTGCGCAAGAAATTGCGGACGGCCACTGGACGGGCACGGGCGCGCTAGCCGTCGGCGAGGTGCGGGGTGACACGGTTCATATTGCTGTAGCCGATCGCCTCGGGAACATGGTCGCTTGCACTCCCAGCGGAGGTTGGTTGCAGAGCTCTCCCGTGATCGAGGGTCTGGGCTTCTGCCTCGGCACCAGGGCGCAGATGTTCAACCTCGATCCCGACCACCCAAACCACGTTGAGGGCGGCAAGCGGCCAAGGACGACTCTCAGCCCATCGCTTGCCCTGCGCGATGGCGAGCCGCGCATCGCCTTCGGCACCCCTGGTGGCGACCAGCAAGATCAGTGGTCTCTGGAGTTCTTCCTTGCTCATGCGGCCTTCGGCCATGACCTACAGGCGGCGATCGATGCGCCCATGTTCCACTCGGCGCATTTCCCTAGCTCGTTTGCGCCCCATGAGGCGTATCCCGGTCGCGTTCACATGGAGTCACGTGTGGACGGTGCTGTTTCCGACGAGCTGCGCCGCCGGGGACATGAGGTGGTGGAAATGGGCCCGTGGTCGCTGGGTCGTTTGTGCGCAGTTGGCCGCGACCCGGACTCCGCTCTGCTGTCTGCGGCGGCGAGCCCGCGGGGCGGTCAGGCCTACGCGGCCGGCCGGTAAGAAGGAGTCAGGACCGAAGCCTCGGATCCAGCGCATCTCGCAGCGAATCGCCCAGCCAGTTGAAGCTGAAGACAGCCACCGAGATGGCGGCGCCAGGCACGATCGCCAGCCACGGGTCGTTGTTCAGAAATGTGCGGCCGGAGTTGATCATCTGACCCCAATCCGGAGTCGGCACCTGGGCGCCAAGACCCAGGAAGGAAAGCGTCGCCTCGGCCAGGATGGCAAACCCGGCGGAGAGTGAGACTTGCACGATGATGGGGTTCAGAAGGTTCGGCAAGATGTGGCCGAACACCAGCCGCAGGGGCTGGGCTCCCAAGGAGCGCGTGGCGGTGACGAACTCCATGTGCTTCAGCTGCAGGACCTGTCCCCGCACCAGGCGTGCATAAGCGGGGATGGCAACGATGCCGATGGCGATCATTGCGTTACGAAGGCCGGGACCAAGAGCTGCCACCAGCGCGATCGCGAGGATCAGGCCGGGGAAGGCGAGGAGGGCGTCGATGAACCGCATCAGCAACAGATCGGTGACGCCGCCCGCATAGCCGCAGACCAGACCGATGATTCCGCCGGCGAAGAAGCCCACCGCGACTGCCACGAACGCGACTGGCAATGAGACTCGCGTCCCCCAGAGCACCCGGCTGAGGAGGTCTCTCCCAAGCTCGTCCGTGCCCAGAAGGTGGCCAGGGCTGAGCGGAGGAAGGTAAGGGTTGTCAGGGTTGACAGCGAGGGGGTCGTGGGGCGAGAGGATCGGCGCCACCAGCGCGACCAGGAACAGCAAAGCCACGAACGCGGACGCCAGGGTGACTCGAGGATATTTGCCGGCGAGTGCGAGCCCGCCGACCCGGGCTGGGCGCACGGGTTGCGGTTCCGAGATCAACGGCGCGCTGCTCACAGCAGTTGGGCTCGCGTCATGAGTAGGAGATCCGAGGGTCGACCCAGCGATACACAAGGTCGACCAGGAGGTTGGCGAGCATGTACGAAAAGGCGGCCAGGAGCACGATCGCCTGGACCACGGTGTAATCACGGTCGGAGATCGATTCCACGGCCAGCCTGCCCACTCCCGGCCATGTGAACACCGTTTCCGTGACGACTGCGCCCTCGATGATGCCCCCGATCTGGAGACCGACGATGGTCACGACGGGGATGAGTGCGTTCTTGAGCGCATGGATGAAGATGACGCGCTGCCACGAGGCGCCTTTCGCCCATGCCGTACGCACGTAGTCGTTGTTGAGGACCTCGATCATCGATGAACGGGTGAAGCGCATGTTGATCGCCGCGCCGGCGGTTCCCAGCGCGATGGCCGGCAGCACCACGTGGTGCAGGCTCTCGATGGGGTCCTGACCTAGGGGGATGTAGCCACCGAAGGGAAAGAGCCGCAGCGATACCGACAACACGAAGATGAGCACGACCCCGATGAAGAAGTTTGGGAGTGATACGCCCGCGACGGTGATGCCGGTGGCGATGTAGTCGGCCAACGAGCCGCGTTTGACGGCCGCGATTGTGCCTAGCGGGATAGCGATGATCAACGACCACAGCAAAGCCGCGGTGCCGAGCTCGAGGGTAGCCGGCAGCCGCTCGGTGATGGCTGTGCCGACGGGCTGGTGGGTCGTGATCGAGCGCCCGAAGTCGCCGTGAGCGATGCGGCCGAGCCAGATGACGTACTGGACGTAGATCGGCTTGTCGAGGCCGAGCTGTTGATGGATCGCGGCGATCGCCTGTGGCGAACGGTCCTCGCCGAGAACAATCAGCGCGGGATCGCCGGGGGTGAGATGGATGAGCATGAAGACCCCCACCGTCACCAGGAAGGCGACCGGCAGCATCAGGAGCAGACGGCGCAGAACGTAGGTCAACATGCCGGCCCGTTTCCCGGCATCAATCTATTGGGTTGTGAGAGCCAAGGCCCGCTAGCTCTTCCAGACCTCCCCCATGCGGATCATCAGGTCGGGATAGAGCGTGAAGCCCTGGATCTTGGTGCTCGAGATTTGCGCGCTGACACCGAAAACGCTGAACACGTAAGGAGCATCGGCCACGATCTGCTTCTGGGCGTTGTCGTAATCCTGCTTCCGCTTGGCTTGGTCTGTGGTCGTGCGGGCGTCTTCCAACCACGCGTCGACCTGCGAGTTGCTGTAGAGACTGTCATTGAAGTCGCCGCCCGTGTGCCACCAGGCGTAGATGTTGCCGTCAGGGTCGATCCGTCCTGACCAGTTGACTCCGCACGCCTGGAACTGGTGGTTGGCGCATTCCTGCTGGTAGGTGGCGAACTCCTCCGTCTGGATGTTCATCGTGATGCCGGCAGCGGCCAACTCTGCCTGCATGAGCTGGGCCAGCTGCTGCAGGACAGGATCAGACGTGGTTTTGTACGTGAAGCTGAAGCCGGTCGCCGTGTTCTTGGCCGCGGTTGGGTTGGCGTGGTCATAGATCTTCTCGCTTGAGTCGAAGGCCCAGCTCGACGGCGGGATCGGCCCGTAACCGACCACGCCGATGTTGAAGTTGATGTTCTTCAAGATCGCGTAGCGGTCGATCGCAAGCGCGACCGCCTTCCGCTTGGCCGGATCGTTGAACGGCGGCGCCCCTGTGTTGAGCTCGAACCCATTGAACCCGAGCGCAGGCGTACTGCGGTAGATGAAGCCGGAGTCCGCCTTGAGCCCCGCGACGTCCTTGGCGGCGATGGTCCGGGCGATGTCGATGTCGCCGGTCTTGAGGGCGGCGAGGATCGCGTTGACGTCGGGTATGGCCCGGTAAGTGAGCCCGTCCAGGTAGGGGAGTCCGCTTTTCCAATAGCTGGGATTCTTGGTCAGGTTCAGATGGTCGTTGCGCTTCCACTCGACGAACTGGAAGGGCCCGCTGCCGGCGTTCATCGGTGCCAGAGAGAAGTTCTGACCGCCCTTCTGCACCGCAGCCATCGACAGCATCATCCCGGCGCGGTCGACCAGCGTCGCCAGCAAGGTGGCATCAGGTTTCTTGAGGTGGAAGGTGACGTGGGTGTCGTCGACCACCTCGACGCTGCTGACACTGGCAAGATCGGACTTGCGCCGAGAGTTGGCGGTGGTCTTGTAACGGGTGATGTTGTCTTTGACGGACTGGGCGTTGAAGGCCGTCCCGTCCTGGTATTTGACCCCCGATTGGAGCGTGAACTTGTAGTTCATGGGGTCGGAGATATCCCACGATTTCACCAACCCAGGCTTGATCGACAGACTGGGATCGATGGTGAAGAGCGAGTCATACATGTTGTAGAAGACCTCGCGCTCCACCAGCAGGGAGGAGTCGAGCGGATCAAGTGTGCGCAGCTCGCTCTCGAGCGCGATGGTGGCGGTGCCGCCGTGTTTGGGCGTTGCCGACTGGTTGTTGCCCCCACCCCCGGACCCGCATGCGACGACCATGACCAGACAGGCGGCGGCAAGTCCGACTCGTCTCATCTCCACACACTCCTGAACGATGCCAACTCCCAAGCAGCGACCAAATAATTAGGCAATGGCGCCTCACCGGTGTCAACCGTGAGATCGACTAAGCCCCTTTCCGCTCCGGTGGA
>Ga0207646_10002300_pt1 | contig 22687 bp, 17 predicted proteins | sample KBSK5502metaG_FD_184343 | JGI IMG/M metagenome (GOLD analysis project Ga0207646, IMG submission 184343) | Corn, switchgrass and miscanthus rhizosphere microbial communities from Kellogg Biological Station, Michigan, USA - KBS K5-50-2 metaG... | ecosystem: Host-associated > Plants > Roots >... | reverse complement strand
TTCATGGCATCTTCATTTGCTTCGGCTACCTAGGATGATATGCAAGTTCATGTCATTAAAGGTCAGACTCAATTTCTGGCTTTCCGTGCCATGCACTGGAAGCTGGTTGTGCCTGTCGTTATGCGTTAATCCCCAGCAAAATCTCGATCGTTTACCTTGCGCTGAGCGGCGGAAGGCGAGTGGCCCAACTTGGCTGAACAGCGTCCTACACATATTCGATGGCGAATTCTGTCGATTGTGACCTTAATTATGGTTGCGACGGCGCTCGGCCGTCTAAATCTAGGCATCGCCGGTAAGTACATTCAGGATGAGTTTAGTTTCACCACTCAGACCATGGGGTGGATTCTCGGGGCTTTCAGCTTCGGATATGCCCTTTTTCAAATTCCATGTGGCTGGGCCGGCGATCGTTTTGGTCCGCGTACCACGCTGACGTTTGCCATATTGTGGTGGTCAACTTTCACCGTTTTAATGAGTTTCGTTCCTTCGCTGTTCCGTAGTTCGTGGTGGAATCTCGCGTGGGCATTTGCAATTGTTCGATTTTTTACTGGCGCCGGTGAGGCTGCGAGCTATCCCAATGCCAACAAGATAGTCGCATTCTGGACGGCGAAGGAGGAACGCGGCATCGGAAGCAGCTTGCTGCTGGGTGGAGTCGGCGCAGGCGGGATTTTCGCGCCGATTCTGCTTTCCAGAGCCATCGAGCGATGGGGATGGCGTTCTTCTTTCGTTCTGAGCGGACTGCTTGCGGTGACAATCGCGCTGGTTTGGTTTCTGTATTCCACCAACCGGCCGGAGGAACATCGTGCCGTCAACTCAGCTGAACTGAATCTGCTGGGATCAACTTGGCGCGGCAACGGCCATCATTCATTTCAGTTAAGTGGTACTCCGTGGGGCAAGATTCTTTCCAGCAAGTCGGTTTGGGGACTGATCCTGAGTTATTTCTGTCATGGCTACACGCCATACATTTTCTTCACCTGGTTCTTCATTTACCTTACGCGCGTTCGAGGCCTGACCGTCGCAAGGGGCGGCTGGTGGGGGGCGACTCCATTTATCGCCATGACATTGATGGCGCCACTCGGGGGCTGGCTGTCCGACAAAGCCGTGACTCGCTTTGGCCGGCGTCATGGACGCCGAAGCACAGTGTGGATCGGCATGACTGCATCCGCGCTCATGCTTCTTGCGGGTGGTCGCGCGGTAGGCGATACCTCAGCCATTTTGCTGCTGTCCCTTGGGGCGGGGTTCAGCAGCTTTGCTGCTCCAAGTTGGTGGGCTAGTTGCATCGACATGTCTCCGAATTATTCGGGATCACTTTCTGGTTTGATGAACACGTGCGCCAACATTGCCGGCGGCATCGCGCCGATTCTGACGGCACACTTGGCGACCGCATTTGGCTGGACCACAGCGCTGGATGTCGCGGCATTGGTGAGTTTCTCGGGTGGCGTCATCTGGTTGGCTGTGGACGCCAGCGACAATATTGAAACGGATGCGGAATTCAGATTCAGAGAGGCAGGAGCAATCTAAACCTACATTCAATACTGGTGGCAAAATCAGCAGGTGGGGCGAGTTTTACTTCGATTGGATTTGCAAGGAGGCGTTCGTGAAGAGAATGACGACCGTGTTTCGCGAAATGTTGGAGAGCCCAGGAATTATCCACGCCCCGATTGCTTATGACCCCTTGACCGCGAGAATTGCGGAGCAGGTCGGATTTCGAGCCTTGGACTTAGGTGGCTACGCTCTAGGGGCGAGCTCATGTGTGCCGGAGCCGCTTCTCAGCCTGGAAGAAGTTCTCATGGCGACGCGACGCATTACCGCTGCAGTATCTATCCCCTTGATGGTCGACGGCGGCGCCGGCTATGGAGATCCGGTTCACGTAATTCGAACCATCCAAGAGCTCGAACGCGCTGGCGCTGCTGCCGTCCATATTGAAGACCAGGTTTATCCAAAGCGTGTGCACTATCACAAAGGTCTTGAGCATGTGATTTCGGCTGAGGAAATGTGCGAAAAGATTCGCTACGCGGTACGAGCTCGCCGTGACCCAGACTTCGTAATCGCAGCCCGAACCGACGCTATGATTTCGGAAAGCTTCGCCGAGGGCATTCGCCGGGCGAACATGTATGCAGAAGCTGGAGCCGATATGGTGATGCTTTTTCCCAACACGATTGAAGAAGCCTGCAGAGCTCCAGTTGAAGTACGTGCGCCGCTGATCTTTGTGAACAGCGAAGGCAATCGATTTGGAAGGCCGATCTTTTCGATAACAGACCTTCAAAGCATGGGCTACAAGATGGCCAATGACGCAATCAGCGCGATCATGGTCGCTTTCAAAAGCGTAAAAGACCTATTTTCGCGTCTTCATGAAACCGGCCGTACGGGCATGGACCAATCGGTTTTCGTTAAGGTGCGCAAGGAAGTTGAAGACGCCATCGGGCTGGAGGAGTTTTACCGGATCGAGGAAGAAACGGTGGAAAAGAAAGCCTAGAAACTTCCATCCGTTCTACCACTGGATCCCAAAAGGAACGTTACAGCGTGGACCAAAACCCTTCACCCGTCGAAGCTGCAAAAATCCAGAACACGAACTTAGTTCCCACCCGGGTGCGTTGGCATGTAGTTACGCTGCTGGCGATCATGGCCGGATTGACCTATATCGATCGGCTCAATCTCGGAATTGCCGGCAAGTACGTTCAAGAAGAATTCAAATTTGATTCCCAGACCATGGGCTGGATCTTCGGTGCATTCAGCCTGGGCTATGCCGTATTTCATCTTCCCGGAGGATGGCTAGCGGATCGCTTCGGATCGCGCCGTGTCTTAACAGGAGCGATTCTGTGCTTTTCCATTTTTACGGCGGTAACCGCGATCGCGCCCAGCCTGCCTGTCCTGGGATTGCTTGGAGCGGCATGGTCATTTGCAATTGTTCGCTTCGTCATGGGGCTTGGCGAGGCGGCTGCCATCCCAGTTGGCAACAAGATGATGGCTTACTGGCTGGGAGAAAAAGAGCGTGCGTTTGGAACCAGCATTTTCCTGGCAGGAGTTGGAGCAGGAGGCGTCGCCGCACCCGTTCTTGTTGGCTGGATGATCAGACACTGGGGTTGGCGAGCGTGCTTTTTGCTCTTAGGAGCTGCTGGAACAGTTTTGGGGGCTCTTATCTACAAATACGTGACTAATCATCCGGAAGAGCATCCGGGAGTCAATGCGGCAGAGCTCGCGAGTATCCGTTCTTCTTCGAAAATTGGACCGACTCCAAACCAGAGCGTTGTGGTCAACAAGGTTCCATGGATTAAGGTTTTTTCGAGTCCCTCCATGTGGGGACTGATGATCAGCCATTTTTGTCTGGTATATCCGGTCTACATTTTCGTGACCTGGTTTTTTATTTACCTGGTACGCGTGCGCGGTGTCGCCATACCAAAAGCAAGTTTGTGGACATCGGCGCCCTTCATAGCCAATTTGTTTATGGTTCCTCTGTGGGGATGGCTCTCAGACCGTGCAGCGGAAACGCTTGGCAAACGGCGAGGGCGGAGAGCGACCGTGTGGCTAGGCGTGGCCTGCTCCGCGGGCCTGCTCTGGTCGGGAAGCCATACAGCAAATAACACGCTTGCGATCGCGCAACTTGCAGCTGCGGGTGGACTCAACTTCGCCGCCTCTTCTGTTCTTTGGACTACATGTAATGACATTGCGGCAAAGTATTCAGGATCGATTTCCGGCCTTATGACCACCTTTGGCAGCCTGGGAGGATGGTTGTCACCGATCCTAACCGCTGCCATCGAGACTCGATTTGGTTGGACCTACGCTCTGGATTTTGCGGCGTTGGTGACTCTGGTCAGCGGTTTCGCGTGGTTTCTGATAAACGCTGATCAAGCGATAGATTAATCACCAGATCAGTTTCAGACCGAGTTGTACCTGACGCGAAGGAGTTTGGGTCGAGTTGATCAAACCAGCGCCAGAAACCGGATTCCCCAGCTCATCGAAAACGGCCTGGTGGTCGAGAGGCGGAGCAAAATTCGGATGGTTGAAAGCATTGAAAATCTCAACTCTTAACTGTGCATTAAAACGATCCGCGATTTTTTTGATGTAGGTGTTCTTCAAGACTGACAGATCGAAATTCGAGACCCCCGGGCCGATGATGGAATTGCGCCCGGTGTTGCCACGGAGTGTGGCCGGGCTGGGGAACGCAAAGCACTCCAGCTTGAGGTAGTCAGCAGGATTCCCGACATTAATAGGGTTGTTGCACGTTCCTCCGGTGAGACGAATCGGTACGTCATAGGGATCGGTGCTGTTCAAGCCTAAAGGATCGCCACCGATGGTGACCGTGAATGGGGAACCTGTGCTGGCTTGGTAAGTTCCGCCGAACTGCCATCCACTGGCCAGTGATCCCTCAATCCCTCGGAGTGATGCAGGTGAGGGAATCTCCCAGGTAAAACGCACCGAAAGGTTGTGTGCGACGTTGAAATCGGAAAGTCCGCGATTGAGACGAAGGTCAAACCACGGCAAACTTGCAATGGAGTTGGCAAATTGATCGCCGGCGATAGTTGCCGAACCTGTATCAATGCTCTTCGCCCAAGTGTAGGAAGCCTGGGCCTGCACACCATGCGCAGTCCTTCCTTTGAGCTGTAGTTGAAGGGCGTCGTAGTTCGAGTCACCCCGCCACATGAGAATGTCGAGCCGGCCGACATTAGGATTCAGCTTCTGTCCACCGCTGGCGGGCCACAAGTATCCTGCGGGCGTAAGTTGGGGCAACACAATGTTACCGTCATCGACGCGGAAGGGTTGATGCACGCCGCGTGAGCCCACATAGCCTATCAACGCAGTCGAATTCTTGGTGGGATCAAGCTCAACGTTCAGGTTCCACTGCATCACGTAATTGCGCGATGGATCAGGTTGAATGTAAATATTTCGCAGCGTCTTTGGATCCGCGGAAGACAGCGATACCGCGGTGAGCGGAAATGAGTTTGCCGGCAGATTGGTGGGTGTACCGAGTTGAAAAAATGGAGCGGCAAATAATGACAGCAGCTCAAATTCGTATGGCAGCGGAAGGACGTCGAACATACCAAATCCGGATCGTATGGCGACCTTTCCGTTTCCAAACGGATCCCAGGCCAAACCGAGTCGGGGCTCGAAGTTGCGCAGAGTCGGGTTAGAAAAATATGGGTCGCCAAGGTGGGGAAGAGGATCTGTCAGGTGTCGCAGGGTAGCAAGTCTTCCATGCGCGTCCGTGGGGACAGTTGCCATCTCGTATCGAATTCCAAGATTCACGGTGAAGTTCCTGTACCATCGAAAGTCATCTTGTGCGTAGGCGGACGCCACAGTTTGCCGGAGACCTCGCGGGGAAATTGTTCCTGGCAGCCCGATGTCCAGCGAGTAAGGACGGTTCCTAAGAAAATCGGAAATTGACTTAAACGTGAACACCCCATTTGGGTTGCTTTCCGCCAGCGAGTTGTTCCGTATGCGCTCGAGGGAGACGCCGAACCGCAACGAATGGTTGCCCCTGCTGAGTGCGATGTCGTCGTACGCCTGGATAGAGTTCCAATGAAAATTGAAAACCGAACTCGCACCTAAACCTCCTGCAAAGTCGGTAAGTTCGAGTACGCTGATGCCGCCCGCCGTATGTCCCGGAAGGAATCCCAGCGACACATCGCCCGCCAATGGGTTGATTGCTCCCGGTGTTTGTCCCAGCAAGGCAACGACTCGGTTAAATCCCAATCGAAACGAGTTGACTGATTGTGATCCGAAAGTGTGGCTCTCCAAAAGAGTAAAAAGCTGCCGCCTGCTTTGTACGCCAGTCAATTTGGTGTCGAGTTTATCGGGTTGGATTGTCTTTGCAGCGTCGAAGACGTAGGTACCAGAGAGATTGTCGTGCTCACTGAATTTTCGATCCAGTCGGGTCGTGAAGTAATTCTCTCCCGTGACCTGTTGACCTGAAAATGTGAAGATCCCCGTGTCGCCCGGAGGCAGAATTCTGCCATTGGGTAAAGGATAGAACGCCAGGTAAGGCGCAACCTGCGAATCGACTGTAACGTTGCCCGATGAAAGCTGACCGCTTCGGGCCGCCGGTGAAAGCACGGTATCCACTTGGGTAGTGCCCAACGATTGTCGGAGTCCTTCGTAATTAGCGAAGAAGAAAGTGCGATCTTTCTGAATTGGCGCGCCTGCGGAAGCTCCAAACTGATTACGGCGGAACGGAGGTTTTGTCACATCAAAAAAATTGCGCGCGTCCAGAGCACTGTTGCGTAAAAACTCGTACACGGTGCCATGAAACGAGTTGCTTCCAGAGCGCGTCACGGCATTGATAACTCCGCCGGAAGAACGACCATACGTAGCAGGATAGTTGCTAGTGACGACCGAGAATTCCTCGACAGCGTCCGCGCCTAAATCGAGTCCCAAGACGCTGCCCGGCGCCGCATTCGCGTAGTCGTTGATGCTGATTCCATCCAGCAGATAATTGTTTTGTTGCGGACGTCCGCCGGAAACGCTGATCTGCGCTCCAAAGCCACGCTGTCCGCGGCCAGAACTGGTATTGGTGGCGTCAGGCTGGGTCCGAACGGAGGAGACTCCCGCCTGAAGTGTGGCTGCCTGGGTCCAATCACGCCCGTTGACCGGCATGTCGCGCACAGTCTCCGAACTTACGACTCCACCCATAGACGATGAACCAGGCGTCTTGTGACTAGGCTGATTGTTAGCAGGTTGCAGCGTGAGGCTAACCACACTCTGGTTTCCGTTAGTGATCGCTACAGTGGCGGTCGCGTTCGAGAATCCAGGCATAGAAGCCATGATTGAATAATTTCCTGGCGGAAGATCGGACGCGGAAAAGAAGCCGCGTGCATCGGTGGTGAGAGCCGTGGCGTTGTTTGTACTCAAGTTTTCGATTGAGATGTGGGCATTGGGGACAGGCGCACCAGAAGGATCTGTGATCGTGCCACGAAGGCCACCGGCAATCTGGGCTCCGGTCCGAGGGGAGAAAAGTAAGAGTATTCCGAAGAACAGCGCGAAACGGAGATTCAATCGTCTATACACTTCGCGGAACATAGGCAATTGCAAGCCTGTAGATAGCCCCGAAGCAAGAAGGAGCGGCATGCCTTCAAGGAACGAAGGTCCGAGATGCGCGAGTAGTGAGTCGTTTCCCTCAGCATGGTGGTCTTGGAACATTAAATTGGACAGAACGCTGAATGAAAGTTTGTTCAGGAAGTTAGAAGTGTAAACGCGCGTTCTACTCTGAACGCCATTTCATACTGGATTCAGAATGTCTTAATGTGCCGTGGCTATAGTCATTCGCTTGTTGCCGCTCTTACTCGCGTCCGGTAGCGTCGCGCCGACACGGGGTCGCGAGCCTGAATGAACCCGTCTTCGAATTTCCAGGAGGATCGTGTGAACAAGGCTCTTGTACTCTTTGTTGCGCTGGTGTTTGGTTTACTGGGTACCGGTCGAGCCGAGAATTCCGTGGGGCAAAAGGCGCATGGTACGAAAGCGAAAGTCGCTGCAGGGAAAGCCCCACTGCGACTGGTGAAGACAATTCTCTTGCCCAACATCGAGGGGGATTTCGATCATTTTGGTATTGACCTCAAAGGGGATCGTCTATTCCTCACTGCCGAAGATCACCACAGCGTCGAAGTATTTAATCTGAAATCGAATACCCGAATTCACAGCATCGGCGGTTTAGACGAACCACACAACGTGAGATATCTTCCCGATCGCAACAAGCTGGTGGTGGTGGATGGTGGCGCCGGCGAAGTAAAATTTCTCAAGGGTGATTCTTACAAGCCAATCGATTCTGCCAAGCTGCTGGAAGGCGCTGACTCTGCCGTTTTCGACCCAGGGTCGGGTTATCTTTACGTTGCCGCCGGTGGCAAGGATGCCCATCTGGACTACTCCAACCTTAGCGTCACCGATACAAATGAAGACAAACATTTAGGCGACATCCGGATCGAGTCTCCTATTTTAGAAGCGATGGCCCTGGAAAAGTCGGGGCCGCGTATGTTTGTAAGCGACACCGCGCATAGTCAGGTATTGGTCATCGATCGCGAAAAGCGCGCGGTAGTTACCAGATGGCCTGTCACCGGCAGCCAGAATAATGTCACGATCGCGCTGGACGAGCCCAATCACCGGCTTTTCCTGGTGACTCGTACACCTCCCCAGTTCGTCGTCATGGATTCGGATAATGGGAAGCAGATCAGGAGTCTGCCGGCCGTGACTGGCGCCGACGATATGTTTTTTGACGCTGCCCGCAAACGGATTTATGTCACGGCACGTGAAGGCCACATCATGGTCTACGAACAAAAAGATCCCGATACCTATTCGCTATTGGCAAAAGTTCCAGGCTCGGTCGGCGGAAAAACATCTCTGTTGGTCCCCGAATTAAACCGCTTATATGTTGCAGTTTGTAAAGCCGGAGGTTCGAAGAAGGGATCGAAGGTCGCGAAGGTCGAGATTTTTGAGGTGCAATGACCCGGACCGAATTTCGAGAAGCTCGTGCAAGTGGACAATAACTAGTATCATGCCGGGCCGGCGAAATCCGCCGAATCGCGAGTAACGGGATGTGCGGGAATGGTACTGGCAGCTTCTCCAAAAAAGCTGGTGGTTGCTGCATCGCGCGAGCCTCTCAATGGCAACCAGATTCGAGGGTTTTGGGCTGCATGGGGCGGATGGGCCCTCGATGGAATGGATTCATTCATCTATGCCCTGGTGATGGTGCCGGCATTGCGCGAATTGCTGCCACGCTCCGGAATTCCCGACACTCCCGCCAACGAAGGCCTTTATGGTGGGTCACTCTTTGCTCTCTTTTTGGTCGGCTGGGGGATGGCATTCCTCTGGGGCCCTTTGGCTGACAGATTCGGTCGCGTTCGTACTCTCATGCTCACCATCGCGTGGTATTCACTGTTCACTTTTCTCGGCGCGGTTGCTGCCAGAGTTTGGCAACTGGCGGCGTTTCGCCTGCTGGCCGGCATCGGTATTGGAGGCGAATGGGCGATGGGTGGAACGTTTGTTGCGGAAGAATGGCCCGAAAGTCGTCGCAAGATGGGCGCCGGCCTGATGCATACCGGCTATTATTTCGGATTCTTTTTGGCTGCGCTGTTGAACTACATCGTCGGAGCCAAGTACGGCTGGAGGGCCCTGTTCGCAGTCGGCGGGGCGCCAGCTCTTCTGATAGGTTTCATCCGCTACGGGGTAACCGAGCCGGACCGCTGGGTCCACAAAGTAGAACAGATCAAGTCATGGTCGGTGACGCGGTCGTTTTTCATGCTTTTTTCGCCAACTTATCGTCGGCGCACGATCTTGAATTGCTTGTACGTATTGGTGTCGATTGTTGGCTTGTGGGCGGGGGTCGTATATGTGCCGTCCGCCGTAATTAACCTTGCATCGAGAGCGGGGCTGAGCCCGGTCGAAGCCACTCGGCTGTCTTCCTACGCCACTATGTTGCTGTCGCTGGGTACGATTTTTGGCTGCATAGTGTTACCTGTTTTTGCGGAAAAGCTTGGCCGCAGGGCAACGCTTGCGTTGTACTTCGCAGTGATGTTGGTATTTATTCCGCTGGCTTTTGGCTATGCATTTTATCTGCCGACGCGCGCGCTCGCGGCTTTCATCACTTGTTTACCTTTCCTGGGATTTGGTGGCGCCAATTTTGCCATGTATACGTTATGGCTGCCAGAGCAGTATCCAACCGAATGCCGTGCAAGCGCTTTTGCACTTGCGATCTCGATCGGCCGCTTCGTTGGAGCGGGAATTACGTTTTTAGTCGGTGCCGGTGTTTCGCATTTTCACAGCATCGGCATTCCTGTGGCTCTGACCAGTGTCGCGTTTGTGCTCGGGCTAGCTCTCTTGCCATTTGGCGAAGAGACTACGGGCAAGCCGCTGCCGGCTTGAGTTGTGGGATTATTGCCGAAGGGAAGCTAAGGTATTAAAAACGTCATGATTCATACTGGTCGTCATTTCCTGCAAATCCCGGGTCCAACCAATGTTCCAGATCGAGTCCTTCGGGCTATCGATCGCCCTGTGAATGACCACCGAGGCCCGGAGTTCGCAAAACTGGGGATGGAAGTTCTGGAAAATATTCGCCCGGTTTTCCAAACAACCGGGCCGGTGATTATTTATCCGGGGTCCGGTACCGGCGCCTGGGAAGCAGCCGTAGTAAACACGCTTTCTCCCGGCGACCGTGTGCTGATGTTCGAGACGGGTCATTTTTCGCTGCTCTGGCGTCAACTTGCGGAAAGATTCGGGATCAACGTGGAGTATGTCCCCGGCAACTGGCGCAGCGGAGCCTCGGCTGCGGAGCTGGAATCACGCCTCGCTTCGGACCAACAGCATGTTTTCAAAGCGGTCATGGTGGTTCACAACGAGACCTCGACCGGAGTGACCAGCCGCATCTCTGAAATTCGACGTGCCATGAATAACGTTCACCATCCGGCGTTGCTGATCGTTGACACGATTTCGTCCCTGGCGTCGACCAACTACCGTCACGACGAATGGGAGGTGGATGTCACCATCGCCGGGTCGCAGAAGGGTCTCATGCTCCCCCCGGGGATAAGTTTTAACGCTGTTTCGGAAAAGGCAATCGCAGCCAACAAGCGAGCCAAACTACCACGATCCTATTGGGACTGGCAGGAGATGTTGAAGCCTAACCAGAGCGGTTTTTTCCCATTCACGCCGGCCACCAATATGCTCTACGGCTTGCGGGAAGCGCTGTTGATGCTTCAAGAAGAAGGTTTGCCGAACGTATTTCGCAGACATGATCGTCACGCCGAAGCGGCTCGTGCCGCAGTGCGGGCCTGGGACTTGGAAATCGTCTGCGAAAACCCTCGTGAGTACTCCAGTTCGGTGACGGTGGCTTTTATGCCGAAGGGTCACGACGCGGACCAACTACGAAACGTCATTCTTGAAAATTTTGATATGTCGATAGGGGCCGGGCTTTCGAAGCTTACGGGCAAAGTATTTCGGATCGGCCATCTCGGCAGCTTCAACGATCTGATGCTGGCGGGAACGCTTAGCGGAATCGAGATGGGGCTTAGGTTGGCGGGCGTGCCTCATAAGGACGGTGGTGTTACGGCCGCGCTTGAATCCTTAGTCCAAGCAAAAACGAAGGTTGAGCCAGTGATGCTGGGCAAGTGACGCGTCCTGTGTTCGTGGCACGAGATTAAGTAGCGCGAGAAGGGACTTGACCGATGAGCACTGCGCCTAAATTGTCCAGGAGGCATGCAGGAAGGTTTTCAGCGACCACGAAGGTGCTGATTCTGATTTGTTTCATGTATGGGATCACGTACATCGATCGAGTGAACGTGAGCACAGCCGCTTCGGTATTCAAGCAAGATCTTCACCTCAACAACGCCCAGGTGGGACTTGTTTTTTCCGCATTTGCCTATCCTTATTTGTTCTTCCAGATCATTGGAGGTTGGGTAAGCGACCGTTTCGGAGCGCGTCTGACGCTGACCGTTTCGGCAATAATTTGGGCGACTGCAACTTTGTTTACGGGATTTGTCGGCAGCCTTGCCGCCATGCTTGTCGCTCGGGTTATGCTCGGGTTTGGAGAAGGCGCCACCTTTCCTACCGCTACGAGAGCCATGTCTGATTGGACAGTGGAAGGGAAGCGCGGGTTCGCTCAGGGGATCACCCATTCCAGTGCGCGGTTGGGCAACGCGCTAACACCGCCTTTGGTCGCTTGGCTGATTGCGCTGGTAACTTGGCGGGGATCGTTCATCATCCTCGGAATAATCAGTCTGGCTTGGGCAGCAGCGTGGGTCTGGTACTTCCGGGATGATCCCGGCGAGCATCCTGGAATTACGCCGGCGGAATTGGAAGTGCTGCCAAAGTATGCTTTGCGGAAAGAGAGAAAAAAAGATCCCGTACCCTGGGGACGCTTGGCTCGTCGCATGCTTCCCGTCACCGCGGTTTATTTTTGTTACGGCTGGACGCTTTGGCTCTACCTGGCGTGGATACCGTTGTTCTTTCTCCACAGCTACAATCTTGACTTGAAGAAGTCAGCACTCTTCTCCGGCGGTGTGTTCTTCGCGGGCGTTGTCGGTGACGCGCTGGGCGGGATCGTGAGCGACTACATCTACAGCAAGACGCGCGATTTGAATAAGGCGCGCCGTAACCTTGTGGTCTTGGGATTTCTTTGCTCGCTGGCTTTCATGGTGCCGATTCTGTTCTTGCATAATCTTACCTGGGCTGCCATCTGTCTGAGCATGGCGTTCTTTTTTGCAGAATTCACCATAGGGCCCATGTGGGCGATCCCGATGGATATCGCTCCCCGATTCTCCGGTTCCGCCAGCGGTTTGATGAATACAGGCTCCGCGCTGGCTGCCATTATTTCTCCTTTAGTCTTCGGGTACGTCATCGACAAAACGGGGAATTGGGAGTTGCCGTTTCTGGGCAGCATTGGTCTGCTGTTTTTGGGCTCTATCATGGCGTTTTGGATGAAGGCGGGAGAGGGGCTAGTCGGTGGCTCGTTTACTGCGGCGAAACAACCGGCAAGTTGATTTATAACCGGCAGAGCGCGCTAGACCTCAGAACATTTGTCCTCGCTAATTCCACTACCGCTGAGTTCCCACGCCAAGCCAGTTGATTCCTTTCCACAGGCGCGCGAGCTTGAAATCGAGCTAAAGCGCGAAATTCGTGGCGAAGTACGGTTTGATCGCGGCAGTCGCGCGTTATATGCAACCGACGCGTCTAACTACCGGCAAATTCCCATCGGATTGGTAGTCCCACGTGACGTCGAAGACGTCATTGCGGCGGTAGGAGTGTGCTGGAAGTACGGTGCTCCCATCCTGGCTCGCGGTGCCGGCACGAGTTTAGCCGGACAATGCTGCAATGTTGCGGTCGTGTTCGATTTCACGAAGTACATGAACCGGATCCTCGAGGTCGACCCACACAAAAACATTGCGAGTGTGCAGCCGGGAGTTGTATTGGACACTCTCCGAAACCGGGCGGAAATACATCATTTGACGTTCGCGCCCGATCCTTCGACTCACAATCGATGCACCATCGGTGGCATGATCGGAAATAATTCTTGCGGCACTCACTCCTTACTCGGCGGGAAGACTGTCGACAATGTTGAGGATTTGCGCATTCTGCTCTACGACGGCACCCAACTTACAGTCGGACCAACTCCAGAAAGCGATCTCGATTTTTTTGTTCAGCAAGGCGGCCGTCGCGGCCAGATATACAGCAAGCTGCGCACAATTCGGGATCAGTATGGCGACCTGATTCGCGCGAAGTTCCCCCGTATTCCTCGGCGGGTCTCCGGCTACAACCTGGACGAATTGCTTCCGGAGAGAGGATTCAACGTGGCGCGCGCGCTAGTAGGCACCGAAGGCACCTGCGTCGTCGTCCTTGAGGCTAAACTTGCTTTAATCCAAAGTCCGCAGCATAGGACGCTGGTAGGACTTGGCTACCCAGATGCTTTTCTTGCGGCCGATCATGTTCCAGAGATTCTGGAGTTCGAACCGATCGGGCTCGAAGGCTTTGAAGGAAGTATTGTCGACGGCCTTCGGAAGAAGGGAGCGCCTAACCTAGAGCTCCTTCCGGAGGCCAGGGGGATTCTGCTTGTCGAGTTCGGGTCAGATGATCCGCGGCATTCTCAGGAGAAAGCTTTGAAGCTGATTGAGCGACTAAAACAAGCCAGCGATGCGCCGACCAGCCGGCTTTACTCGAAAACTGAAGCTAAAGCGGTTTGGCATCTTCGCGAAGCGGGTCCGCGCGCAGCCGCCTTTGCGCCCGGGGCGCTGCTCGAGTGGGAAGGATGGGATGACGCGGCCGTCGCCCCGGAAAAACTGGGAGCATACTTACGCGACATTCGGAAGTTGATGAATGAATACGAGTATCGAGGCTCGTTCTACGGACATTTTGGGCATGGTTGCATACACATGCGCGTAAGTTTTGATTTGGAGAGCGAGATTGGCATTCGTAAATATGGTGAGTTCGTCGAGCGGGCCGCTGACCTGGTAGTTGGCTACGGAGGATCGCTTTCCGGTGAGCATGGCGACGGCCAATCTCGTGGCGCATTGCTGCCCAAAATGTTCGGACCCGAGTTGATGGTGGCTTTCCGTGAATTCAAAGCGGTTTGGGATCCCGACAATAAACTGAATCCTCACAAAGTTGTTGACGCCTACCTTCCCACCGAGAACCTGCGTTTGGGGGCCGACTACAAGCCCCTCCAGCCACAAACGCATTTCAAATTTCCTGACGATGATGGCTCCTTCGCGAAAGCTACACTGAGATGCATCGGATTGGGAGCTTGCCGCAAGAGTGACGGGGGTTCGATGTGTCCCAGCTACATGGTCACCTTCGAGGAAGAGCACAGCACCCGCGGCCGGGCACATATGCTTTTTGAACTGCTTCAGGGTGAAGTGCTAACCAAAGATTGGCAAGATGAACATGTCAAGAAATCGCTCGACCTGTGTCTGGCGTGCAAGGGGTGCAAATCGGAATGTCCAGCCAACGTCGATGTTGCGACGTTCAAGGCGGAATTTCTGTCGCATTATTACGAAAGCAAAGGCCGTCCGCTGCATGCTTATGCTTTTGGCATGATCGATCGCTGGGCACGGCTTGCATCCTTCGCGCCACGGTTAGTGAATTTTCTCAACCACGCTCCGGGAATCAGCCAGCTTGTACGAAAAGTATTGGAACTACCGAAGCAGCGACAGATACCCGAATTTGGTGAATTGAGTTTTCAAAAGTGGGCGGAGAAGACCCGAGTTCCCGAGCTGGAAGGTGAGACTGAGATCGAATCAGATTTGTCAGGGTCGACTCAGAGGGAAGTCATTCTGTGGCCGGATACGTTTAACAATTATTTTTATCCGGAAACTGGCCAGGCGGCGGTGGATGTACTCCGACATGCAGGGTTCAAGGTAATCATCCCGCGGCAACTCTTATGCTGCGGACGTCCACTCTATGACTTCGGCATGTTGGATCGAGCAAAGCGATACTTGCAAAACGTAATGCACGTGCTAGGCAAGCAGATTGACAGTGGAATTCCAATAGTCGTCCTGGAGCCGAGTTGCGCCTCAGTCTTTCGGGATGAATTGCGCAATCTATTTCCAGCAGATCGTCGCGCCACTCGGCTGCGCGCCCAGACCTTCCTGCTTAGCGAATTTCTCGAACACCACGCGCCTGGCTTTCGTCTTCCAGAGTTGTCAAGGAAAGTGCTGCTTCATGGTCATTGCCATCACAAGGCATTAATGAAGATGAACGATGAAGAGTCGGTGCTTCGGAAGGTGGGAGTTGATTTGCAATTGCTGGATTCTGGCTGCTGTGGCATGGCCGGCTCGTTTGGGTTTGAAAAGGACAATTACAATGTGTCATTAGCCGTTGGAGAGCGAATCTTGCTGCCGGCCGTTCGACAGGCCGCGCCAGAAACTTTGATTGTTTCCGATGGCTTTAGCTGTCGGGAGCAGATACTTCAGATCACGGGGCGGAAAGCAGTTCATTTGGCGGAAGTGTTGCAACTCGCACTGGGTAAGGGTAACCGGACCGGGTCAGAACAATCTTCAAGGCAATCAGCTAGCGTTCCCTAGCACAAGAGGAAGAACATTTCATGGTCAACTAGATGTTAGCGAGTAGTTTCCCCAACGAGAATATGCGCGATATATGGCTCCACCCGACTCGGACTTCGAACTGGGACAGCGACCCTCTCTCTGGAAATCCGCTGCGAGGCGAGCAACTTGATCTGCTGCTTAGCCTGATTGCCGACCATTACACTCCTGGCTCGACAATTCTTGACGTCGGGTCCGGCTCTGGCTTGGTTGAGGAACAACTCTTCCAGCGTTTGCCGGAAGGTTTGATTGTTGGGGTTGATTACTCACCAGCCATGATTTCCATGGCAGCGAAGCGCCTGGCAGGGAAGGAAAAACAATTTGTTACCGTGCAACACGATCTTTGCAATATCCAAGCTACGAAGCTTCCTGAAAGGGACTACCGCATCGCGTTCTCGGTCCAGACGATTCATAACCTGCCGCCGGAGAGCCAGCGGAATGTAATGTCCTGGGTGTACAAGGTCCTCGCTAAGACAGGCTTCTTTTTTTTCCTCGACAGAATCGCGGTGCCCGGGGCTGACTCATTTTCCTGCTATCAGTCGGTTTGGAAGAGGCAGGAGAGGGTTTATTCAAGCTCGATTGATGAGGGACAATCGTTTTCCGAACATCAGCAGTATCTCGACGAGCAGGGCGACTCACCTCTGACCTTGCAAGAGAACTTAAAGATTATCGCCGACTCGGGATTTCAGGCGAGCGCACTCGATGTGCGTGGAAATCGAGCGTTGATTGCATGTGCCAAAACATGACTGCAACAGCCGTCAAAGCAATTCCAAACAGTTCGACGATTCGGTCCTCAATAGTGCGAAATGTAGCGGCTATTGTTAACGTGATTTTATGTTGCATTCAGCGTACCTTAATGTCCTCCGAATATGGTCGATGGGCTCTCCCCTGGATGAATTGTTTAGTGGTCTGTCCATTAGCAGATTCAGACATCATTAAGTCATGAAAAGACGTGACTTCGTTTCGCGATCCGCTCTCGCGACGGCTGCTGGTCTGCTTACGAACGCAAAGGGATACTCTTCGGAGGCGCCATCGCCGTGCCCGGCGCCATTTCCAAACGTGGAGGGAGTGACCCAATACGTTGCCGAGTTTGTGGTCGGCACAACCGCAGCACAAATTCCGGAGGACGTGCTCGAACTGGGGAAGAAGTCGATATTGGATGGGTTGGGTCTGGCGCTTGCCGGGTCCGTGGGCGAAAGCGGAACACTTGTTCTGAAGTATTTGCAAAACCTTGGTCTCCAGAACAGCGGGACGCGCGTTTTCGGAAGCGGCCTGAAAGTCCCGGCCCGATTCGCTGCATTTGCCAATGGCGTGTTCATTCATGCCGATGATTTCGATGACACACAGTTGGCCGCTGCCAAAGATCGCGTCTACGGGTTGCTGGTTCATCCCACCGCGCCCGTGCTGCCTGCGGTTCTGGCATTCGCGGAAGTGACGGGAGCATCCGGATCGGAACTGATGCATGCCTATCATCTCGGTGTGGAAGTGGAGTGCAAAGTGGCGGAGGCCATTTCGCCGCGTCATTATGAAGACGGTTTTCACTCGACCGGCACTTGTGGGCCGCTGGGCGCTGCCGCGGCAGGCGGAAAGCTACTCGGTTTCGACGCCAAGCAAATCAGGCGAGCGCTGAGCATCGCCGCCAGCCAAGCAGCCGGACTACGCGAAAATTTCGGCACCATGACAAAGCCGTTCCACGCCGGGCATGCGTCGGAGAGCGGAATTATGGCGGTTGATCTGACCAGTCTCGGATGGACGGCTGCCGATCAGATTCTTGAGGCACCACGCGGCTTTTTCCACGCGTATGGCGGAAGTTATGACCCTGCGGCGATTGTCGATCGCTTGGGGAAGCCATGGGCCTTCGCCTCCCCGGGTATCTCAATCAAGCCGTTTCCGTCGGGTTCTTTGACCCATCCGGGCATGACGGAATTGATGCGTCTGATGCACAAAGAGCACATCAAGGCAGTCGACGTTGAACGTGTCGATGTAGGCACGAACCATAATATGCCCAATGCGCTAATACATCATCGGCCTACTACGGGCCTGCAGGCGAAGTTCAGTATGGAGTTTTGTTTAGCAGTGCTGTTGCTATATGGCCAGGCGACACTTGCCGAATTTCGCGACGAAGTCGTCAACCGGCCAGAAGTTCAAGCCATGATCCGCCAGGTCAACTTCTATGTGGATCCGGATGCCGAGAAGGCGGGATTCGACAAGATGACTACTATTCTTCGAATCCATTTGAAGAATGGAAAGACTCTGTCCGGTCGCGCAGATTTTGGCAAAGGCAGTCCAGCCGATCCGATGTCCTATGAAGAGGTCGCGGACAAGTTTCGCGCCAACGCTGCGTTTGCCAACTGGCCTAAGCAAAACGCAGAAATGATAGTTGACGTGGTTCGAGCACTGGAACGCGTCGATGACGCTCGGAAGCTGGTGGCGCTTTGCGGAAAGTAAGCAAGAACGCGGTGAAGAAAAGTACCAAAAAAAAGTACAAGATTGCGGTCATCCCGGGGGATGGAATCGGACGCGAAGTTGTACCTGAAGGCATCCGTGTGCTCGAAGCAGCGGGCCGTCGCTATGGCATTGACTTCTCCTGGGTCCATTTCGATTGGAGTTGCGAGACCTACCTCAACACCGGTCGCATGATGCCGGTGGACGGCCTGGAACAATTGCGATCTTTTGACGGTGTTTTCCTGGGAGCAGTCGGTCATCCCAAGGTGCAGGATCATGTGTCGCTATGGGGTTTACTGATCCCCATCCGGCGCGGATTTCAGCAATATGTGAACCTCCGTCCGGTGCGGCTTCTCCACGGGATTGAGTCGCCGCTCAAAAATTTGGAGCCGGGACAAATCGACTTCTGTGTGGTCCGAGAAAACAATGAAGGAGAATATTCCAATATCGGCGGAAGGCTCTTCGAGAACACGGAAGCCGAGCTGGCTGTTCAAGAATCGGTGTTCACCAGGCGCGGATGTGACCGGATTATGCGTCACGCTTTCCAGCTGGCACGCAAGCGCAAGCGGCACGTTACGTCGGCAACGAAATCCAATGGCATCATTCATACCATGCCTTTCTGGGATGAACGTTTCGCTGCGATCGCAAAGGAATTCCCAGACGTTCGGACTGACCAGTACCACATCGACATCTTGACTGCCCACTTCGTCCGGCATCCAGACTGGTTTGACGTCGTCGTGGGATCCAATCTGTTCGGGGACATCCTCTCTGACCTGGGTCCAGCGGTCGTAGGTTCTATTGGCATTGCCCCGTCCGCAAATCTCAACCCTGAGCGTGAGTACCCTTCCATGTTTGAGCCGGTGCACGGTTCGGCTCCCGACATTGCTGGGAAGGGAATTGCCAATCCCATCGGCCAAATCTGGTCAGGAGCGATGATGCTCGAGCATCTCGGACAACACGAGGCCGCGATAGCTGTTGAAAAAGCTATCGCTTCCGTGCTCGAGAATTCTGGTCCTCGTACCGCTGACATCGGGGGAAAAGCTCGCACTACGGATGTTGGGACAGCAATTGCCGGTGAGATTTGAAAAAGCAGTGGCTAGGTTCCCTATGCAAAAAAATGATCTAATCATGATGGTCGGCGTCGCTTTGCTAGTGTCCCTCTCGGGTGCCCAGAGTCGAACACCGCACCCCGCCGGGTCAGAGACTAAGCTCCAGAGTCAGCGACATTCCATTGCACACGTCTTGCTTCTGAGTATCGATGGTATGCACGCTTTGGATCTCGCCCGGCTAACCAAAGAGAGATCCGACTCAGCGCTCGCCCGCCTAAGTAAGAACGGAATTACCTACACGAATGCTCACACGTCCTTCCCCTCGAACTCGTGGCCCGGTTTGCTTTCTATGGTCACTGGTGGATCTCCCAACTCTACGGGCGTGATATTCGAGAATAACTATGACCGGAGCTTGTCCCCTCCGGCTTCGGACTGCTCTAGGGTCGGAACTGTAGTGATCTTCGATTCCTCGATTGATAAGAATCCGGATGCCGTCGATGGAGGCGGAGGGATTGATCCTGAAAAGTTGCCTCGTGACCCAAAGAACGGTTGCAAGCCAGTGTTTCCGCATAGCTTCATCCGAGTAAACAACATTTTTGAGGTTATTAAGCAGGCAGGTGGCCGGACCGCCTGGAGCGATAAACATCCCGCGTATGAGTTTCTGAATGGACCTTCGGATACCGGCGTCGACGACCTTTATACGCCTGAGGTTCGTGCGAATCGTGTGGGCAAGAATGTGCAGAAGACTGAAGCTTACGATGATTTAAAAGTACAGGCCGTGCTCAACCAGATAGATGGAGAGGACCACACCGGAGCAAAACACGTAGGCGTACCGGCGATTTTTGGAATGAACTTTCAGGCGGTCAGCGTTGCGCAAAAACTTGAGGGCAACGGCTACCTGGATGCGAACGGGACTCCCAGTCCCGGGTTGCTGGACGCGTTTACCCACACTGATCAGTCGATCTCGAAGATGCTCGCCGGTCTTCAGCAACATGGATTGATCGGATCCACTTTAATCATATTGACCGCCAAGCATGGCGATGTTCCGATTGACCCAATGCGGTTAAAGCATGCCGACTTGGAGCTCATTCCAAAGACTGTCGCCGCAATTGACAAAGATTTGCTGGCAGGTCTAAACCAGGATGGAAGTGTCGCAATGCTTTGGCTCGCGGATCAAAAGCGAACCGCCGAAGTCACAGCGGCCCTCCGAAGCATTCAGGTTGAGGCAGGCATCCAGGAAATCTATTCCGGTGAGTCTTTGAAGCTAAGATTCAATGATCCGGAGTCGGACCCTCGGGTTCCGGACATCATTATCCAACCAAATGCCGGCCAGATATACGTTAATCCCGGCAGCGGTTTCATCGCGGAGCATGGTGGCATGACCGATGCGGATACCCACGTCCCGCTTCTTGTCTCGCATCCATCCTTGGGACGGCAAGAAATCAAGTTCCCGATACAAACAGCTCAAATCGCCCCCACGATCCTCAAAGTGCTGGGGCTGGACCCGAATTCTTTGCGAGCGGTGAGAGAGGAGAGAACCCCGTCTCTTCCAGGATTCGATGAGAAAATGCCTCGGTTCAAATATTAAGAACGCATCGCACCAAGACCATCGCAGGGGCAGCTGCGATTATCGTTCGATGACTTGGCGAGCGACGCGATCGCCGCCATCGAGTTCCTGAACCGGCAGCGCGTGTTGAGGTGTTCCGGCGGCTCGATCTCCGCCATGAAGGCCGACCTCGCTCAGATGAAGGCCGAGCATGCCAAGGCTCACGCCGACCGCAAAGCGAAGCTCGAGGAAAAGGTCAATCAGCTCGACTCCAAGATTCAAGCGCAGTTGCAAAAGGCCAAGGAGAGACGCGAGGCTACGGAGCGTCAGGCGCAGGCAAAGGTCGGGGTGCTTAAGGAAAAAGCAGCGGCTGCGAAGGCCAAGGCCTCGTAATGCGAGACGCCTCAACTCGGTTCAGGCAGTCTGTGCAAAGGGAGGTCGAAAAGGCCTCCCTGTGTAAACGCGTTGAGCGACTGCTCAGATGCTGACGACGCGAAGGAAACTGAACTTCAATGCGACTGGAAACATGCCGCCTGTGTTCTCGACTGAGCACTCAAGAACACATCTTGGCATCGTGGAAGATGCTGTGCCGAGGAGAGAGACAATGCTCGCGACTAGACTCGTGAAACCGGGATTCGGAATCGCGCCGCTCTTGCTGATCCTCACGGTTGTGTGCGCGGCTCAGGCGCCACGTCCCGAGCCGGTGACCGACCAGGAAACCGAGCTTGGGCAAGAGATGTACCAGCAACTGAGAGATAAGGGGGAAATCATCGAATCCTCTCCCCTCTACGACAGCCTGAAGCCCGTGGCGGATGCGATTTCTCGGGTAGCCCAGCCTCGGTACCCGCACCCATTCAAGTTCTTCCTGGTCCATGAATCCCAGCCAAACGCGTTTGCGACGCCGGGGGGAAACGTCTACGTGGTGGATTCGTTGCTGTATTTCGTTAAGAACACCGAGGAACTGGCCGGGACTCTTTGCCACGAAGTCTCACACACGATCCATCGGGACAGCATGAGCCTCATGGAGAAGGAGAAGAAGATCGAGCGGCGTGAGATAGCGGCTGCCGTCTTGCTGGGACCAACCAGGGCCCACATAATTGCTATCGCGCTGATCGGCCACCTGCACTCGCTCGGCTACTCGCGCGATGCCGAATCCAAAGCAGACGTGACTGGATCCGACATCTGCGCGGCCGCCGGTTACAACCCGTGGGGACTTGTATGGCTATTTCAAGATTTCCAGAACGCAGACATTAAGCAACTCCCTCAGCTTCTCTCCGACCATCCCGCCGACGGAACACGGATAAAAACACTGGAAAACCATTTTCGTGACAATCCTGCAACATTCGCGAAATTCGGCCCCGAGCCAAAGTCCGCCACTCCCTTCAGCGTGCCGAAGGATGCGCCGGAACAGTTCCTTCGCCCGGCAGCCAGGGGGAAACCATGAGTCGGGATAGCCACGATGGGGGACGGGGTTGACATGAGGTTTTCATGACGCAGCACTTTTGCTCGCATGCGCCGTCGCCTGTCATTCCAAGAAACGGGGGCTGCACACATTTTTCAAACAGCGCACACGAGTGGAGCGCACGGCCCCGTTGAAGTAGTCGCGATCAAGCAGCTCTACGCGAAGTCACTACTTTCAGCCGGCGCTTGACCTGTATTTTTGCATACCGCGAAAGACCGGAGGCTTCTACCTGATTAATGCGAAGGGATCGGAACAGGCAGGGCTTACCGGGCCGAAGGGCACTGACAAGCTGCGGGAGAGCGAACAAAGTTTTCGTCTCATCGTCGACAGCATTCCCGGCTTGGTTTGTACGATGACTGCGGGAGGCGAGGTCGAATTCGTCAATCAACAAATCCTGAATTATACGGGGAAGACCCTTGAGGAATTGAGAGATTAGAGCGTGCCGAGGCGACCAGCTGACTGAAACCTGGGCGGGGCGCAATGCCTAGGGCTTTAATAGTTCCGGATGGAATCTGTGCAGCCATGCTATGGTACTGTCCTTCAGTTCATTCGCAAGCTTTACCATTGCTTCCAATTCCTGGTCTGACACGGCGCCGGCAACGTCATAAACTGATTTGTTCCTCTTATTGTTAAGGGTTTTAAATCTTTGGATGACCTTGGAGCTGGCCTTAACGGTGAG
>Ga0207646_10002297_pt1 | contig 22704 bp, 20 predicted proteins | sample KBSK5502metaG_FD_184343 | JGI IMG/M metagenome (GOLD analysis project Ga0207646, IMG submission 184343) | Corn, switchgrass and miscanthus rhizosphere microbial communities from Kellogg Biological Station, Michigan, USA - KBS K5-50-2 metaG... | ecosystem: Host-associated > Plants > Roots >... | reverse complement strand
GAGCGCACCGGCGATCTCAAGGCCGTGGTGGACCAGTTGATCGCCGAGACGGCGGACGGCTTGTAGCAGCCACGGAGCCTCGTTAGCGTTGCGGCATGGACAACCGGCCGATCATCGGCATCACGACCCAAACGCTCGACGCGATTCCGGACCAGCTGCCTCGCTGCTGGGTGATGAGCCAGCGCTACGTCCAGATGCTCGTGACCGTGGGCGCCGTCCCGTGGATCATTCCGCTGCTCGAGGGCGATGAGGCCACACTCCGCGGGATCTACGAGCGGATCGACGGTCTGTTCCTGCCCGGCGGCGTGGACGTGGACCCGAGCGCGTACGGCGAAGCCCGCGGCCCGCACTGCCAGCGGACCGACCCGGCGCGCGACTGGACCGAGCTGCTGCTCGTGCGGTGGGCGCTCGCGGAGCGCAAGCCGGTACTTGCGGTGTGTCGCGGCGCCCAGCTCCTGAACGTGGCCGTGGGCGGTAGTCTCTACCAGGACGTCGGTGCCCAGCACCCGGCGGCGATCAAGCACGACTACTTCCCGGTCGGCGGCCGCCGCCGCGACGAGCGCACGCATGACGTGCGGATCGCCGCGGGCTCGCGGCTGGCCCGGCTGCTCGAGACCGAGGCACTCTCGGTGAACAGCATGCACCATCAGGGAATCGCGCGCCTGGCCCCGGGACTCGCGGCGGTCGCGACCTCCCCCGATGGCTTGATCGAGGGCGTCGAGGCCGACGATGGCCCGTTCGTGCTCGGTGTCCAGTGGCACCCCGAAGACCTCGTGGACGTCGACCCCCGGATGCGCCGACTGTTCGAGGGATTCATCACCGCCGCGGCGCCGTGACGCGCTGCGGAACCGTGGTGCTGGCCGGCCGTCCCAACGTCGGCAAGTCCACGCTGTTGAACGCCCTGGTCGGCGAGCATCTCGCGATCGTCTCCCCCAAGCCGCAGTCCACCCGCCTGCCGGTGGTCGGCCTGCTCACGCGCGGCGACACGCAGTTCATCTTCACCGACTCGCCGGGACTGCTCGAGCCCGAATACACGCTGCACGAAACCATGCGCGCCGCGGCGCTGCGGGCGATCGAGGACGCCGAGGTCATCGCGTACTTGCATCCGCTGGCCGAGCTTCCCGCGCCCCCGCTCAGGGAGGTGGCGAAGCTCGACCGCGCGCCGAGGTCGCCGATCATCACCGTCTATACGAAGTCCGATCTCGTCCCCACCTCCACCACCCTCCACCACCCTCCACCAACCTCCAGCGTCGTCGTCTCAGCCGTCACCGGCGCAGGCCTCGACCTGCTCCTCGACACGCTCCAGGCGCAGCTTCCGGAAAGCCCGTTTCACTACGATCCCGACGCGATGGCGACTCAGCCGATGCGCTTCTTCGCCGCCGAGTTCGTCCGCGAGGCGGCCTTCGAGCTGCTGCACGAAGAGTTGCCCTACAGTGTGGCCGTCGAGATCGACGAGTTCCGGGAGGGTCAGGAGCCGGTGTATATTCGGGCGGTGGTCTACGTCGAGCGCACCAGCCAGAAGGGGATCGTGATCGGGGAAGGGGGCCGCACCATCAAGGCCATCGGGCAAACGGCGCGCGGGAAGATCGAAGCGTTGCTGGGGGCGCGCGTGTTCCTCGAGCTGCACGCGAAGGTGCTGCCCAAGTGGCGACGCCAGCTCGCGTCCCTCAAACGTCTGGGGTACGCCGGATGAGTCTCGCGCCCGACCTGCTCGACATTCTGGTCTGCCCGAAGTGCAAAGGGCCGCTCGAGCACCGCACCGCGCCCGCCGAAGCCCTGGTGTGTCCTGCCTGCCGTCTGATCTACGCCGTCGAAGACGACATCCCGATCATGCTGATCGACGAGGCAAAGCACTTCTAACCGCCCCCTCCGGTCACGCTTGTTTGACAACCTGAGCATACGCGGCCTAAGTTTAGGCGCGCTCGACCCTTACGTGAGGAGGCAGGTGCGCGGCACGCGCCCGACGATACTCTTCTTCTCGGCGGCTGGTCGCACGGTACCTGATTTCCTGTCACGCTGGGTCAACGGCAAGGGACTGACGATCGTGCCGGTGCCGGACCCCGCCGACGTGGAGCAGCGGGTGCTCCGGTCGCTGCCGCAGCTCGTCGTCATCGACGCGGACGGCGGTCCCCAGGGGCTCGCGCTCTGTGCCCGGCTCAAGGCCGACTCCTACTCGGCCATCGTCCCGCTGGCCGTCCTGACGAGCCGGCACACGACGGACCGCGTGCAGGAGTGGTTCACGGCGGGGGCGGATGAAGTGATCAGCCCGCTGTTCGAGCCGACGGAGCAGGCGAGCCGGCTCGACGGCCTCATGACCCGCACCGCGCGCGACGTCGCCGTCAACCCGTCCACCCGCCTGCCGGGCACGACGGAGATCGAGCGCGAGATCCGGCGGCGCATGGAAAACGGCGAGTTGTTCGCCGTATGTTACGCCGACCTGGATCATTTCAAGGAGTACAACGATCGCTACAGCTACAACGACGGCGATCGGGTCATCTATATCCTGTCGCGCATCCTGCACGACGTCGTGAAGGGACTGCTCGGCAACCGCGGGTTCATCGGGCACATCGGCGGGGACGACTTCATCTTCATCATCCCGTTCGACGCGATCCCCGACGTGTGCGGTGAGGTGCTCGAAGTGTTCGACACGCTGATTCCGTACCAGTACAACGAGCAGGACCGCCGCGCCGGGTATTACTTCGGCAAGGATCGGCGCGGCCAGCTCCACCGCGTGCCGCTGATGACGCTGTCGATCGGCATCGTGACCAACCAACACCGCCGGTTCGCGCACCCGGCGCAGGTGAGCGAGCTCGCCACGGAGATGAAGAGCTACGCGAAAACGCAGCCGGGCTCGGTGTTCGTGGTCGACCGCCGCCACGACCCGGAGCTGGACGACGACGGGGGAGGACGCTAGATGAACGTCACCTGTCCGTCGTGCGAGACGGTGTATCGCGTGGACCCGGGCAAGGTCCCGGCGGGGGGCGTGCGCGCCCGCTGTGCAGTGTGCAGCAACGTGTTTCCGGTGAATCAGCCCGGGGGCGCCGGAGCGGCGGCCCCCGTCGCAGCAGCCCAGCGGGCGCCCGCTGCTCCGGCGGCCGCCGCTCCGGCGCCCCCGAAGCCACCGCCGCCCGCGCCGCCCGCGCCGCCCGCTCCCGCGCCGCCGCGGGCGCCCGCCATGCCCCGCTTCTCGGGCACCATCGCGGCTCCCACGTCCGCACCGGCGCCCCCGGCCCCGCCGGCCGCGCCGCCGCGCGCCGCACCACCTCCGGCGCCACGCGCCGCCCCCACGCCTGCCGCTCCGCCGGCCGCGCCGACCATGCGACCGGCCGCTCCGCCGGCCGCGCCGGCACCGCGCACCGCTCCTCCCCCGGCACCGCACGCACCGGCGGCGCCAGCCGCGCCGCCTGCGCCTGCCGCGCCGGCGGGCGCGGCGCCCGGCCAGCGGCTGTCGGGCCCGCTCCGCCCGGTGAATCCGTTCATGGTGCAGGATCCGAAGCAGAAGGCCCGCCGGCTGGCGCGGGCGCTCGTCTCGGATCTCGTGGTGTACCATCCGGAGAAACGCCAGCAGGGACTGCGTGACGGGACGTTGCCGCAGCTCTTCAAGGACGAGATCGAGAAGAGCTGGCAGGAATACGTCGAGCAGGTGGGCGCCGAGATCGCCAAGACCACGCCGTTCTGGGCCGAGGCGCTGAACGAGATTCTCGCCGGGGGGAATAAGGTCTTCTAGGCTGGTGCAGCGGGGTCTAACCTATTAGCTTTCCAAGCAGTTAGAGCCGCCCTCCGCCCGTCGGCGGGCGGCTCATTTCCTACTCAGCCCGAAGCGAGCGCACTGTGGCCCTATCCGATCGTCTTGCCGAATTCGACCGTCGTCTCACCGAGCTGCGGAGCTTTCTTTGACATAGAAGGGAAGACCAAGCGCCTGGCGGAGCTGGAGCACGCCATGGCCGAGGGCAGTGTCTGGGCCGACCAGGAGAAATCGCGGCAGGCGGTCCAGGAGATCAAAGAGCTGAAGCGCTGGGTCGATCCGTACCACGCGGTACGCAAGCGGATCGAGGACGCGCGCGCGCTGCTCGAGCTCTCGCAGGGGGAGTCGGACGAGGAGCACGCGCGCCTCGTCGCCGAGATGCTCAAGGGCAAGTCCCTCGAGCAGGAAGCCGACGGCATCGCCGCGCAGCTCGAAGCGCTCGAGCTGCAGAACATGCTGCGGGGCTCGGACGACAACCGTGACGCGCTGCTCACCATCCATTCGGGCGCGGGCGGTACCGAGTCCCAGGACTGGGCCGAAATGCTGATGCGGATGTATACCCGCTGGGCGGAGCGCCACGGCTTCAAGGTCGAGATGCTCGATCTGCTCCAGGGCGAGGAAGCCGGCATCAAGTCGGCGGAGCTCCAGATCAGCGGGCAATACGCGTACGGGCTCTTGAAGGCCGAAAAAGGCGTGCACCGCCTGGTACGCATTTCTCCGTTCGACGCGCAGTCCCGCCGGCATACGTCCTTCGCGTCGGTGTTCGTCTATCCGGTGGTGGACGAGGACATCGAAATCGAGATCAACGAAGACGACCTGCGGATCGACGTGTACCGTGCCTCGGGGAAGGGGGGGCAGCACGTCAACAAGACGTCGTCGGCGGTCCGGATCACGCACCTCCCGACCAACATCGTCGTGCAGTGCCAGAACGAGCGCAGCCAATTCAAGAACAAGGCGACCGCGATGAAGATGCTCAAGGCGCGGCTGTACGAGCGCGCCGTGGCGGAGCGCGAGGCGAAGAAGGCGGAAGTGGATAAGCAGAAGGGCGACATCGCCTTCGGGAGTCAGATTCGCTCCTACGTGTTCCAGCCCTACACCATGGTGAACGACCACCGCACCGAGCTGAAGGTGGCGGACGTCCAGAAGGTGATGGACGGCGATCTGGACCCGTTCATCGAGGCGTATCTCAAACGCTTCGGGAGCAAGGCGGCGTGACCGGTTTCGTCGAGGCCGCGCGGCGCGAGAAGCTCGCCGAGCTCGTGAAGCGCGGCGTCGTCCCGTTCGCCTATCGGTTCGACCGCACCGGGACGGTGCAGGCGGTGCTCGAGGGATTCCGCGACGAGGACCCGACGGTCCACCGGCTCGCCGGGCGGCTCATTCTGCTGCGCTCCATGGGCAAGACCACCTTCGGGCATCTCGAGGACCGCTCCGGCAAGATTCAGGTGTACTTCAAGGTTGACGCCGTCGGGGCCGAGCAGTACGAGCTCGTGAAGCTGCTCGACTTGGGCGATGTGATCGGCGTGGAGGGTCCACTGTTTCGCACCAAGACCGGCGAAGTGACCGTGCGGGTACAGCGCCTCACCGTGCTCACGAAGTCGCTGCGCCCGCTGCCGCTGGGCAAGGAAGACGCGGAGGGCAAGCGGCACGGGGAGCTGTCGGATCCCGAGCTGCGCGCCCGGCAGCGCTACGCCGACCTGGCGGTGCGTCCCGAGGTGCGCGAGGTGTTCCGGCTGCGGGCCCGCGTGGTCGGCTACATCCGGAAGTTCCTCGATGCGCGGGGCTACCTCGAAGTGGAGACGCCGGTGCTGCAGCCCGTGTACGGCGGTGCCTCGGCGCGGCCGTTCATCACGCACTACGAGGCGCTGGATACGGACGTCTATCTGCGCATCGCCGATGAGCTGTATCTGAAGCGCTGTATCGTGGGCGGGCTCGAGCAGGTGTACGAGATCGGGCACGACTTCCGCAACGAGGGGATGGACCGCTTCCACAATCCCGAGTTCACCATGGCCGAATGGTACCAGGCCTATGCCGACTACGAGGTGATGCTGCAGCTCACGGAGGAGATGCTGTCCGGGATGGTCCAGGAGCTGTTCGGCACCACGACGCTCGAGCGGCACGGGGCGACGCTCGACTTCAAGCGTCCGTTCGCCCGCAAGGACTACCACGCCCTCGTGCGCGAGACGGCCGGCATCGACCTGGCGCGCGCGAACGAGACCGAGCTGCGCGCGGCGCTGAAGCGCAAGGAGGTCGCCGACGTCGAGCAACTGTCGGGGGCGAAGCTCGTGGACGAGGTGTTCAAGAATTACGTCGAGCCCGCGCTGGTCCAGCCGACGTTCGTGCTCGACTATCCCGTGGCGCTGTCGCCGCTCGCCAAGCTCAAGCGCGGCGACCCGACGCGCGTGGAGCGCTGGGAGCTCTTCATCCAGAAACGCGAGCTGGCGAACGCCTTCAGCGAGCTGAACGACCCCGAGGAGCAGCGCCGTCGCTTCGAGCAGCAGGCGCGGCTGCGCGCGGCGGGCGACGCCGAGGCGCAGCAGCTGGACGAGGACTTCATCCGGGCCCTCGAGTACGGCATGCCGCCCACGGGCGGCGTCGGGCTGGGGCTCGACCGGCTGCACATGATCCTCGCGGACCAGTCGCACATCCGCGACGTCATCCTCTTTCCGATGCTCCGGCCCGAATGATCTCCCGGTTCGAGCTGCACGTCGCCCTGCGCTACTTGCGGAGCCGCCGCGCGTCGCGGCTGCTCTCCCTCATCACCGTCATCGCCGTGGGCGGGGTGACGGTCGGCGTCATGGCGCTGATCGTGGTGCTCGGCGTGATGAACGGGCTCCAGGCGGATCTGCGCGACAAGATCCTGGTCGCGAATCCCCATCTCCGGGTCCTGACCTACGGCGAGGGCCTCAAGCTCGACGACTGGCGCAAGGTGCTGGGCGAGGTGCGCCGCGCGCCAGGCGTGACCGCGGCGGCGCCGTTCGTGCTGACGCAGGGCCTCATCTCCGCCGGGCACGACTACGCCGAGGGCGTCGTGGTGTACGGCGTCGATCCCGACACCGCCGGCCGCGCCGTGACGACCTTCGCGCGGCATTTCACCAAGGGCGACCTGACGTTCAAGACCACGCGCTCCGATGTGGAGGGCGGGATCGCCCTCGGCACCCGGCTCGCCTCCAAGCTCACGGCGTTCCCGGGCAGCGTCGTCACGCTCGTCGCTCCGGCCGGGGCCAAGTTCAACCCCAGCGTCGGCGCCTACGTGCCCAAGTTCCATCGCTACGAGGTGACGGGGATCTTCGACACCGGCATGTACGAGTACGACAACAGCTACGTCGCGCTCGACCGCCGGGCCGCCCAGCGCTTCGCGGGGCTCGACACCGCGGTGACCGGCCTCGAGGTCCGGCTCGCCGAGCCGGAGCAGGCGCAGCCTTTCGGCATGGCCCTTGAGGCGCGGCTCGGCTACCCGTACCGCGCGCTCGACTGGCAGTCACAGAACGCCTCGCTGTTCTCGGCCTTGAAACTCGAGAAACTCGCGATGGCGTTCGTGGTGTTCCTCATCTGTGTGGTGGCCGCGTTCAACGTGGTCGGTACGCTCACGATGGTCGTCCGCGACAAGACACGCGAGATCGGCATTCTGCTCGCGATGGGGCTCAAGCAGGCGTCGATCCGGCGGATCTTCCTGGCGCAGGGGATCCTGGTCGGGCTCACCGGCACGGGGCTCGGCGTGGTGCTGGGCCTGGTGCTCGGGGGGATGTTGAATCGTGGCCACTGGATTCCGATCGATCCGTCGATCTACTTCATCGACCATCTCCCCGTGCACACGCAGCCGCTCGATGTCCTGCTCGTGATCGGGGCGAGCCTCGTCATCGCCACGCTCGCCCCGCTGTATCCCTCGATGCAGGCGGCGCGGCTCGATCCCGTCACCGCGATTCGCTACGAATGACCGCGTTGCTCGAGGCTCGGGGCGTGCGCAAGGTGTTCGCCGGCGGCGACGGGCAGCCGCTCGAAGTGCTGCGCGCGGTGGAGCTCGAGGTGCACCGCGGCGAGTTCGTCGCCATCGTCGGCACGTCCGGAGCCGGGAAGAGCACGCTGCTGCATCTGCTCGGCGCCCTGGACCGACCCACGGGCGGCGATGTCTGGCTCGACGGCTCCCGTTACGCCGACCTGGACGCAAACGCCCTGGCCGAGCTGCGGAACACGAAGTTGGGCTTCGTCTTTCAGTTCCATCATCTCTTGCGGGAATTCTCCGCGCTGGAGAACGTGATGATGCCGCTCCTGATCGGGGGGATGGGGCAGCGCGAGGCCCGCTCCCGGTCCGAGGAGCTGCTCTCCCTCGTGGGGCTCGCGGGGCGGATGACGCACCGGCCGGCCGAGCTGTCGGGGGGCGAGCAGCAGCGCTGTGCCGTGGCGCGCGCGCTGGTGCACGACCCCAGCCTGGTGCTCGCGGACGAGCCGTCGGGCAACCTGGATCACGCTAACTCGGACCGGCTGCACGAGGTATTCTTTCGGTTGGCCCGGGAGTACGAGACCGCGGTGGTCGTCGTCACGCACAATCGGCAGCTCGCCGGACGGGCGGATCGGATCCTGATGCTCGAGGACGGTCGCCTGGCGGCGGTCGGATCGGTGGACGCGATACCCTGATGATGTGCGACAACTGCAAGGAGCGCGACGCGGTCATCAACCTGACGCAAGTGGAGCACGACACAAAAGTCACGCTCCATCTGTGCGAGCAGTGCGCGCAGCAGAAGGGTGTCGAGACCGGCGCCTCGGTGCTCAAGACGCCGCTCGGCGGCTTTCTGCAGGGGATGATCGGGAAGGGCGGGAATGTCCTGCCCACGCCTGCCGATGGCCTGCGCTGCGCTGCCTGCGGGAGCACGCTCAAAGACTTCCGGGAGTCGGGACGATTGGGTTGCTCGCAGTGCTACGACTCCTTCGCGCCGCACCTGCGCGACCTGCTGCGCCGGCTGCACGGCTCCAGCCAGCACGTGGGTGAGCGCTACGCCCCGCCGGGCGCGGAGGGCGCCACCGACCCGCGGCTCCAGCTGCTCGAGCTCAAGGAGCAGCTGCGCCGGGCCGTCGAGAACGAAAACTTCGAGCTCGCCGCCGAGCTGCGCGACCGCATCCGGGTGCTCGAATGATCGACCTCTCCCTCCTCCCCGACGGCGGCATGGGCTGGCTCGACGCGTCCGGGCCGAAGGGCAGCATCGTCCTCTCCACTCGCATCCGGCTCGCCCGCAATCTCGAGGGCTACGTGTTCGGCCAGCGGGCCAAGGACGCCGATCGCACCGCGGTGCTGACGCGCGTCGAAGAGGCGAGCGGGGCGAGCGATCTGCTGCAGGGCGCGGTGACCATCCGCTTGGACCAGCTGGAGCGCGTCGACCGCCAGCTGCTGCACGAGCGGCACCTCGTCTCGAAGGAGCTCGCGGGGCTGGATCGCGAGGCGCGGCCCCGACCCGGCGCGGCGCTCGTGGTGCAGGGGACGGTGGGGGTGATGGTGAACGAGGAAGACCACTTACGATTGCACGGAATGCGCTCGGGATTCGCCCTGGAGGACGCCTACGCGGATCTCGAGGGGCTGGACGCCGATTTGGGGCGGTTGCTGCCCTTCGCGTTTCACCCCGAATTTGGCTATCTTACCTCCTGCCCCACCAACGCCGGGACCGGACTCCGGGCGAGCGTGCTTATCCACTTGCCGGGCCTGGTCTTGACGAAGGAAGTCGGGAAGGTGTTGCAGGGGCTGGCCCAGGTGGGGCTGACCTTCCGGGGTTTGTACGGGGAAGGCAGTGAGGTCGTCGGGAACTTCTTTCAGTTATCTAACCAGACGACGCTGGGCAAGTCGGAAGATGAGCTGCTGGACCACCTTGGCAAGATCGTCCGGCAGGTGATCGAGTACGAGGAGCAGGCGCGTGACGTGTTGCTGCGCACGGCCCCCGACGAGGTGGCCGACAAGACTTGGCGGGCATACGGACTGCTGAAGTACGCACGGAAGTTGACGTTCGAAGAGACGATGAACCTGTTGAGCGGGGTGCGGTTGGGCGTCGGGTTGAATCTGATCCCGAGCTTGAGTGTATACACATTGAACAAGTTGCTGATTTTCACCCAGCCCGCGCACCTGGCGGCACTCGAAGGGCGCCAGACCGGCGATCCGGAGTTGCCTACGGTGCGCGCGACGTATGTACGTCGCGTGCTGGAGACCGAGGCGGCGTGAGGAGGAGGTAGGGGGGAGATGAACGGCTACAACTTCACGGATCGGGTCCGCAAGGTCCTGCAGATGGCGCGGGAGGAAGCCGCCCGGCTGCACCACGAGTACGTGGGGACCGAGCACATCCTGCTGGGCCTGATTCGCGAGGGCGAAGGCGTCGCGGCGGCGGTGCTCACCAACCTGAACGTCGATCTCGAAGAGATCCAGCAGAAGATCGAAGAGACGGTCAAGAAGGGTAAAGCGGCGGCGGCGGCCGGGCCTGACTTGCCGTACACGTCGCGGGCGAAGAAGGTGCTCGAGCTGGCGATGAGCGAGGCGCGCGAGCTGAACCACTCGTACGTCGGCACCGAGCACCTGCTGCTCGGGCTGCTGCGCGAGGAGAAGGGCATCGCCGCCCAGGTGCTCACCGACGCCGGCGTGAACCTCGAGCAGGCGCGCGCGGAGACGCTGCGGCTGCTGGGCAGCGAGATGCCCTCGGGGCCGGCCCCGTCCGGCTCCGGCGCGCAGCCGGCGAGCCCCAAGAGCGAGAAGAAATCGAAGACCCCCGCGCTCGACCACTTCTGCCGCGATCTGACCCAGCTCGCGGCCGAGGGCCAGCTCGATCCCACGATCGGGCGTCAGAAAGAGATCGAGCGCGTGATGGAGATCCTGTCGCGCCGCAAGAAGAACAACCCGGTGCTCATCGGCGAGCCGGGGGTGGGGAAGACCGCGATCGTCGAAGGACTGGCCCAGCTCATCGCGAGCGGCCAGTGCCCCGATGCGCTGAAGGATCATCGCGTGCTGTCGCTCGACATGGCGGCGGTGATCGCCGGCACCAAGTACCGCGGCCAGTTCGAGGAGCGGCTCAAGGCGATCATCAACGAGATCGCGCAGAACCGGAACATCATCCTGTTCATCGACGAGCTGCATACGCTGGTGGGTGCGGGCGCGGCGGAGGGCGCGGTGGACGCGTCCAACATGCTGAAGCCGGCGCTGGCGCGCGGCGAGCTGCAGTGCGTGGGTGCGTCGACGCTCAACGAATACCGCAAGTACATCGAGAAGGACGGCGCGCTCGAGCGCCGCTTCCAGACGGTGATCGTCGATCCGCCGACGGTGGACGAGACCATCGAGATCCTCAAGGGGCTCCGCAAGCGCTACGAGGAGCACCACCGGGTGATCATCCCGGATGAGACCCTCGACGCGGCGGCGAAGTTGTCGGAGCGCTACATCACCGACCGCTTCCTGCCCGACAAGGCGATCGACGTGATCGACGAGGCCGGGGCGCGGGCGCGGCTCGCCACGCAGGTGCCGCCGCCCGAGGTCGCGGCGCTCAAGGCGAAGCTCGAGCACATCAACGGCGACAAGGAGAACGCGGTCCGCGACCAGAACTTCGAGAAGGCGGCGGCGCTGCGCGACCAGGAGCGCGAGCTGCAGGCGGAGATCCGGCGCAAGCAGGAAGCGTGGGAGAAGGAGCGTCAGACGCACCGGCCCACGATCAATGAGGAGGGCGTCGCGTTCATCGTGTCGCGCTGGACGGGGATCCCCGTCACGCGGCTCCAGGAGGCGGAGACGGCGCGGCTGCTCCGCATGGAGGACGAGATGCACGAGACCGTGGTCGGCCAGGACGAGGCGATCGCGGTGATTTCGCGCGCCATCCGGCGCAGCCGGGCGGGGCTCAAGGACCCGAAGCGGCCGATCGGATCGTTCATCTTTTCCGGGCCCACGGGCGTCGGCAAGACCGAGCTGGCGCGGGGGCTCGCCCGTTTCCTGTTCGCCGATACGAACGCGCTGATTCGGGTCGACATGTCGGAATACATGGAGAAGTTCTCGGTGAGCCGGCTGATCGGCGCGCCGCCCGGCTACGTCGGCTACGAGGACTCGGGGACGCTGACCAAGTCCGTGCGGCGGAAGCCCTATTCGGTGGTGCTGCTCGACGAGATCGAGAAGGCGCACCCCGACGTCTTCAACATCCTGCTGCAGGTGCTCGACGAAGGACATCTGACGGACAATTACGGCCGGGTGATCGACTTCAAGAACACGGTCGTCATCATGACGTCGAACGTCGGCGCCCGCGACATGGTCAAGGGCAAGGCGCTGGGCTTCTCGCAGCCGGACATGCGGGCGACCTTCGACAAGATGGCGGAGAAGGTCAAGGAAGAGATCAACAAGACCTTCAACCCCGAGTTCCTGAACCGGCTGGACGACGTCATCGTGTTCCACCCGCTCACGCGGGAGCACATCGCCCAGATCGTCACGATTCTGCTCAAAGAGGTGCAGCGGCGCCTGGGCGAGGAGGAGCTCACGCTCCGGTTGACGCCGGCGGCCTCGGACTTCCTGGTGGAGCGCGGGTACGATGAGCACTTTGGCGCGCGTCCGCTGAAGCGCGCGATTCAGAAGTACGTCGAAGATCCGCTCTCGGAGAAGATCCTGGTCGGCGAGTTCGCGCGGGGCGAAGAGATCGAGGTCGACGCGGCCCCCGACAAGGAACGGTTGGCGTTCCGCGCGCTCTCCGGCTCGAAGGCGTGATCCGCAAGCTTTCCGCCGTCATCTGTGTGGGTTCGGCCGTGCTCGCCCCGCGCCTCGCGCGCGCCCAGGGCGAGGCGCCGAGCGCCGCGTCCGCCGCCGTCGCCCCCGACTCCATCGTCGTCATCGGGCTGCGCCGGGTGGACCGCAAACAGGTGCTCGATCAGAGCGGCCTCACCCCCGGCCGGCCGCTGGGCTACCGCGACGTGCAGCGCGCCATCCAGACCCTCTACGCGACCGGCCAGTTCGACGATGTCCGGGTAGCGCAGGACACCGCGGGCGGGCGCCAGCTCCTGGTCGTGCGCGTGCACGAGCGTCCCATGCTCGTGAAGTGGGCGGTACGCGGCGTGAGCCGCCTCTCCGAGGGCAGCGTGCGCGACAAGGCCCAGCTGACCGAAGGCCGACCGATCGACCCCGCCGCCGTCGCCCGCGCGCGCGGGCGCATCGATTCGCTGTACCGCGCGCAGGGCTATTACCTCGCCCAGGTGAAGGTCGTCGACGTGTTCGAAGCCGACTCGGCACGGGTGCGGGTCATCTTCGACGTGGATGAAGGCCGGCGCGTCGCCGTGGCGCGCGTGCAACTCAACGGCAATTCGCACGTCGCGACGGATCAGCTGGTCGGCCAGATGAAAACCCGCCCCGAGGGGTTCTGGTGGTTTCGCTCCGGTGAGTTCGACGACGAAAAGCTGCGCGCGGACCTCCAGGAGCGGCTCCCCAAGTTCTACGGCGACCGCGGTTACGTCGACTTCCAGGTGCTCGACGACACGCTGGTGGTGGACGACACGACCGGCAAGGCGACGCTGGTCGTGCGCGTGAGCGAAGGGGAGCCCTACCGCGTGGGCTCGTTCGAGATCGTGGGGAACCGGCGCTTCTCGACGGAAGAGCTGCAACAGCTGTTCCCGTTCAAGGGCGGGGACCGGACCGGCTTCCTGGGGTTGGGTGGGACCCAGCAGGGGCCGGCCTACTTCAGCCAGCAGAAGTGGGACGACGCGACGCAGCAGCTGCGGACCCTGTACTACAATAACGGCTACATCTACGTGAACGTCCGGCCGGAGGTCATCCGCCGCGCGGGCGCCGACCGCAAGCCCGTGGTGGACCTCCGCTGGGCGATCAACGAGGGGCAGCCGGCGATCGTCAACAAGATCGAGATCTCCGGCAACGACGTTACCCACGAGCGGGTGATCCGCGAGGCGATCATTCTCCTCCCGGGCGACGTGTTCCGCCAGGACGCGCTGATCCGGTCGTACCAGAACATTTCGAACCTCGGCTTCTTCCAGCAGCCGCTGCCGTTCCCCGACACGCGCCCCGCCAACGATCAGGGTGACGTGGACGTGATCTTCCGCGTGACCGAGAAGCACACCGGCAACATCAATTTCGGCGCCTCGGTCGGGCAGGGCACCGGGGTGGGCGGGTTTCTCGGGCTCGACGAGCCGAACCTGTTCGGCCAAGGGAAGAAAGGCCATTTCCAGTGGCAGTTCGGGAAGAATATCAGCGACTTCGCCGTCAGCTACACCGATCCCGCGATTCGGGAGTCCCGCATCTCGGGGACCCTCGACGTTCACAATACCCGGCTGCGCTACACGATCGCGGATCTCGGCACGCTGCGCCGCCGGGGCGCGAGCCTCCAGTTCGGGTTCCCGGTGTTCAGCGATCGCTACACACGGTTGTTCGTCTCCTACGGCATCGACGACCAGAGCTTCACCGGCTCGAGCACCGGCCTCGCCTCGCTGCGCTGCAACAACTGCATCCGCTCGACGTTCGGCGTATCGCTGCTGCGGGACACGCGAATCGATCTCCCGTTCCCGACGGGCGGAACAATGCACTCGATCGGGATCTCGCAATCGGGCGGTCCGCTCGGCGGGTCGGGCAACTTCCAGCGGTTGGATCTCGAGGGTCGCTGGTACGCCCCGCTCGGCCAGCTGGGTGGCGCGGCCAGCACGTCCCCCGTCCGGTTCGTGATGGGGCTCTCGACCCGGTCCGGGCTGGTGTTCGGCAATTCGCCCTTCTTCGACCAGTTGTTCACGATGGGCGGCGTGCAGTACGGCATTCCTCTGCGCGGCTACGACGAGTTCGCGATCACGCCGCACGGCTACGACCCGAACGCCGTCAACGGGCAGGCGACCGCCGCCTCGTTCGGCAAGGCGTACCTCGCGATGACCGGTGAGGTGGGGGCGCGGTTGTCGCAGATGTTCTACCTGTCCGCGTTCTTCGACGCCGGCAACGTGTGGGCGAACGCCGGCGAGTTCGATCCCACCCGGCTGTTGCGTGGCGCGGGGCTGGGAGTGAGCATCATCTCGCCGCTCGGCCCCATCGGCATCGACTGGGCGTACGGCTTCGACCGCACCGACGAATTCGGGCGGCCCGCACCGGCCTTCAAGCTGCACTTCAAGCTCGGCAACTTCTTCTGATCGGAGCGCCCGCGCTACGGCGCGGCGCCTGGACCAGCAGTTTTTTTCTTGGGGAGATCGTTTATGAGGCGTGTGGTGACAGTGTGGGCGTGGATCGGGCTGCTCGCGGTCGCTCCGGCCGCGACCCAGGCGCGGGCACAAGCGCAGCCGGGGCTCAAGATCGCGTTCATCAGCTCGCAGCAGATTCTCGAGCAGACGCCCGGCTACGCCGCGGCTGAGTCCACGTTCAAGAAAGAGTATCAGGGCTTTCAGGACGAGGCTCAGAAACTAAAGCAGCAATTCGACTCGGCCGTGCAAACGTTCGAGAAGCAGTCCATTGCCCTCTCCTCCAGCGCGAAGGCGGCGAAGCAGAAGGAGCTCCAGCAGCTGCAGCAGCGTCTGGAGCAGCGCTCCAGCGAGCTCCAGGACAAAAGCCAGCAGCGCCAGCGCGAGCTGATCCAGCCGATTCAGGCGCGCGTCAACGCCGTGATCCAGGGGCTGCGCGCCGAGGGCAATTACGCGCTGATCTTCGACGCGGACTCGCCGACCAGCAACATCGTCGCCGCCGACCCGAGCCTCGATATCACCCCCAAGGTGATCGAGCGGCTGAAGCAGGCGAAGTAGGGCGCGCCAGCCCGTGCGCGGCCGGCCGGCGGCGGAAGGCACAGCGGGCGGCGGGGGGGCCGGCGGGCGGGAAGAGGGCGCCGCGCGGCGCATCAGCGCGCGCGAGATCGCCGCGCTGACGAACGGTCAGCTCGTGGGCGCCCCCGACGTGACCGTCTCCGGCGTCGCGCCGCTCGATCGTGCCGGCCCCGACGACCTCTCATTTCTTGCCGCGAAGCGCTATCTCCAGTATTTTCAACAGTCTAGCGCGGCGATCGTGCTCTGCAAGCCGGGCCTGGTACCGGAGGACGCCGGAGCTGGGCCGGCGTGCCGCGTGGTGGTGCGCGACCCGCACGTCGCGTTGCTCGCGGTCATCCCGATGCTCTACCCCGAGCCCGCCTGGCAGCCCGGCGTCCACCGGACGGCGGTGATCGGGGAAGGTGCCGTTTGGCAGGATCCGGTGGCGATCGGCCCCTACGCGGTGCTCGGCCGGGGCGTGCGGCTCGGCAAGAACGTCCGGATCGGCGCGTCGGTGGTGCTGGGAGACGGTGTGGCGCTCGGCGACGACGTGCAGCTGCTGCCGCACGTGGTGTGCTACAGCGGCACGGTCGTGGGAAACCGCGTCATCCTGCACGCGGGCGTACGGCTCGGCTCGGATGGCTTCGGCTACGTCCCGGGGAAGAACGGCGAGATGCCGCGGAAGATGCCGCAGGTGGGCCGTTGCATCATCGGAGACGACGTGGAGATCGGGGCCAACACGACGATCGACCGCGGCAGCGTGGACGACACGGTGGTCGGCCCGGGAACCAAGATCGACAACCTGGTGCAGATCGGGCACAACTGTCGGATCGGCGCGCGCTGCCTCATCGCGGGCCAGGCGGGGATCGCGGGCAGCACGCACGTCGAGGATGACGTGTTTCTCGCGGGCCAGGCGGGACTCGCGGACCACGTGACGATCGGGCGCGGCGCCCGTGTCACGGTGCAAGGGGGCGTGATCGGGGACATCGAGCCGGGCGCCACGGTGTCGGGCTACCCGGCGCGCAACCATCGGGAGTTCCTGCGGGCCCAGGGCGCCCTGTACCGGCTCGCACACATCGTGGACGACCTCGAGGCGCTCGTGCGGCGGACTGATGAGTCCCAGCGCTAGACGCGGCATCCGGAAGAAGACCGCCGTCTCGGGCACGGGCCTCCACACCGGGGCCCGAACCGAGGCGACCTTTCTGCCCGCGCCGGCGGGGCAGGGGATCGTGTTCCGACGCGTCGATCTCGCCGGGAAGCCTCAGATCCCGGCGCTCCTGTCGGAGGTCGAGGCAGTCGAGCGCCGCACCGCCATCGGCAAGGGCGAGTCCACGATCCACACCGTGGAGCACCTGCTCGCCGCGGTGGCGGCGCACGAGATCGACGATCTCACCGTCGAGCTCTCGGGCCCCGAGCCGCCGATCCTGGACGGCAGCTTCCAGCCCTACTTCGAGGCGCTCGAGCACGCCGGCCCGACGGAAACGAGCGGCGAGGCGCTGGTGCTGACGGTCCCAGCGCCGTTCACCGTGAGCGAGGGCGACTCCAGCTACATCGTGGCCCCGGCGAAGGAGCTGCGGCTCACCGTGACCATCGAGTGGCCGCATCCCCTGATCGGACGCCAGGCCGGGAGCTTCACGGTGACCCCACAGGCGTTCGCGCGGGAGCTCGCGCCGGCCCGGACGTTCGGGTTCACGAGCGAGGTCCCGGCGCTGCAGGCGAAAGGCTTGATCAAGGGGGCGTCGAGCGCCAATGCGATCGTGCTGGACGAGCGGGGTCTCGCCAACGGGGGCGAGCTCCGCTGGCCGGACGAGTTCGTGCGCCACAAGGCGGCCGACATCCTCGGCGACCTGGCGCTCACGGGAGGCCGGGTGCGCGCGCACATCGTCGCGACGCGACCCAGCCACGGCGGCAATATCGCCCTGGCGCGGGCGCTAACGCGCGCGGCGCAGCGCGGCGGCGCGCCCAAAATGGATATCGGCCGTATCATGGACGTCCTGCCGCATCGCTATCCCTTCCTGCTCGTCGACCGGATCATCGAGGTCGAAGGGCAGCAGCGCATCGTCGGCATCAAGAACGTCACCATCAACGAGCCGTTCTTCCAGGGGCATTTTCCGGGACATCCCATCATGCCCGGGGTGCTCATCATCGAGGCGATGGCACAGGTGGGGGGCATGCTCCTGATGAGCTACTTCGAGGGGCAGAACGTCGAGGACAAGGTCGTGTACTTCATGTCACTCGACAACGTGAAGTTCCGGCGTCCCGTCGTCCCCGGGGACCAGATCCGCTTCGAGCTCGACATGGTCCAGTTCCGCGGCAAGACGTGCAAGATGAAAGGCGTCGGCTACGTGGACGGGCAGATCGTCGCCGAGGCGGACATGATGGCGTCGGTGGTGGACCGGTGATCCACCGGACCGCGCTGGTCGACCCCACCGCCCACATCGAGGGCGACGTCACCGTCGGTCCCTATGCCATCATCGGGCCGCGCGTCACCGTGGGCGAGCGCTGTCACATCGCCGCGCACGCGGTCCTCGAGCGCAACGTCAAGCTCGGCCACGGGGTGAAGGTGGGCTACGGCAGCGTGCTCGGCAACGACCCGCAGGACCTGAAGTACAAGGGAGAAGACACCTGGGTCGAGGTGGGCGACACGACCGTCATCCGGGAGTACTGCACGATCAACCGCGGGACGCAGGCAACCGGCAAGACGTCCGTCGGGCAACGCTGCTTCCTCATGTCCTACGTGCACCTGGCGCACGACTGCCATGTGGGCAACGACGTGATCATCGCCAACGCGGTCCAGATGGCGGGGCACGTGACCATCGAGGACCGCGCGATCATCTCCGGGCTCGTGCCGATCCACCAGTTCGTGCGGATCGGCACGTTCTCGTTCGTGGGGGGCGGCTCGCGCGTGAACCAGGACGTCCCGCCCTACACCAAGGCCGTGGGCAACCCGGTTCACCTCTACGGCCTGAACTCCGTGGGCCTGCAGCGTGCCGGGTTCTCTCCCGACGTGAAGCTGGCCCTGAAGCGCGCCTACCGGCTGCTGTTCAATTCCGACATGACGGTGAGTCAGGGAATCGCCAAGGCGCGCGCCGAGCTGCCGCAGATTCCCGAAGTCGAGAACTTCCTCAAGTTCATCGAAGGGTCGCAGCGGGGAGTGCTGGTGTGACCGCACCACCGGTGCGGGTGGGCGTCATCGGCACCGGTGCGCTCGGCTTCCATCACGTGCGGCTGCTGCGGCGCATGGCGGGCGTCTCCTTTGCCGGGATCTACGACAAGAATCCCGCGCGCGCCGCCGAGGTGGCGAAGCAGCTCGAGACCGTGGCGCACCCGGCCCTCGCGGCGTTGCTGGAGCGCGTGGACGCGGTCACGGTGGCGGTCCCGACGCCCGCGCACGTGGACGTCGGCATGGCGGTGCTGCAGCGCGGTATCGCCCTCCTCATGGAGAAGCCGCTCGCCGACACGGTCGCGGGGGCGGAGGCGCTGGTGCGCGGCGCCGCGGCGCAGGGCACGGTGCTGCAGGTGGGACACGTGGAGCGGTTCAACCGGGCGGTACGGGCGGCCGCCCCCTACCTCGACGAGCCCCGGTTCCTGCAGATCGACCGGCTCTCCCCGTTCCAGCCGCGCGGCACCGACGTGGCCGTGATCCTCGACCTGATGATCCACGACTTGGATCTCGTGCTGGAGCTCGTGCGCGCCCCGGTGACCGATGTGCGCGCCACGGGGGTCGCCATCCTCACGCCACACGTGGACATCGCCAACGCGCGCATCGAGTTTGCCAACGGCGCCATCGCGAATCTCACGGCGAGCCGCGTGTCGCGCGAGCGCACCCGCAAGCTTCGGATCTTCCAGCCGACCGGCTACTGCTCGCTCGACCTGGCTCAGGGGAGCGGGGACTTCTTCCGGCTGAAGCCGGGCTGGCAAGGCCTCGGTGCGACCACGCTCGAGCAGATCGTTGACCACGTACGGCTCGAGGCCCCGGAAGCGGAGCCGCTCAAGCTCGAGCTCGAGAGCTTCTTGCGCGCCGTGCGCGGCGAGGAGGACGTCGTCGTGTCGGGCGCCGCCGGGGCCCAAGCGCTGGCCCTCGCCTTCCGCGTCGCCAGCGCCATCCAGGCGTCGCCCCTCGCTCCTCCCCCCCCGGCTCCCCTCGCCGCCTCGCGGCCGTGAGCCGCGCGCCTCGCATCTACATCTCGGCGGGCGAGCCGTCGGGGGACGCGCACGCCGCCGCCGTGGTCACTGCGCTGAAGCGCCGTCTTCCCGGGGTCAGCGTCGAGGCGTTCGGCGGCCCCGACCTTGAGGCCGCGGGCGCCTCCGTCCTGGACCGCATGGAGCAATTCTCCGTGGTAGGGTTCGTCGAGGCGTTGTGGAAGCTGCCGGCCCACCTGCGCCTGCTCGGGCGCGTCCGTCTCGCCCTTCAGGCCCGGCGCTACGACCTCGTGATTCTCGTCGACTATCCCGGCTACCATTTGCGACTCGCGGCGGAGGCCGCTGCTGCCGGCATCCCGGTCCTCTACTATATCGCGCCCCAGATGTGGGCCTGGGCTCCGGGCCGCGTGCGGAAGCTGGCTGCGGTGCGACGCCTGGCGGTCATCCTGCCGTTTGAAGAGGCGTTCTTTCGCGAGCGCGGCGTGCCGGCGACGTTCGTCGGGCATCCGCTCAAGGACCGGGCGCCGCCGCCCCCGCGCGCGGACGCCCGGCGCCGCCTCGACCTGGATCCCGCGCGGCCCGTGCTCGGCCTCTTCCCGGGGAGCCGCGCGCAGGAAGTGAAGCGACTCTGGCCGGCGTTCCGCGATGCGGCGGTCCGAGTCCTCGCCGCGCGCCCCGACGTACAGGTCGTCACCGCCGGGACGCCGCGCGGCCGCTATCCCGCCCCCGGTGCCATCCGCCTCCACATGGGAGATCCGCTCACCGTGTTCGCGGCCGCCGACGCCGGTCTCTGCAAGTCGGGGACGACCACCCTCGAGGCAGCACTCGCCGACGTGCCCATGGTCATCGCGTACCGTCTCAACCCCGTTTCGTTCGCCATCGCCATCCGCATGCTCCAAGTGCCCCACGTCGGTCTCGTGAACCGATTGCGGGGCGAGAGGTGAGCCCCGAACTGCTTCAGGGCGCGGTGACCCCCGGCGCGCTGGCGAATGCCGCGCTGCCGCTGCTCGACCCCCACAGCGACGCCGCCCGCCGCCAACGGGAGGGATTGGAGCTCGTACGACAGCGGCTGGGGCCGCCGGGGGCGGCGGACCGCGTGGCCACGCTCGCCTTGGAGCTGGCGGGGTGAAGCAGGCGCTTTTGGCGGGACTGGTGCGCTTGCTCGCGGCGACCTGGCGGTACCGCGTGCAGGGGTGGGAGCACGTGGCCGCCGCTCGAGCGAGCGGGCGGCCCGTGATCTACGTGTTGTGGCACAGTCGCATCCTTCCGCTGTTGTACCACCGGCGTGACGAAGGCATGGCCCTCCTCATCAGTCGTCATCGCGACGGCGGCTACCTCGCCGAGCTGTCCGAGCGCTGGGGGTACCGCGTGGTGCGCGGGTCCTCGCGGCGCGGGGGGGAGGCGGGTCTGTTGGGGCTCGTACGCTACCTGCGGCAGGGTGGGGAAGTCGCCCTCACCCCCGACGGCCCGCGCGGGCCGGCAGAGCGGATGAAGCCCGGCGCGCTGGCCGCGGCGCAACACGCGAACGCGCTCGTGATCGCCGCGGGCGCCCAAGCCTCGTCCGCGTGGTGGATCGAGTCGTGGGACCGGTTCTGCCTGCCCCGACCGTTCGCCAGAGTGGCGGTCGCGTACAGCGCGCCATTCGGCGTGGAAGTGGGAAAAGACGCGTTGCGTCGGGGAATGACCGCAGCGGAGCGCGCGCTGCACGCGGTGACGTACGGCGGGAACGAGGCACCACGGCAGGAGAGGACGGACGGGTGACTGGGACCCAGGTGGTGCACTGGCTGTGGGGTAGCTCCCGGTCCGCCCGGGTGGCTCGTGTGCCGCTCATCCCCTTCGCGGGTGCGTACTGGGCCGTCATGAAGCTGCGTGCGGCCCGGGACCGGGCCGACGCCGTACGCCTCCCCCTGCCGACGATCGCCGTCGGGAATCTGTCCGTCGGCGGTACGGGGAAAACGCCGCTCGCAGCCTGGATCGCGGCCTACTGTGTGGCGCGCGGCCGCACGCCCGGCATCTTGCTCCGCGGCTACGGTGGGGACGAGCCCCTGGTCCATCGGCGCCTTGTGCCGCGGGCGGTCGTAGTGGCAAACCCCGATCGGGTGGCGGGCGCGGTCGCCGCGCGGGCTCAGGGCGCTCAGGTGCTCGTCCTGGACGACGCCTACCAGCTCCTGGGGGTGGGGCGGGATTTGAACATCGCGGTCGTGAGCGCGGAGAGCGCCGCGGGGTCGCCCTGGCCATTACCCGCGGGACCGTGGCGCGAGGGCCGGGATGCCCTGGGCCGGGCCGACTTGATGGTCGTCACGCGGAAATGGGCGTCAGCGGAAACGGCTGGAGCCCTGGCGGACCGGCTGGGTCGAGGGAGGCAGGGGGTGCCGGTCTGCACGGCGTGGCTTGCGGTCAGTCATCTCGAGGGCATGCGGTCCGGGGGACGCCAGGAGCTTGCGGTGCTCGCGGGGCGCCGGGTGGTGGCGGCTGCGGGCATTGCCGACCCGGAAAGCTTCGCGCAGCAGCTCGGGACGGCTGGCGCGAGCGTGCAACTCGTGGCGTACCAAGACCATCACGCCTATCGCCCAGCCGACCTCGAACGGCTCGTGCAGGCCGCCGCCGGGGGGGATTATGTTGTAGTCACTGAAAAGGACGCGGTGAAGCTTCGGCGACAGTGGCCCGGGAGTGCGGTCGAGCCCCTCGTCGCGGTGCTAGCCGTCCACTGGGAACGGAACGGCCGGGCGCTCGAGCAGGCGGTGGACGCCGTGCTCGCCCCGGCCGGCCGTGCCTGAGACCCTACCTCCACGAGCGCCACTTGAGCGAACCTGCGATCAAGCCCCAAGGTCACATCGGGATCCGGCCCGACAAGGACACGTTCCTCGCGGAGGAGAACCCGTTCGAGGCGATGATGGAGCGCTTCGATCACGCGGCGCAGCTCTTGAACCTCGATCCGGGCCTCTACAAGGTCCTCCGCAACCCCGAAAAACAGATCATCGTGTCCCTCCCCGTGCTGCGCGATTCGGGCGAGCTGGACGTGTACACGGGCTATCGGGTGCTGTACAACACGTCCCGCGGGCCGGCCAAGGGCGGTATCCGGTTCGATCTCAACGTCACGCTCGAGGAAGTGA
>Ga0207646_10002296_pt1 | contig 22710 bp, 18 predicted proteins | sample KBSK5502metaG_FD_184343 | JGI IMG/M metagenome (GOLD analysis project Ga0207646, IMG submission 184343) | Corn, switchgrass and miscanthus rhizosphere microbial communities from Kellogg Biological Station, Michigan, USA - KBS K5-50-2 metaG... | ecosystem: Host-associated > Plants > Roots >... | reverse complement strand
TTCGGCTTGATCTCTCGACCCGCGGCAGTTTCTGACTTCACGTAAGCAATTATCGCATCGCGCAAGGTGACGCCGAGCGGCCGCACGTTCTTTCCTTCGCGCAAAATGGCATAGCGGTCGCCGCCTACATTGATCAGATAGTCGATCGTCACGACCCTATAGGTCGCCCTGGGATCGATCTCTCTTTCGTGGCCATCTTTGTCCAGCAGCTTTGCACTTTCAAGTTCCGCCGACTTGTCGGCCTCGATGATATAAGTAATGCGCGCTCCTGATTGGGCTTCGCGACCACTAACGACCACGCCCAGCAGTTTCATGACCTGCTCGCCGGTTAGCTCGAGCGTGACCAGCGCGTTTTCAAACGGCAGCAACTCAAAGATGTCGCGCGCCCGCAGCTCACCTTCACCAATGGTGTTACGACGCAGACCGCCGCTGTTCATGACGGCCAGATCGATTGGCTGGCCCAGCTTGAAACTCGCCAGGCTCCGCATACCATCGGCAACGAAGTTACCTAACGAACCCGCACCCATTCCGCTCTTTGTTAGCTCGCCCCGCAATTTGCCAACCACGACTTCGAGTTCGCGCACCTTGGGGCTATAGGCGACGAGCATTTTATCGACGCTTGGGTCGTTGGGGATCGACGAATCAACCGGCGTCTCAGTAACGCGGGCGGGCAAGCCGCGGGTTGTGCGTGCGGGTGCTTGTGGCTGGGGCTTCGGAGGCGGCGCGGATGTCTTAGCCGCTGGTTGGGCAGAGACCGCCGCACTGAGGGACAGCAACAGCAGCAGGACCAGTGGTAACGCAACTCTGCCAACTGTTTTTCTTGTGGATTTCTTCATGATGGATTCCGGATCGAAACCTGACGAACGCAAATATAACAGGTCAAGCGACGCTTGCGAATTGACCTGACGACGGAAGGTCAATAGTATCTCGCAGCATTGGCGTGCCCGCAAATCCAAGCGGTTTAGAGTTTCGACTTCAGCCGGCGGTTGTTTCAGACGAAAAACCAAACTAAAGTTTGTACTCTAAACAAAAAATTGAGGAGGACATCTTGGCGACTTCAGCTTCGAAATTCATGTCAGAGTTCACCAATCCAAATTTGGAAGTTCTGATTCCCGCGCAGGACATTCAGGATAAGATCAAAGAATTGGGTGCGGAGATCGCCCGCGACTACGCCGGTCGTAATCCGCTCCTGATTGGCGTGCTCAAGGGCGCGTGCACGTTCTTGAGCGATCTAATGCAGGCTGCCGACATTCCATTGGCAGTTGAGTTCATAGCGATTTCCAGTTATGGAGCCGAGATGCGCACCTCGGGCGAAGTGCGCATTCTGAAAGATCTGGACGTGGCCATCGAAGGCCGGCACATTTTGGTCGTCGAAGACATCGTCGACACCGGGCTGACTCTTTCGTATCTGTTGGCGAACTTGAAGTCGCGCGGCGCAGCGAGTGTGAAGCTGGCGGCGTTGCTCGATAAATATGAGCGGCGTGAGAAGGACGTGCCGATTGATTATTTGGGATTCAAGATTCCGGACAAGTTCGTCGTCGGTTATGGCCTGGATTACGCCGAGCGTTATCGCAACCTGCCATTTATTGCGGTGCTGAAGGATCCCGACGGACAGTAACGAACAGGCAAGGCAAACGCGACGGCTTTAGGAGAGATCGTTTCCGAGACCTCAGAGCTTGGCCGATCCGGCGAAAATATCTCCGGCGATTTCGCTCATGAAACTCTCGCCGGCATTCAACCCTAATCCAAAGTTTTCGGCGATCGTGTTCCCGATGTCCGAGAGTGATCGACGAGTGCCGAGATCTAGGCCCGGTCGGGCGCGTTTGCCGAAAACCAGCAACGGCGCGTATTCGCGCGTGTGATCGGTGCCGCGATACGTCGGATCGTTGCCGTGATCGGCCGTGATTATTATCAGATCGTCTTCGCGCATCGTGGCTTCGATTTCCGGCCAACGCGAATCGAAATGCTCGAGTGCCCGCGCATAGCCTTCAGTGTCGCGCCGGTGGCCGTAGAGCATATCGAAGTCCACCAGATTGGAAAAGATCAAACCGCGGGTATCTTCTTTTAAAGCGCGAATCGTTTGGTCGATCGACTGTTCGTTGTTTTTTGCGGTCAAGTCCTGCGTCACCCCGCTCGAATCGTAAATCGAAGCAATTTTGCCGATGCAAACCACGTCGAGTCCGTGTTCGCTCAGCAGCGGGAGAAGGTTTTCGCGGGGCGGTCGAACGGCATAGTCATGCCGGTTCTCAGTGCGATAGAACGATCCCGGCGTGCCGAGAAATGGCCGCGCAATAACCCGGCCGACTTCATGTTCGCCCCGCAGAATGCCGCGGGCTGTCTCGCAGATTTCATACAGACGGGTGAGCGGAATTACCTCTTCATGCGCAGCGATCTGAAAGACAGAATCGGCTGAGGTGTAGACGATCGGCTTTCCGGTCCTAACGTGTTCCTCTCCGAACTGTTTGATGATCTTAGTCCCGCTGGCCGGAATGTTGCCGAGAATTCCCGGCACGCCCGTCTTGCTTATGAACTCATCGATGAGCGTTTGCGGAAAGCCGTGCGGGTAAGTTGGAAAGGCGCGCTCGAGAATGATGCCAGCCATTTCCCAGTGACCGGTGGTCGTGTCCTTGCCGTTGGATTTCAAAGCACACTTGCCGTAACAACCACGGGGGTTTTCAATCTTCGCCACGCCGCTCAGTGGACGAATGTTGCCAAGGCCGAGGTCCTGCAGATTAGGCAGACGCACCGCACGCGATTCGCAAATGTGACCGAGCGTGTCCGATCCGGCGTCGCCCCACTCAGGCGCGTCGGGCATAGCGCCAATGCCGGCGCCGTCGAGGACGATTAGGGTGATGCGATTGAAATAGGTGTAATTCATTCCAAAGTTGCGGAGCCCGCTCAGTTATCTTTCGAGATTCGGGATGCTAAGTTATATAATCAGGCGCATGGAAGCAAACGGAACCTATACTTTCACGATGCTCTTCGAACCCGCAGAGGAAGGCGGATACATAGTGACATGTCCGGCCTTACCTGGCTTGGTTACCGAGGGTGACTCGCTGGAGGAAGCCCGTCAAATGGCAGAAGATGCTTTGCGAGGTTACCTGGAAAGCCTGCGCAAAGATGGATTGTCGATTGATCAATCAACGGGGCATTAGCCCGACCGTAAGGGAGGGCTCAGTTTTTACACGTCGCTAACAAATGAGCCCTCCCTTACGGTCGGGCTAACGCCCCGTTGGCATGCGCCGATCTTGTCGGCGAACTTTAGAGACACGACACTAGTTCTTTCGTGCTAAAAATATGGGGTCTTTTCTAGGCCAGCCAGAAGGTGGTTACGGGTTCGAATAGATAACTTCGCAAAGAATTCCTCCGTAAGTGGTTCTTCAATACCTTCAATCTTCACTACTATCAACGCTAGGAATTGCGATTCGTTAAGATCATCAATTCTCGCTTTCACCTCATTTTGGGTCTCGCTATCAATGCGATAGGTCACGGCACGTCTTCTTCAGGGAACAGCTTAACCGGGACAGTAAATTCAGTTCTCGGAACCTTCGCGAGGTATCTTTCCAGCGGAATACTCATGCGGCGGAGTTTATGATGTCAAAGAGATCGGTGGCAAGGGACGATTTGGCTTTCAACTTTACTTTCACTGCTCATTGCTTCGGCGCATAGTATCCGTCACGCGCGCGCACCGTCGCGTCCTTGACTCCGCGTAGCTCCACTTTGATCTGGCGAAAGCGACCGTCGCGCGCTTTGTTTGCCGGATAATAACCCAGACTGTATTGGGTGCCGATCTCGTTGCCAACTTGCGCAAACGCAGCCCGCGCTTCGTTCAGGCTGGCGGCCGCAAAATTTCTGCCGCCGGAAGCGCGCGCCATTTCGTTCATCTCGTTTCGCGCCAGATTGTAGAGTTGCCGGCTGATGTCCATGCGCTCAAATTGTCCCAGGCGGCAAAAATCCTGGTACTCTTCCTTCTGCGCCTGAGGCACGAAGAGCTGCCGAAACCTCTCCAACTGTTTGGCGGACAAAGTCAGCCGCCCATCGTCTTGACAATCTTTTAAGAGACGATCTTCGACGTAATCTTCCGTGCTTACCTGAATGAAGTAACAAGCGACGCCGGAGCGCGAAAGCTTTGCGCGCGCGTCGTCATAGCCTGAGTTGCTAGTGGAATCGACGCCGTCGGTCAGAGCCACGATCGCGCGCCGGCCACGCATTTCCGGGCGCGGCGGATCGCGAAAGACCTGATCGGCGATGCGTCCCAGGGCATCGTAGAAAGGCGTTCCATTGCTCGTGCCGAGACCGGCGATGGCCCGCCGCAGCGCCTGCCGGTCGTCGGCGAGGGGCGACGCGATTTCGACCGTGGCCATGAGCGAGCCATTTCGGGACGTGTTGTTGAAGGCGACGATCGCGACCCGGTCGCCCGGACGCAAAGCGCTGATGAAAGCATTGGCAGCGTCGCGGATCAAACCAAGCTCTTCTCGCGTCGATCCCGAGGTGTCGAGCAGCAGAGCGATCTCGAACGGCGTTTCAGTGGTGGCAAAATTGGTAATCCGCTGCGGTTTACCGTCTTCGAGCAGGGTAAAGTTCTCCAGCCGCAAACCGGAAAGCGGATGAGCGTTTCGATCCGTTACCACCGCGGGCACGGACACGAGTTGCGTCTCGACGCGTACTACGTCGCCTTCGGCAACCTCTTCGGTGGGTGTGCTGGTCGGCGGTGGCGTGTTTGTTTGCCCGCCAACTTTACGCGGCCGCTGTTTGTTGGTTTGCTGCTGGCTATTCGTTTGCTCCGCAGCTTGGCGCGACGCGCTGGATGCGGCACCGAAGACACTGAGTGAGAGCAGGGCAAAAACCAAGCCGCCGAGCAATCTTATTTCCCCTGGACGTATGCGCATGAAATCCGTGGTTTGAACGGGTCTGGGGTTAAGTAAATATAGCCGCAAACCTCGCGAGACGAAAGCGTTTTCTGCGCCCGGCTCTGCGCACAAGGAGATTACGGACAGAAAATCCGGATTATGCTGCTAACTAATAACAGCGCTTCTTGACACTCATCAGCGCTTTCCTTACGATCTGCCTTCGCGGTGACGATTTTTGAAAACGGGCACGTATGTCAATGGTAGACGGCTTCCCTTACAAGGAAGAGGTTGGGGGTTCGAGTCCCTCCGCGCCCACCACTTTGAGATCTGGAATTTCAAAATTGAGATCACGAGTAAGTGCTCATCTCTGAACCCGCTGTTGAGCGATTTAATGGTCAAGCGGACATCAGCCGGGAAATCCGATCTCAGATTTCAAACTTGAAACCAGGGTTTCTATGCGGAGTCGTAGTTCAGTTGGTTAGAACGCCGGCCTGTCACGTCGGAGGTCGCGGGTTCGAGTCCCGTCGGCTCCGCCATTTCCTGTGGCAACAAAGGGGTACAGTACTTTTTTGGTGCTGTACCCATTTTGTTGCCGGCCTTCGTTGGGTTTCCCGATGAGACAAACTCCCAACGTTCTGCGGATTAATGTCATGCAGGTAAGGCGGAGTGGCGGTTTGCTTGATCCGCCTCAGGGTATGATAATCACTGAGTCCCAAACAAAGAACTAAAGTAGAGACTTAGACTATGAAATACGAGGCGCGTAGGTCGCGCTTTTGCGCGATGCTTTTTTTGGCCGCGTTGTCGACCGCATCACTCACTGGTTGTGCAAACAAGGCGGCGCAGCAGAGTTTTGCGCGGCCTCCCGCGCCGGTGTCGGTGACTGCCGCGATTATGCAAGACGTGCCGACCTACATCGACGCGATTGGCAAGACAGTCGCGCGCGAAGTGGTTTCCATTCAGCCCCAAGTCTCCGGGCGCATTATCAAAATCCACTTTACCGACGGCGCGAATGTCAGGAAGGGCGACCTGCTGTTTACGATCGACACGCGACCCTTCGAAGCGAACTTGCGCCAGGCACAGGCGAATGTATCCAAAGATTTAGCGTTGAAGAAGCAAGCGGAAGCAAATCTCGCCAGAGACATCGCCCAACAGAAGTTTGGCGACGTCCAACTCAAACGGTATCGAACGTTGGTCGAGCAAGGTGTTGTTTCGAGAGAGCAGTACGATCAGTTTCAATCTAATGCGGACTCTCTCAAAGCAACCGTCGAAGCCGATCGGGCCGCGATCCACAGCGCGGAGGAATCCATCAAGGTGGACACAGCCGCAGTTGACCGCGCAAAAGTGGACCTCAGCTATTGTTTCATTCGCGCGCCGATCGACGGTCGCGCCGGCCAAAGACTCGTGGACATCGGAAACGTGGTTAACCCTGGCGGCTCCAGCGGCGGAAACACCAGCGGCACTGGCTCGAGCAGCGGAACTTCCGGAAGTACTAACTCGCTGTTGGTGATCGAACGTGTCGATCCGATCTATGCGGACTTTACTATTTCGCAAAACGATCTCGATAACGTGCGGCAACAGATGCGCGAGGGCACGCTCAAGACTCAAGTGCGTCTGCCCGATGCGGAGGATTCAGTTACCGGACAGCTTACGTTTTTGGACAACGCGGTGCAGAACACAACCGGGCAGGTCAATCTCCGCGCCACGATTCCGAACGATGGACATCGCTTTTGGCCGGGCCGCTTCGTCAATATTCGTCTGGTGTTGAGCACGATTCACGGCGCCGTGCTGGTGCCCGCCGCTGCGCCCCAAATGTCGGCCAAGGGATCGTACGTCTATGTCGTCAAGCAGGACTCGACCGCAGAACAAAGGCAAGTAACGTTGGGCCAGCGTCAGGGAGATTTGGTGGTCGTTGAGAAAGGCGTGGAGCCCGGCGAACAGGTTGTCACCAACGGCCAGGTTGGGGTCACGCCGGGCGGCAAGGTGCGCATCGAGCAACCGAATCAAACCGGCCAACCGAACGCGGGCAGCGGGTCTAAGTAATGAACCTCTCGGAACCTTTCATTCGCCGGCCCGTCATGACCGCGGTCTTGACGCTGTCAGTAATCCTGTTTGGGATCCTGGCGTACTTTCAACTCCCGGTGAACGATCTGCCCGCCGTGGATTATCCGGTGATCCAGGTGACAGTCGGTTATCCCGGAGCGAGTCCCGATACAATCGCCAACAACATCGCCACCCCACTTGAGCGCCAGTTCATGCAGATCAACGGGCTCGAGGTAGTAACTTCCAGGAGCACGCAAGGCGTAGCAACTTTCACACTTCAATTCGCGCTGGAAAAAAATATCGACGCGGCCGCGACCGATGTGCAGACGGCGATCTCACAGGCGACCGGCAGTCTTCCCGCCGACCTTCCTTCGCCGCCGACATACTCAAAAAGCAATCCCAACGATCAGCCGATCATGTACATCGCCTTGACCAGCGATTCCGTGACCTCGGGAAATTTATACGACTACGCGAGCACACAGGTGGGCCAGCGAATCAGCATTCTGCCCGGCGTATCACGTGTGAATGTCTATGGCACGAAGTCGGCAATTCGGATCAAAGCCAGGCCTTCGGCGATGTGGGCGCGCGGGATTTCCGTTGACGATCTGAGCAACGCGATTCGAAACGGCACCAGTTACACCGGCGCCGGCCAATTGGACAGCAGTTCCGGCACCGCTATTCTTCGGCCGCAAGGTCAACTGGAAACCGCCGATCAATTTAGCAATTTGATTGTCGGCGGCACCGGCAATGCTCCCGTCTATCTGCGCGACGTGGCGACCGTGAAAGATTCCGTTCAGGACGAGCGGATCAATATGCGTTTCTGGGTGCGCGGATACGACGTGCCGTCGGCTACGGTAATCGTTGCGGTGAATCGCCGGGCGGGCGCCAACGCGGTGGAAGTCTCGAAGAGTATCAGAGAAGTTCTCCCGTTGATCAGCAACGAGCTGCCGGGATCGATTCGCGTCACGCCGATCTACGATCGCTCCCAAAGCATCGTTCATTCGGTCGTCGACGTACAGACAACCCTGCTGATCGCATTCGTTCTGGTGGTGATGGTGATTTTTGCGTTTCTCGGCCGGGCCACGGACACGCTCATCCCCACGGTTGCCCTGCCGCTGTCGCTGCTGATCACATTCGTCGCGATGCGCATCCTCGGATACAGCCTGGACAACTTATCGCTGATGGCGCTGACCCTGGCAATCGGGTTTCTGGTTGATGATGCAATCGTATTTTTGGAAAACACTGTGCGCCGAATGGAGCGTGGCGAGCAACCGTTCGAAGCAGCCATCAGCAGCGCCAAAGAGATCAGCTTCACCATCATGTCGATGACGATCTCGCTGGCGGCCGTGTTCATACCGCTGGTGTTCATGACGGGGCTGGTCGGCCGAATCTTTCGCGAGTTCGCAATCACCATCGTCATTGCCATTTTCGCTTCGGGTTTGGTGTCGCTGACGCTGACGCCGCTCATGTGCGCGCGGCTTTTGAAGGAACGCGGAGAAGGTTCGAAGAAGACGTGGATGGAACGCGTGATCGGCGGCATTGAGAAGCGGGTGCTGCGAATGTACGGCGGATCGCTCTGGTGGTTCCTGCGGCATCGCTGGGTCTCGCCAATCATTTGGGTAATTTGTCTGACAGGCACCATTGTCCTCTTCATGCTGGTTCCCAAAGCATTCCTGCCGCCCGGAGACAGCAGCGTAATCTTCGGCGCCTTCATTGCGCGCGAAGGCTCTTCGCCGGATCAAATGAAGGCGTTGCAGAACCGCGTGGACGAGGCTCTGCATCATGATCCAAACGTCATCACGGATTTCACCCTGACCGGCGCCACCGGATTTCTGGCGGCGAACCAGGGGATCACTTTTACTTTCATCAAACCGCCAGACCAGCGCGCACCGATTCAACAAGTGACCGCCGAAATGATGGGTAGGCTCAATACGATTCCGGGGGTCTTCACATTTCTGCGCCCGTTTCCGGTTTTGGAAATCAGCACCGGAGTCACGAGTCAGAACCAGGGACAATATGCCTTCACCGTGTCTGGAGTTAATGGTTCGCAGGTTTACGATGTCGGCCAGAAACTGATGGGCAAGCTCGTGCAATATCCGGGGTTCCTGACGGTCTCGTCAGACTATTTCGCCAACACTCCGAACCTGGATATAGAACTGCGTCGCGATCAAGCGAAGACTTACGGAGTTTCGGAAACGCGAATTCTCACGCTGCTGCGCAATGCGTATTCGCAGAACTACGTTTACCTGATTAAGAAGCCCGAAGATCAATATCAGGTTATTTTGGAGATGGAAGACTCAGCCCGCGCCACCCCGGAAGACCTCGGGAAGCTCTACATCCGTTCTGATAACGGTCAACGTCTGGTGCCGCTCGGTGAGTTGGTCACCTGGAAGCAGACGCTGGGTCCGCAGGCGGTGAACCACTTGAATCAATTCACCAGCATGACGCTGTTTTTCAATCTCAAGCCGGGCGTGGCACTCGGCGATGCAACGAACTATATCCAGAAAGCAGCGACGGAAGTTGTGCCGCCAACGGTTCGCGCGGAGTTGCAGGGCGAGGCCCAGACGTTCAGCAACACGGTCACCAGCTTGACCATCCTGATGGCCCTGGCGGTCTTCGTAATGTATGTGATTCTGGCAATCCTTTATGAAAGCTATGTACATCCGTTGACCGTGCTTTCGACGCTTCCCACGGCGTTGGTTGGTGGTTTGTTCACTCTTTTTGTGTTTGGACAGGAAGCGTCGCTCTACGCGTTTGTCGGCATGTTCATGCTGATGGGAATCGTGAAGAAGAATGGCATCATGATCGTCGACTTTGCCCGGGCGCGAGTTGATGCGGGCGAGGCTGCCGATCAAGCAATTCATGACGCCAGCATGGATCGTTTTCGCCCGATCCTGATGACTACGCTGGCCGCGGTTTTTGGCGCGATGCCAATCGCGCTCGGTTATGGAGCGGACGGTTCTTCGCGGCGACCGCTCGGGTTGGTGGTAGTCGGCGGCCTGATAGTCTCGCAATTCATCACGCTCTACATCACGCCGGTGATCTATCTTTATCTCGAACAGTTTCAGGAAAAGGTGCTGGACCGCACATCTTTCTTCGGCTCGCGACGCAAGCCGAAGTTAGCAGGCGACGCGAAACACGGGCCTGAATCGTTGCCATCTGATCTCGCGACAGGGGACTGAGACGATTCTCTGGCGCGCTACTGCGTTTTCTGGGACGGATTTGAAGAGCGACCGCTTTGCTTTTACACTCCTCACGATGATTCCCATCGCAGACGCAATCAGTATCGTTCTTGAGCATTCGCCCAAGCTGAAAGTCGAATCAGTTGCGTTGAACGACGTCCTGGGCCGTGTGCTGGCCGAAGACATCATCGCCGATTCCGATCTCCCTCCTTTCGATCGCGCGCAGATGGATGGCTACGCAGTGCGCGCAGAGGACGTAGCGAATACTCCCGCACGCCTCCGCATCGTTGGTGAGTCAGCGGCCGGCGCCGGTTGGCATCATGAAATGAACGCCGGCGAAGCCGTGCGCATCATGACCGGCGCGCCCGTGCCCGTGGGCGCTGACGCCGTGCAGCAGGTTGAGTTGACGCGTGAAGTCGACCAAAACGCGATCGTTGAGATTCTGGAACGAGTCGACGCTGGACGATCTATCGTCAGGCAAGCTGCTGAAATCAAAGCCGGCGAAACCGTCTTGCGCGCGGGCGAGGACATCAACGCGGCGATGATCGCCACGCTGGCGTCGTTTGGTTATGCGGAAGTAAAGGTCGGGCAGCGGCCGCGCGTAGCGGTAATGGCGACGGGAAGTGAACTTGTCGATGTTGATAAGAAGCCAGCGCGCGATCAGATTCGCGACTCAAACAATTACACGATTGCGGCGTACGCGACGTTGGCCGGCGCGTCTGTCGAGCGTCTGCCGCTGGCCGGCGACGATACGGAAGAATTGAAACGGCAAATTGCGGCGGCAGCCGGGCGTTCCGATGTGCTGATCACCTCCGGCGGCGTTTCCATGGGCGTCTATGATTTCACTAAAGCCGCATTAAAAGAACTGGGCGCGGAAGTCTACTTCGAACGCGTAGCTTTGCGACCGGGCAAGCCCACGGTTTTCGCCCGGCTCGGCGATACGCTGGTCTTCGGTCTTCCCGGCAATCCTGTTTCTGTTGCAGTCACTTTCAATCTCTTCACGCGCACGGCGTTGCGAGTCATGCAGGGCGCTCAACAGCCGCAGCTCGCGGAAGAGACTGCGGTGCTGGCACGCGATCTGAAGGGATCGATGGATCGCGAAAGTTATGTGCCGGCGGTTTTGCGCACTGGCGGGAAAGGAACTCTGCTGGCTGAGCCTTTGAAGTGGGGCGGTTCGTCGGATTTCGTGGCGTTCGCGCGGGCCACAGCGCTGATTAACGTGCCGGCGGGACTAAAGACTCTCGAGAAAAACCAGTCCGTGAAGGTTATAAGACTACCGGGGTAGTCAAAAGCTAACCTACTAAAGCGCGCACAAGCTCGACCCATTCCTCAAGTGAAAGGGTCTCAGCACGCCGCAATGGCGGAATGCCTGCTTCGCACAGCACGATGCTGGCGCCGCCGCGTTTCTTTATCAACTCCTGAATTAAATCCGGCGCCTCGCGCAGATTGTTGAGAATAGTTTTGCGCCGCTGAGCGAAACCGGCGCTGACGACTTGCCATAGCAACGCTTCGTCTTTCACTTCCTCGGCGATCTTTGGTCGAACCCGCAAGTTCACTACTGTGCTCCAGACTTTCGGAACGGGCCGGAAGGCTTGCGGTGATACGTCGAAAAGCTGCTGGGCTTCACAATAGGCTTCGATTAGGACCGAGAGATAGCCGCGCTCGCTCGAACCGGCTTCCGCCGTAATGCGATCGACCACCTCACGCTGCAGCATCAGGGTCATGTCGCTGATGCAGTTCCTTTGTTCTATTAGCCGTTGCAGGATTGCGGTGGCGATGTTGTAAGGAAGGTTCGCAACCACGCGGGCGCTGGCAGCGGGAGAAATGACGGCGCAGAAGTCGGTAGACAATGCATCGGCTTCCACGACGGTTAGATTTGAAAAGTTAGCGAACTGTTCGCGTAGTTGCGGAACCAAATCGCGGTCGAACTCGATCGCCATCACGCGCCCGGCTCTTTCGAGCAAACGGGAAGTCAAGGCACCGCGACCAGATCCAATCTCGACAATCGTTTCGTCTGGCTGGGGTCTTACTGCCTCAATGATTCGCTCGACGACGTTGCGATCGACGAGAAAGTTTTGACCAAAGCGGCGCTTCGCGGTTGTCATGTGATTGGCGGCGGAAGAGTTTGAGCCCTCCCTAACGGTCGGGCTACTGCCCCGATGTTTTGGCCGGATAGCCGGTGATTTCAAGGTCGCGGCCGCGCTGTTCAACTCGAACGTTCTCAAGTTGCAAGGCCTCGCTAATTGTTTCCGCGCCATCTCCACCAATCGCTGACGGCGCATCCTGGCCCCCGATGATCATGGGCGCCACGAAAAAAGTGATCTTGTTCACCAGCCCGGTGTCCAGGAAAAGACCCGCGAGGCTCGGCCCGCCCTCAAGCAGAACACTCTGAATACACCGTCGGCCAAGTTCTTCGAGCACGCTGGGGAATTGCAGGGTCGAATCCGGCTGGCTGATTACTTCCACGCCGCGCGATTGCAAAGCGCTGACGGTCTCAGGCTCGGAATCTCCGTGCGCAAAGATGAGCACCGGCGCCGCATCGGTAGTCTGCGCGAGTTGCGATTCCAACGACATCCGTAAGTATTGTTCAATTACCACCCGCACTAAAGGCCGCCGTCGCTTTCTGCCAGAGCGATCAGTCAACAGCGGATCATCTGCGCTGACCGTACGCCCGCCAACCATGATCGCGTCGTACTGGTGCCGCAACTCATGCGCACGCGCGCGCGCTTCCGCGCTGGTGATCCAGCGCGAGTCTCCGCTAAACGTCGCCACCTTGCCGTCGAGTGACACCGCCAGCTTCAAGTGAACGAACGGCCGCCCGGTGCGCATGAAATGAATGTAAGCCTCGTTGAGTTGCGCCGCTTCTTCCTTCAGCAAGCCGGTGCAAACTTCAATGCCGGCTTCGCGCAAGTGAGCAAAGCCGCGGCCGGATACTTTCGGATTGGGATCTTCGATAGGAGCAACCACGCGCTTGATTCCCGCTTTGACCAGCGCTTCGGTGCACGGGGGTGTGCGACCATGATGCGCATGCGGCTCAAGCGAGACGTAGGCAGTTGCGCCGCGGGCTCGTTCGCCGGCTTGTTCCAACGCCAGCGTCTCGGCGTGCTTTAACTGATCGTAAACATAAAAACCTTCACCGGCGATTTCACCGGTATTATCGACGATAACCGTACCGACGAGGGGACCGGGACTGACCTGTCCAATGCCGCGCGCTGCCAATTCAAGCGCGCGGGTCATCATCTGGCGATCGATGTCAGTCTGCTGTCCCAAATTTTGTCTCAGCCGCAGAGCGGCGAAATATTCATAGTTGGGCGCGCGTAATGAAGTCAGTACCACCTGCGTAAGCAGGTGGGTTCAAGGGGACACTCGCGGAGTGAGTATTTAACCCATCCGCTTACGCGGATGGTACTGACTTCATTTCGACGTCGACCCGTCAAGTCTCAATTGAAAAGACTATTAACGTAGACTTCCGGATCAAAGACGACCAGGTCGTCAACTTTCTCGCCAATTCCCGCGTAACGAATTGGCAGGCCCAGCTCTTTGGCAATCGCGACGGCGATGCCGCCTTTGGCCGTGCCGTCCAGTTTCGTCAAAACGATTCCGGTCACGCCCGCAATTTTCAAAAATTGACGCGCCTGCTCCAGGCCGTTCTGTCCAGTCACCGCATCAACCACCAGGAGAGTTTCGTGCGGCGCACCTTCGACTTCGCGGCCCGCCACGCGTTTCATCTTTTCCAACTCAGCCATCAGATTAGATTTGTTATGCAGCCGTCCTGCGGTGTCGACGATCAAAACATCCGAGCCGCGGGCTTTCGCGGCTTTCATCGAATCGAACAGCACTGCCGCCGGGTCGGTTCCCTGCTTTTGTTGAATCAGGGGGACGCCAGTCCGCTCAGCCCAGATCGCCAGTTGATCGGAGGCCGCCGCGCGAAATGTGTCGGCCGCGCAAATCAAAACGTCGTTGCCCTCGGCCTTGATTCGCTGTGCCAATTTGCCTATCGTCGTCGTTTTGCCGACGCCATTTACGCCGACAATCATCATTACGTAGGGCGCGATGCTTTCCGGCACATTGGCTTCGGAAGCGACGCCGTGTTGCTCTGATGCGTTCAGGATCGAGAGCAGCTCCGACTTGATCGCCTGCTTCAACTTGGCGATATCGTCGATCTCTTTGCGGCTGATTCCTCGCCGCACAGTCTCAAGCACGTGCATCGTCGTCGGTACGCCGATATCGGCGGCAATCAAAGCTTCCTCGAGTTCATCGAGCAAAGCTACATCGATCTTCTTTGCGCCGGCGAAGACGGTGTCGATCTTTTCCGATAGCGACTCACGCGTAGCCGCCACAGCGCGTCGAAACCGGGCCGAGAACTCCTGCTCCAGCGCCGCTTCCTGTGCCTGTAATTCCTCGATGGAAAGATTGAGCCCCAAGACAGAGGTCTGCCAGGGCGACCGCACGGGATTCTCGGCAGGCTCAGACGCCAACGGAGTCGGTTGGGTTTTAGTCTTTGATTCGAGATGAACGTCGGTGGCGCGCTCTTGAGCACTCCGGCTCAAGCCCAGCGAGACAAAGTCGTCCTTTTTTCTTCGCCAAAAAGCCATTGAATACTTTCCTGGATCGAAAGATAAATGAATTCTCTGGATTATAAACCGAAAGCGGCGCGTCGCCGCAAAGACAACGCGCCGTCGACTGAATCATTGTGTCAGAAGCCCGACCGTTAGGGAGGGCCTGATCGGTTACGGAGCCATCCCTAACGGTCCGGCCTCTGACACGATCCTATTATTAGCTAACCGCCAGCAGAGAATCCGACGCTGGTTCTAGGGAAGGCAGAGAATTCACAGGCTGGTTAATCGAATTGGTTCCGTTGCGATTTACGCGCGACACGCCGGGACGAATCTTGCCGGCTTCGCAAGCGGCAATGAAAGCAGCTACGACTCGCGCGTCGTAACGCGTGCCGACGAAACTTTTCAATCTGGTAAGCGCGGTCTCCAGGTCCATCGCCCGCTGGTAAGGACGCTCAGTAGTCATCGCATCAAAAGTGTCGGCCACTGACACAATCCGCGCCTGCATGGGGATTTCATCGCCCTTCAGACCCTGCGGATATCCTCCGCCATTAATCATCTCGTGATGCATGTGCATGCCCGGGAGAAAATCGCGCATCGCCGGAATCTGCGACATGATCTTATAGCCCTTTTGTGGATGGGTCTTCATGATTTCGAACTCGGCGTCAGTCAGCGCCGACGGCTTCTTCAAAACATTGTCGTCGATTCCGATCTTGCCTACATCATGCAGCAAAGCACTGATGCGAATCTGTTCGATTTCGTTCTCTGGCAAACTGAGCCCCTGAGCCGTGGCCACAGAAAATCGCGAGACGCGTTCGGAATGGCCGCGCGTATAAGGATCTTTGCCGTCAATCGCGGCCGCCAGAGCTTTGACGGTGCCCAGAAACAGGTCATGATTTTCGTTAGCCGAGCGCTGCAGGTCGCCGACAAAACGTTCCACCTGATCTGTCATTTGATTGAATGAGGCCCCAAGCTGGCCAAGTTCGGTACGGCCCGGAACCTTTACGCGTTGCGAGAAATCGCCGGACGCAATGCGAAGCGCTCCGGCAGCCAGTTCGCGCACTGGACGGGTCAGCTTCTCGGCAAAATAGAATCCGATCATGAGGACCAGCGTTGCGGCCAGCAGACTTATGTATAGCGTTTGTTTTCGCATATCGCGGACCGACGCCAGCGCGGCCGCTTCGTCCTGAATCGCGACCACTCCTAACAACGAATTGTGATCCAACTCAGCCGTTGCGTACGACCCCAGCATCGGTGTGATGCGGCCGTCGCGATCGAGAGTGAACGGCGCCAGCGCTGATTGGACTTGTGCGCCTGTCTCAAGCCAATCCTGCACCACCTTCAAATCAGTCATCGGCCGTTCTGAAAAAGCCACGGCGGCATCGGGATGCGCCACGGCTTTTCCGTTCTGATCGACGACAAAGACGACGGGCAGTCCGGCATCGAGTAGTTCGCGTGAACTCTTTGAGGATGATTGCTGAACCGCCTTGAAAACTTCTTGAAACGAGACCACGGCGACTACGGCAGCGACGATTTCATCGCCATCCATTACCGGGGCCGCAATCGTCAGCCCCATCTCCTGGCCGGAACGAATGATTTGGGGCCGTCCCATGATTACGCCGCGGCTATTCATGCGGACCAATACTTCGCTGATGCGTTGGTCAAGTTCTTCTCGCTTGATCAAGTCAGGTTGAAAAGCGCGATGGACTTCTCCTCTGACCGGACAAATGGCCAAAGCGATCAAGTTAGGATCGTCCTGTAGCGTGGTTTGCAGGCGAGCATCATCACGAGTGCTGGCGAGCAGCCGAATACCGCCGGAGATCTCAAAGGCGCGCGCCAGACCGGTGACCACGTCGCGATAGCGCTGGCCATAAAGTTCAATTTGTCTGGCCTTGTCCTGAACCAGTTGCGCCTGATAGCGTCCCTCGACGGCGCGCAGTTCTTCTGCGCTGCGCCTCGACAACAGGATGCCGGCGAGGCCGAGGGGCAAAAGGCCGACCAGCAGCAACACTGCCAGCACGACATAAAGCAGGCGGATTCGGTTAAAGCGTTCGAACACTCTGAATCTTGGAAACCCTTGTGGTGAACTGCGGAAACTTTTCGAGATAGGCGCTGGACGTTATCGGTAGGCAGGCGGTCCCGCCCGCTTGGCCATCTGGCCACCTTACCTAGACTAGTTGGTCATCAGCTTGGTTGTCAACCATTTTGGCCATGCTTTAACTGCTGAAATACTTAGATTAAACGGTCGCGCTCGAGAAATCTAACGAGCGCAGCCGCGATGGGCGCACGATAAAAGGACCCATCGCCTAAACCTGATCTGATTGGCCATCGCGGTTTCGTGCGATACTTTTGCCGACTTGCCGGCCTCGGGCAGCGTCTAAAAGGTTGAGCGCGCGGGTTGTTGCGCGTAAAGCATTTGGACGGCCTCGCGGGCCGGACGCGAGCACGAACCGGATGGAGACAGCCACAAGCGACGAGCAGATGGTTGAGCGCGCCCTGTCGGGCGAGCCCGAAGCGTTTGGAGAAATCGTGCGCCGCTGGGAGCGACGTATCTTCGCGCTTTCGTTTGGTATGCTTGGCCGCGAGCAGGACGCTCGTGATGCGACCCAGGAAACCTTTCTGGCGGCATTTCGCAATTTGCGCGGCTTTCGTGGCGACGCAAAGGTCTCGTCGTGGTTACACCGGATCGCTGTCAATCAGTGTATTACGCGGCAAAGGCGAGCCAGGGTGCGGGGCGAAACTGCCCTGGAAGACGAAGCGGAAAAAAACGCTGCCGTCTTCGCGATGCCGATGGACGGCTCGCCGGCGCATACGGTTGAAAACCTGGAACGAAGCGTTGCCGTCAGACGGGCAGTGTCGGCGTTGCCGGCGGACCTGCGACAGGTCGTTCTAATGAAGGAATTCGAGGAGCTTACGTTTCAGGAAATATCGGAGGCGCTTGAATTGCCATTGAGCACAGTCAAAAGCCGACTGTACACAGCTCTCAGGCAATTGCAGATGCGCTTACAAAAGTTTGGCGAATAAGCCCCCTGAAGGGTTCGCAAAGGTGAGGTAGTTTCGAGATGAAAGAAATTAACGAACGTCCAGTTTGCCACCGGGCGGAAGATCTGGTGACCTACCTGTATAACGAGGCGAATGAAGCGGAAGCCCGCGACTTTGCCAATCACGCCGAAGCGTGTGACGCGTGTCGCGCCGAACTCGCCGTCTTCAAACAAGTGCACGAGTCCATCTCGCTCTGGCGGAATGAAGCGCTGGGCTCGGCCTTCAATACGGCGGTTTTGCCGGCGCCGGGTATTACAGAAGCAGGGCCGATTTCTATTCAGAGCCTACAGCCCGAACGCCCGCTTTCGGCGCTGAGCGCCCTGCGCAAGTTCTTTAATGTCTCGCCCCTATGGCTGCGCGCCGCAACGGCGCTTGCTGCGTTGATGTTCTGCGTGCTGGTCGTCCTGGCAATTTCACGCTCATGGAACAAGCCGCCGCTGGCGAACAATCAACCGAAAAACGATGCCTACGTTAAGGAACAGTTCGATACGGCAGTTGCGAAAGAGGTCAAACGTCAGATGGACGAACTGAAAAGTAAGAACGCTTCAGTATCGTCGAATGCAACCACAACCACAGATAAGTCGAACGAGAAGCGCCGCCAGTCTCAAGTCGCTGTGAACCGAACGCAGCCGAGAGTGCGCCCGCGCGGCTTATCTCAGCAGGAGCGCGTGCAGTTGGCCGCTGACTTGCGACTGATTCCCAGAGACGAAGACGAACTGCCGTTTGTGTTTTCCGAGGAGCCTAATTAATGACCCACTCGGGCGAAGACGTACGGAAGCGAGGACGGTGCAATCATGAGAAACAAATCCAAACTACGAAGCTGTGGGCTTTCATTAGTCATTCTGATGCTATTGATTGGCGCGGGCACGATAACCCGTGCGCAGACCGCGCAGAATCCCGTTGATCCTGCTCAAACACAAACTCAGGCGCAGACCAATCAAATTCCTGATTTCGGGCCTCTGAACTTAACCCCTGATCAGATTCAAAGAATTCGCGCCATCAACGCGGAGCTGAAGGACCAGCGCCAGGCCGCGATCCAGCATCTGCGTCAGGCACAGCGCGCACTGACTGAAGCGATTGAATCTCCAACCCCAAATGAAGCGCTGATTGAGCAACGCTCTCACGAGGTTGCCGATGCTCAGGCGGCCACGATTCGCCTGCGTTCCCTTACCGAAGCGCGAATTCTGCAGGTGCTGACGCCGGAACAACGAGTCCGGTTGAGAGAGATGCGACAGCGGAATCAGGCATTACGGCGGGGCGGCAATCAACAGTTTCCGCGGAATGGAGCCAATCGACGTCAGGACGGAGTGCGGGGTAATAACAATTCCCTGGCGCCTCTGCGACAACGAAAGCTGATGCGTCAACAGCGAAATCCTTAAAATTGTAAAACTCGAGTACGTCTCAGGCCGGTCTGACTCAGTTGGGCCGGCTTTTTCTTTGCCCGCTCTTGTTTCCCTTACAAGGATTAACCTTGACGCACACGGTTGGTTTTGCGCATGATAGGCGGCTCTGTTGAAAATCGGCTCGCAACGCGCCGGCGCTTTTCGCGCACTTTACGTAATCAATGATGCGCAGCTTGCCAGACTACCAACCTCTCGATTAGTCTTGGCGGCCGCAGACTTCGAGCAGCCTGCTATTTGTCATTGAGTCTCGCATGAACATAGCCACGCGTTTTCTGTTGGAACTGCAAGAGATGTCCTTGCTGGTAGGCCGTGCCGCGCGCGGCCTCTTTAAAAAACCGCGTTACATTCCCGAAACCATCGCGCAGATGGACAGCATCGGCGTGGGTTCCCTGACAATCATTCTTCTCACCGGCTTTTTCACCGGTGGCGTGCTCACACTGCAAACTTATCAAACGCTGGCTTCATACGGGGCGGTAGATCAACTCGGCTATCTGGTTTCGATTTCCCTCGTTCGCGAACTCGGTCCCGTCTTGACCGCCTTAATGGTCACCGGGCGCGTCGTTTCCGCAATCTCAGCAGAGTTGGGTTCGATGGTCGTTTCGGAACAGATTGACGCGATGCGCGCGCTGGGCACCGATCCGATTCGCAAGCTTGTCGCGCCGCGAATCCTGGCCTTGATCATCACTCTACCCTTATTGACTTTGATCGCCGACGTCGTTGGCATCGGGGGCGGTTGGGCGGTTTCAACCTTTCTTTTCGGCTTGCCCTCGGCGATGTTTACCAATTCCGTGCGCGACGGCATCACCACCGACGATATTATTGGTGGCATCATCAAACCTTTGTTCTTCGCTTTCCTGATGGGTACAATCGCCTGTCGCAAGGGGCTGAAGACCGAGGGCGGTACGGTCGGCGTGGGACGTTCCACGACTTCGGCCGTGGTGATGGCGTCGATCGTCGTGATTATCGCGGACTTTATCCTGGCCCGCGCGCTGCAACTTATTCTGGGTACCCAAAAATGATGTCACAAGCTTCAATTGACAGACCCGAAAGGCCGGCGACCGACAATCGTGTCAGCGACCGCGCCGCTGAATCGACCTTCCGCGAAGTGGACGATTCCGAGCGCGCCATCCCCGCGATCGAGTTTCGCAATGTCACCATGATCTTCGACGGGCGCAAGGTCCTCAACGATCTCAGCTTTAAGGTGATGAAAGGCGAGACCAAGATCATTCTCGGCGGCTCGGGCTGCGGCAAATCAACCACGATTAAGTTGGTGCTAGGTTTGCTCAAGCCAGACAGTGGTCAAATCCTGGTCGACGGCGAAGATGTTACTGAATACGCCGAAACCGATATGATGAAAGTGCGCAAGAAGATCGGGATGATCTTTCAGGAAGGCGCGCTGTTTGACTCTCTTTCAGTTTACGAGAACGTAGCGTTCAAGCTGCATGAACAGGGCGTCCCGGAAGACGACGTCGAAGGCGAAGTGCGCCGCATGCTGCGGTTCGTAAACCTGGAAGACGCCATCGATAAAATGCCGTCAGAGCTTTCCGGCGGCATGCGCCGGCGCGTCGGAATCGCGAGAGCTCTGGTGGGCGATCCGAAAATTGTCATGTTCGACGAACCGACCGCGGGTCTGGATCCTCCCACGGCGCGCACCATCTGCGAGCTGGCTATGAAGCTGCGCGACCTGGAAGACGTCTCTTCCATTTTCGTCACGCATGAGATGAACAATCTTGATTACCTGACTTCGGAATACGCTGTGGTCAATGAAGCCGGTGACGTCGTCTTTGAGAAGGAAGGCGAAAAGCTGTGTCTGATTAACAGTAAAGTTTTGATGATGCGCGACGGTCAGGTTATTTTTAGCGGCACGGACGAAACCCTGCGCAAGGCCGATGACCCGTACATTCATAGATTTCTGCGCGGACACTGACGGAAAGGAAAAGGGAAAAAGTAAAAAGGAAAAAAGAAAATAAGCCATGAGGCGTTTGATTTTGCCTTTTACCTTTTTACTTTTGCCTTCTTGATAGTCATGCCAAAATCAACCAGAAATATTGGGCTCAGCGAGCTGCGCGTCGGCTTGCTCGTGCTGATCGCCATCGCCGTTTTAGTCGTTCTGATCCTGAACGCCTCAGGCGAGATCAATCCTTTCAAGAGCCATCTGCATCTGCGCGCCCGTTTCGCTGACGCCAACGGATTGCGCGAGGGCTCGGAAGTTCGCCTCGCGGGCGTGCGTATTGGCAAAGTCAGTCGTCTTAGATTGATGACCGCATCCGAAGTAGGCACCGCGCCGAATCCGCAAAAGATCGAAGTGTTCCTAACCATCGATACCAAAATTGACGGCGTACCGGCCACCGATCGCATTCGCACCGACTCGACCGCAAACCAGGCGTCGCCCAGCATTCTCGGCAGCGAAATGATCATTAATATCACGCCCGGCACGGCCCTGGGACAGCCGGTGTCAGAGAATTTCCTTTTGCCGTCAACGTCGGGCAGCACCATGAGCGACCTGGCTACTTCCGGAACCGATCTGGCTCAACGGCTAAGCAAATTATCGGACCAGCTCAACGAAGTCGTGAAGAATGTTCGTGAAGGCAAAGGCACCGTTGGCCGTCTGTTCAATGATGAAGCGCTCTATAACAATCTGAACGCCACCATTCGTGATGCTGAAGAGCTGGCACAGCAAATCAAGAGCGGCAAAGGTTCCGCCGGCAAGTTCATTTATGACGAGGCCCTCTACAACAACGCCAACGACATCGCCGCGAATCTGCGCAAGCTTTCCGCGGATCTCGCCGCCGGACGCGGCACCGCGGGCAAGTTGCTGCAGAGCGACGAAATGTACAATAAGATTAACCGGATCGCCGATCGGGTAAATCATTCAATGGATCAGATCGATTCGATCGTCGCCGGAGTAAACTCGGGCCAGGGCACACTGGGCAAGTTGGTAAAGGATGAAGGCCTCTATAACGACACGCGCACTGCGATCGCCCGCTTTAACACAACCGCGGCCAGGATCGATAACGTGGTCGCCGGAGCCCAACGCGGCGAAGGAACTCTCGGAAAACTAATCACCGACGATCAGCTCTATTCGAACGTAAACAATCTCTCGTCCGAAGGCGTCAAGCTGCTTTACGACTTTCGCCAGAACCCGAAGAAGTATCTGACGATTAAGTTCCAGCTGTTCTAAGTAGGCGTTTGCCTGGGCCGCAGCAGTTTGCGAAGAGTCCATGGCTTCGCCGGGTAACGACTTCTTTTGGAATCGTTGAGGCTTCGCCTTTGATGTTTCCCGGGCGTCGTCTTCACTAACTAAATTCAGATTTTGGAAGGGCAGAGCGCTTCCGCATATCGGGCGGCCAAACCGCCAACCAGACTCACGGCGAGGTGTTTCATGAAAACCCGTAAACTACAGAGGCGAGGCGTATCCATCATTTGTCTGGTCGCGTTGCTGGCAACTGCTTTGGTCAATGGCCTGGCGCACGATCGAGGGTCGGGCACGAAACGATCCTTAACGCATCAGGATTATGATTCATGGCGATCGATTCAGGCGCCGCAGATCTCGCGCGACGGAAAGTTCATCGCGTATGCGTTCATGGCGCAGGACGGCGACAGCGAGATCGTCGTGCGTAACCGGGCGACCGGCGCT
>Ga0207646_10002295_pt1 | contig 22719 bp, 22 predicted proteins | sample KBSK5502metaG_FD_184343 | JGI IMG/M metagenome (GOLD analysis project Ga0207646, IMG submission 184343) | Corn, switchgrass and miscanthus rhizosphere microbial communities from Kellogg Biological Station, Michigan, USA - KBS K5-50-2 metaG... | ecosystem: Host-associated > Plants > Roots >... | reverse complement strand
GACGAGGCTCAGGACTTGCCACCCTCCCACAAGGTGGCTGGGTGGGTGCGCCCGCGTTCGCCTCGCGAACACCGGCTACGGCGGCAGGCTAGGCCGGTCGTATCTGCGGAGACGGGCAGGGAGGGCCAGCTGCGCGACCAGTCTTCTGGTCAGGTAGCGCTGTCTATCCAGACTTGTGACGCGGTCGCCTATCCCCAGATCGCCAGGTCAGCTTCGTTGCCTTCGGGATCGGCGAGAGTCCACCAGTCGGGCGCGTGAGCGTCGCTGACGATTCGGCCGCCGGCCGCGAGCGCGGCGTCAATTCGGGCCTGCACCTGGTCGTGCGGCACGTAGATGTCGATATGGAAGCGGTTGCGCCCGGTCCTCGGCGACTCCATCTGCTGGAACCAGAACGTCGGCCCCTGGCGGTGCGTGTCAAGCAAGTCCTCTTCGCCGGCTACGGCGTAGCCGAGCACCGCGTGCCAGAACGGCCGGACCTTGGCGATGTCCAGAGCGTCGATCGCGACCTGCACGTGCTGCACGGCCGCCGGGTCGGGCGGCGCCTGCAGCCGGGCCGCGGCGGCCGAGATCTCCCTGGCCAGGCCGGCGTCCCGGCTGGTGAGGCCTTGAACCTCGGCCGTGCACAGCCGGACGGTCACGCTCTCGGGCCGCACATCGACGTCCGGGTCGTGGCCGGAAGCGGCCGCCAGCTCGCCGATGGCGGCGACCAGGGCCAGCCCGGCGGCGAAAGAGCCGGTCAGGAAGCGGGCCGCCGCATACCCGCCGCCCCACAGCACCCGCCAGTCAGTGACGCCGGGGGAGGCTGAGAATTGCGCTGCAGTTAGCCGGCCGCTCGCAGAGAGCTCGGTATCGGTCATGGCTGCCACTGTAGGTCCGTGGCGGACGATTGGCTTCCGGGAATCGACGGCGGTGTGGAAATTCCTAGTCAGGTGCCCGGAGGACGGCGGACATCGGTTCCGGTCGGTGGCCTCACCTCGCGGCTGAACGGTTCCACCTGCCGTAGTGATCCACCCGGCAGATCCCGACGTGTCGAGGCCGCATGTGGCCGTGTTCGCCCACCTGGACGCCGAAGGTCGGGAAGGTACATGCTGTTGCCGTTTCCAGCGAAAGGTGTGGTCGGATGAAAGAGATGGCGTGGCGGAAGCCGCGAGATTACCTCATGCGCTTGAAGCTCGCTTCTTCGCTGGCCGTGCTGATCTTGATGGCCGTCACGTCGATCGGGGCGGTATCGGCTACGCCGGCAGCGGCGGTCGTTCCAACTGTCGTCACGATCGAGTGGCACGACGGAAACGCCGATCAGATCAATGTGCTTCCGATCCTGCACGATCCCGCCCGGCCGATGCATGCGACCTTCCTGGTAAACACTGGGCCGATCCTTGCCCATAATCCCGCGAAGCTCACGGTCGCGCAAGTCCAGGCCATCTTCAATGACGGAAACGAGATCGGGGGACACACGCTCGACCACGTCAACGTGCAGCCTCTCTCGACGGCTGACGCCAGGTACCAGATCTGCACCGATCGGAACAACCTGCTGGATATGAATGTCATGCCAACGACGTTCGCCTATCCGTTCGCGTCATTCGACAGCGGGAGCGAGGACGTCGCCCACTACTGCAACTACAACGACGCCAGCGCCACTGCGGGCCTGACGCTCAAGGGGCCCGTTGCTAACACCATCCCGCCTGCAGACCCGTACGCGATCCGCACGGTACCGGCGGTCAAGAAGTCGACGAAGCTCAGGACCCTCGAGCAGTACGTCGTCAATGCGGAAGCGTCCGCACAAGTCCAGGGAAGCGCCTGGATCATATTCGTCTTCCACCACCTGTGCGGCGTGCACTCGCAGTGCGGTCCATACGTGATCTCTCCCGCCAAGTTCGGCGCCTTCCTGGACTTCCTTCACAATCAGGCGGCCAATGGAGTGGTGGTGAAGACGATGGCCGGCGTGATGGACGGAGCGGTGAAGGGCAAGTGTGACCCAGTCTCCGGGACGGGGTGCGACACCACGCCGCGATAGACGGCTTCGGAGGCACGCGGCCAATCCCGCAGGTCGGCGGGGTAGTGCGGCTGTGGCATAGGCCTAACCCTACGGAAGAGCGGCAGCGGGAGGCGATCTGGGCCGGCCCCGATGCAACCCGCCGGGAGCTCTATCTGGATGCTTTCGGCTGGCCCTTCCCGGGTCGCCTCCTGTCCTTGACTGCGGATGTGCGCGGGCGTAGGCTGCGCGTCAAATAAGGAAGGTTTCCTTACAAACGTCCCCCGAGGTCTACAAATGAGACGTCGTGTCCTCATCGCAGGTATCGCCCTCGCCGCCTCGACGGTGGCCGCGTGCACCGCTGGCGGCGGGTCAAGCAACTCCTCACCGCCGCCGAAGTCTTCGCACACACCAGTGACGCTCACCGTGTGGAGTTTCTTTACGGGCCGCGAACTAAAGCAGTTCACCCACGTGGTGAACGGGGTGAAGCAGGCCGCTCCGTGGATCACCATCAACAGCGTCGGCGGCAAGCAGCCCACCGACGTCCTGCGTGCGATCAACAGCGGAACGGCGCCGGACGTGGCAATCGAGCCGGGGCCCGACGACAGCGCCAAGTACTGCGCCACCGGCGCGTGGATCCCCCTCAACCCGTTTATCAAGCAGGACCACATCAACCTCCCGGCAGTGTCGCCGGCTGCGGGTCTTAGGTACACGAGCTATAAGGGAGTCCAATGCTCCCTGCCGATGCTGTCAGACGCCTACGGCCTGTATTACAACACCGACATGTTCAAGGCCGCGGGCATCACGGCGCCCCCTCGGACTTTCTCGGAACTCGTGGCAGACGCCAAGAAGCTCACCAAGAAGAACCCAGACGGCTCGTTCAAGGTGGTGGGTTTCAACCCGCTGCAGGGCTTCTATGAGAGCTACGCGATCGACATCGGCGTCTACAGCGGCGCCCAGTGGTACGACTCCTCCGGCAAGTCGGCCTTGGCGAGCGACCCGAGGTGGTCGGAGCTGCTGCAGTGGCAGAAGTCATTCGTGGACTGGTACGGATACAACAACTTGACCAGGTGGCTGCAGAGCATCGGCGGCCCGGACTCGGAATGGACCGCCTCCAACGCTTTCGAGTCGGGGAAGGTCGCCATGGCGCTTGATGGCGAGTGGCGGGGCGCGTTCATCGCCAGCGACCAGGCGAAGATCCACTACGCCACTGCCCCGTTCCCTGTGGCCAACAACGTGGCCGCTAACTACGGTGCTGGTCAGATCGGCGGTACGATCATCGGCGTTCCTAAGGGCAACGCGCACCCGGCGGACGCGTGGCAGGTCGTGAAGTATCTCGCGCTCGGAACCCAGCCGCTGGAGCGTCTGGCCAATCTGCTGAACAACGTGCCCACGACCTTCGCCTCGCTCAAGGACCCGACGCTGTCGAGCAATCCGAAATTCGCCCCGTTCCTGAAGATCTTCGCCAACCCGCACTCGGGGTACAAGCAGATCACGCCGCTCGGAACGGCTGACGCCGACCTGTTCTCCTCGTTTGTGGATAAGTACCTGGCAGGCAATGTGTCTAACCTCCAGGCAGGCTTGCAGAGTGTGGCGAACCAGATCGACAAGCAGAGCCAGCTTGGGTGACCTCACGATTATGGGCGGGCAGGCCGCCGAGCGCCAAAAGCGACGGTTCACCAGAAAGCACCTTCGTTACTATGGCGTCGTCTTGGCGTTCTTGTCGCCCTGGCTCATCGGCTTCCTGACGTTCTATCTGTACCCCACCTTGGCCAGCCTGTACTTCTCTTTCACCCACTACGACCTCCTGACATCGCCTCGCTGGGTGGGGCTCGCCAACTACCGGTTCATGTTCACTGACCCGCAGTTCTGGCAGTCCCTCCGCAACACCCTGTGGATGGTGGTGTTCGCTACCCCGATTCAGATCGCCTTCGCCATCGGGTGCGCGCTCGTCCTCACACGGGTAAAGCGAGGCGCGGGTGTTTTCCGCACGATCTTCTTCGTTCCCACTATGGTTCCGGCCGTGGCGGCGACGTTGGGATTCGTGTTCCTGCTCAACCCGGAAGGCCCTATCGACCGGGTGCTCGCTCTCCTGCACGTCCCCCAGCCGCTTTGGTTCCAGCAGCCCTTCTGGGCCAAGCCGGGGCTCTTGCTGCTCGGAATGTGGGGGATCGGCAACACCATGATCATCTTCCTGGCCGCCCTCCTCGACGTCCCGAAGGAGCTGTACGAGGCGGCGGACATCGAGGGGGCCGGCCCGTGGCAGCGGTTCAGGAACGTGACGCTGCCCATGATCTCTCCCGTCATCTTCTTCGCGCTGGTGACAGGGGTGATCTACGGGTTCCAGTACTTCACGGAGGGATACGTGGCCTCGGGCGGCGACCCGAACACGCTTGGGTCCCCACAGGGATCGTTGCTCTTCTACGGCATCTGGCTCTACCAGCAGGGCTTCCAGTACTTCCACATGGGATACGCCTCGGCCATGGCCTGGGTGCTATTCCTGATCATCATGGTGACGACGCTCCTGCTCATCCGGTCGTCCAGCCGATGGGTTCACTACCAGGGAGGCTTCCAATAGCCACCGTCACCGCTCCCAGCGCCAAGCCCCGGGTGGATGTCACCCCGCGGAGGCTCCCCCCACACATCCGGCGGCGGCGCTTCCTGCTGTTCGTGGCGAACCACTCGGTCGCCTTGACCCTTGCCATTGTTTTTCTCATGCCGTTCGTAGTCGTCTTCCTCACCGCATTGATGTCGAGACAGCAGGCCCTGTCCACCCGCTATTGGCCGCATCCCTTCGTGTGGAGCAATTTCCTTCACATCTCGAATTTCCTACCCATCCTCCGCGATGGCTGGAATTCCACCGTCTATGCGGTGTTGTCGAGCGTCGGGGTGGTCGTCTCCTCGGTTCCTGTCGCATACGCGCTGTCGCGGATGCGCTGGCGCGGCCGGCAGATAGTGTTCATCTTGGTGCTGTCCACACTGATGCTTCCCGACCAGGTGACCAGCGTGCCCCTGTATGTTATTTTCGTCCGGTTCCACTGGATCGGGACACTGAAGCCCCTCATCGTTCCCAACTTCCTCGGCGATGCCTTTTCCATCTTCTTGCTGCGGCAGTTCTTCATGACCATCCCCGAGGAGCTGGCCGATGCCGCCAGGGTGGACGGGGCCGGCGATTTTCGCATCCTGACCCGAGTGGTGATTCCTCTCGCCAAGCCCGCCCTCGCCGCGGTCGCGCTATTCCAGTTCCTGTACGCGTGGAATGACTTCTACTACCCGCTCCTGTACGCCGGGAACAATCCCAAAACAGTTACGCTCGCAGTGGGGTTGTCCCAGCTTCTGTCATCTGTTTATGTTCATTTCGGCGTGGCATGGAACATCCTGATGGCGGGGTCCGTCATATTCATGGCTCCAGTTATCTTGATCTTCTTCCTCGCTCAACGGGCGTTCATCGAGGGGGTCACGCTGACGGGCATTAAGGGGTAGCGGTGGCGAAGATCGCGCTCGAAGATATCACCAAGCGCTTCGGCTCCGATGTCTACGCCGTGGATCGGGTGTCGCTTGAAATTGAGGACGGCGAGTTCATGGTCCTCGTTGGCCCGTCCGGCTGCGGCAAGACCACGATTCTTCGCATCGTCGCTGGCCTGGAAGAGGTCACCGCCGGCGAGGTGTATATCGGCGGCCGGCAAGTCACCGACCTGGCGCCCAAGGACCGGGACATCGCCATGGTCTTCCAGAACTATGCGCTATATCCACACATGACGGTAGAACAGAATCTTGGCTTTGGCCTCAAGCTGCGCAGGATGCCGAGAGCCAATATAAGAAAGAAGGTGCTGCAGACTGCGACGACGCTCGCCATTGATGCACTCCTAGCCAGAAAACCGGTTGCGCTCTCGGGCGGCCAGCGCCAGCGAGTGGCCATGGGACGAGCCATGGCTCGGCTGCCCGAGGTCTTTCTCATGGACGAGCCCCTCTCCAACCTGGATGCGAAGCTCCGAGTGCAGATGCGAGCCGAACTCGCCCGGCTCCGGGACCGCTTGCGAACCACGACCATCTATGTGACGCACGACCAGGTGGAGGCCATGACGCTTGGTGACCGGGTGGCCGTGCTCAAGGACGGTCGGCTACAGCAGGTAGCCACCCCGACGGAGCTGTTCAATCACCCGGCCAACTTGTTCGTGGCAGCTTTCATCGGATCGCCGTCGATGAATCTTGTGGAGGCCAGGATCTCGGGCGGGACGGTCTCCTTCGGGCCGTACTCCCTGCCGCTGACGCCCGGGATCGATCTTTCCGGTCACACTGGCGACACGGTCGCTCTGGGCATCCGCCCAAGCGACCTTGAAGACGCCGAGGTTTGGACCAGCGACCTGCCCACGATCGAGGCATGGGTCGACGTCATCGAGGAGCTGGGAAGCGAAGTTCATGTGCTCTTCACAGTGGACGCGTCCCCAGTGATCACCGAGGACACCAAGGCCGCCGCCACTGCCGAAGAGGGCGAGGACATAATCCCTCTCACAGCCGCCGAGGGGAAGACGCCGTTCACAGCACGTGTGGATGCTCGCACCGCCGCCCGCCCGGGCGGCTTGGTCCGTCTTTCGGTGGACCCGCGGAGGCTTCACTTCTTCAACCCCCAGACAGGCCTTGCGATCGGCCAGTCGCCGGACCGCGCGTCAGCCCCTGCGTAAGGAGGCGTCCCAGCCGCTCGGGCGCCCTCAGGGCCGCGATCGGGGCGCCGGTCACGAGCGACTTCGCATTGGACCGGAGCGGCACGTACAGGGCCGACTCGGTATCTGGCACGGCCTGCAAGCCTAGCTCGAACCGGCGGCCACACCGGCGTGCGCCTCCTAGCGGCCGGAACGCCCGCCGTGGCGTGCCGTCCGCGCGTCAGCGGCGGGCTGGAGCGGCCCGAGGATCACGGCCCATTACCAAGATCACGGCAAACGAGCAAACATCGAGCAAACATGCGCACGCATGCGATGCCGGAAGATCGCCGGATCACGGAGAACGCCTAGGTCAGGGGCACAACGGACGGGTCAGGTCCTCACATTTGGCGGTGACGTGCGGGAACAGGGGCTGATCGCGGGCCTGCCCACAGATTGAGCGCGGCGCAGCCACAGTGTTATGTACTGGTTTGCGTGGTGTGGCGGGCGGGGGCTGGGTGCCGGCGTCTCGCTCGCGGGTCGGCGTCGGCGATGGCCAGGGTCAGGGCTTCCAGCTCGGCGACCAGGGCGCGGAGGCGGCGGTGGTTGTCGAGCCATTGCCGGTAGTCGTCGAGCTGGTCGTCGGGGACGAGCCGGGTGACGGTCTTGCCGCCGGTCTTGCGGGTCCACTGCCAGTAGGGGCCGTGCAGGACGGGCGGGTCGGCGTGGCAGCGGCAGCGGGGCTTGCCGCAGCGGACGTGCCGCTGGATGAGGGTGCCGGGCAGGGCGAAGCCGAGGCTGGCGAGCTCGGCGGCGATGGCCGCGGCCCGGTCCTGCTGGCCTCTGGTGGGCGACACGCTGTCCATGGTGGCACGCGGGTCCGTGATCCCGGCACCATCTTCCAGTATCAATTACTGCACGACTACGGAGGTGGCCGGCTACATTGCGGCCTGGCGTCCGGTACTGGTGCCGCCGGAGGCGGCGGCGTTCGCCCGGCGGGTCGTGGCGGCGGCCGGCCCGCACGGCCGGGACCGGGCCAAGAACCTGCTGTGGGCGGCGGGGAAGCTGGCCGGCTGGGCGGCGCCGCTGGGGCTGGAGCCGGTACCAGAGGTGCTTTTGCACCCGTCGGTGATCGAGCGGTTCACCGCGCACGCCCCGGGCCTGTCCGGCCCGGCCCGCCGCACGCTGCGCACGAACCTGCGGTTCCTGGCACGCACGGTAACGCCGCAGCTGGTGCCGGCGGATGCGCCGCTGCCGCGCGAGCACGCGAAGGCCCCGTATGCCGCCGCCGAGATCGCTGGCTTTCTCGCGCTGGCCGCAGCGCAGCCGGCCACCGCGCGCCGGATGCGCGCCGCCGCCCTGTATGCCTGGGCGCGGGCGCCGGGCTGATCCGCGCCGACTTGCGGAACGTGCGCGGCACGGACATCACTGCCCGGTCCGGCGGCGTCATCGTGACCGTGCGCGGCTCGCGGGCGCGGGCGGTGCCGGTGCTGGCCGGCTGCCACGACCGGCTGCTCGAATCGGCGGAGTTCGCCGGCGATCAGCTGGTCACCGGCGGCACCGGTGCCGCCCGGCATAACCTGACGAACCCGCTGGCCCGGTCGCTGGCCGGCGGCGCCGGGCTGCCCCGGATGGACACCAGCAGGCTGCGGGCGACGTGGCTGGCCGAAGTCGCCGGGCTCCTCGGGCTGGCCACGTTCATGCACGCCGCCGGGATCACCTGCTCCCAGCGGCTCGGCGACATCATCGCCACCCTGGATCCCGCCGGCGACGAGGCAGCCGCGGTGGCCCTGCTCGGCGGCACGGCCCGGTGACACGGCGGTGGGCAGCCGGGTTCCGCTCGCCCGCCTGGAGGAAATCGTCGACGCCTCTGGTGTCGCGCCGGCAATCGAGGCACTGCTGCCGCCGGGGTGCGGCACCGGCAGCTGCGCGCGCGGACCATGCTGCTGGGCATGCAGCTGGCCCTCGACGACCGCCGGCCCGCCTACCTCACCGAGATCCGCGCCGCGCTGACCAGCCTGCCCGAGGCCGACCAGGCGCGGCTCGGCGTCACCGAGGACCGGCACGGCCGGCCGCACCAGCTCACCTACCGGCAGGTTGAGCACACCTGCCGGCTGATCGCCAGGGCGCTCAGCAAGGACCAGCCCGACGGCGCCCCGTCCGGCGACCTCGCTTCCTTCTGCGACACCCTGCTCGAAGCCAGCATCCCCGGCTGCCGCAAAGACCCCGCCAGCCCGCAGACGCCGGCGTCACTAGCCGCCGACTGGACCGACGTCGAATCCTGGTCCCGGCCGCCGCGGCACGGCAGCACCGGATGCGCCGACCCCGAAGCATCCTGGGGGCACCGCAACTCCAACCTCCCCGGCCCCAAAGGCGAGATGTTCTTCGGCTACTTCCTGTCAGCCGCCGTCATGGTCAGCGAGGAAGACGGCCCCGCCGTGCCCGAGCTGGCCCGCCGGATGACCGTGTGCTCCTGCCGTCTGGACCCGGCCCGTGCCCTGCTCCCCGTCCTGGTGCGGATGGCCGCGGCCGGCGTCCCGCTCGGCGACATCCTCGCCGGCTCCGGGTACGCCCACCGCGACGCGGCCGCGTGGGCGATCCCGCTCCGCCGCGCAGGCGCCCGGCTCGTCCAGGACCTGCACCCGCACGACCGCGGGCCCCGGGGCACCCACCAGGGCGCCATCATCGCGATCTGCGGAACGCAAAGCTGCAGTTGACTGCTGTGCTGGAGTCGTCTGGGGAGGTTCAGGGCCTGTACCGGCTCCGTGCTCACGATGGCGCACCGGAATCCAGCCGCAGGAGTGTCTAGTAATGATTACCGCAATGTCTAGCACCTCGCACCGCTGGCACGTCGGCTGTCCTGCATCTACTGGATTTACAGCCTCGTTCGCCCCGGACGCAGGCAACACGCGGCATCAAATACTCGACACCCTGCGTACCCGGCCGGCATGGTCTGGCGGCGAAGGGGGTGCTGAGGATGACTGGTTCTGGCCGGCTGGCGTCGCTGGAACGGGCCGGGCTGGCGCATCCCCGGGCTGGGGAGGTGAGCGCGCCGTTGTTCGGCGACGGCGGGTTCTTCCTGGCGGCCGACAAGGTCCAGGTCAAGTACGAGATGCTGCGCGCCCATCTCGCCGACGGCATGCCGGTGACCCGTGCCGCCGCCGCGCATGGCTACTCGCGGGCGGCGTTCTACCTGGTCGCGGCCGCGTTCGCGGACGCGGGGATGACCGGGCTGCTCGACGAGCGGCGGGGCAGGCGGGGACCGGTCAAGCTGCGCGAGGAGATCGCCGAATTCATCCGGGCCGCGCCGCCCGGCGAGTCGGGGGCCGTGCTGGCCGAGCGGGTCGCCGAGCGCTTCGGGGTGGTGCTGCACCGCCGCACGGTCGAGCGGGCACGGGCCCGGTGAGCCGCGAGTTCTGGCCGCCGGCGGAGCCGGCGCAGGCCGACTATGAGATGCTGCGCGCCCGGGTGCTGGCGGACGGCTGCCTGCCGGCCTGCCCGGCAGCGGCCCGGTTCATCCGCGGCGGGCTGGCCGGGCTGATCACCCGCCCCCTGGCCGCCCCGGTGTTCACTGCCGAGCTGTGCGGCGCGGCATGGCCGCGGTGGACCGGCAATGATGACCCCCGCCAGCGGGTGCTGGCGGACGGATACCAGTTCTTGCTCGGCCTGGCCGGGGCGCTGGCCGCGCCGGGCCTGAACATGACGGGGGGATGTTCATGAAAGCCGCGATCTACGCCCGTGTCTCGACCGAGCGCCAGGCCGAGCGGGGCACGATCGGTTCCCAGGTCGAGGCGCTGCGCGCTCACGTGAGGGCGGCCGGCGGGCAGATCACCGCCGAGTACCGCGATGACGGGCATTCCGGTGCCCGGCTGGACCGGCCGGGCCTGGACCAGCTGCGCGATGGCGCCGAGGCCGGGCTGTTCGAGGCCGTGTACTGCCTGTCGCCGGACCGGCTGGCCCGCTCCTACGCCTACCAGGTGCTGATCGCTGATGAGCTGGCCCGGTTCGGGGTGCGGCTGCGGTTCACGCCCCCGGCCTGGACCAGGACGACCCGCAGGCCAAGCTGCTGACCCAGGTCCAGGGCGTGATCGCCGAATACGAGCGGGCCAAGATGGCCGAACGCTACCGGCGCGGCAAGCTGTTCCGCGCCCGCGCCGGGGAGGTCATCGCCTGGAAGGCCGCCTACGGGTTCCGGCGCATCCCCCGCACCGGGGATGCCCCCGCGCACCTGGAGATCTACGAGCCCGAGGCCGGGATCGTCCGGCGGATCTTCACCGAGCGGGCCACCGGGACCACCATCCGCGAGATCGCCCGGCGGCTCAACACCGACGGCGTCCCGCCGCCAGGCGGGAAAGGCTGCTGGAACACCTCGAGCTTGTGCCGGATCCTGCGATGCGAGGCCTACATCGGCCGCGTGTACTTCAACCGCACCGTGACCGTCCCCGCCGCCAGGCCCGGCGGCCGGGCCAGCCAGGCCGGGCGGCCCCGCGACGAATGGATCACCATCGCCTGCCCGCCGATCATCCCCGGCGAACTGTTCGAGACCGCCGCAAAGATCAGCTACGACAACAGCCAATGGAGTCCCCGCCGGGCCGAGCCCGGTGCCTGGCTGCTGCGGGGCATGGTCAAATGCGGGCGATGCGGCATCGGCTGCAACTGCCAGAAGATGCGCGGCCGCAACGGCACCTGGCACCGCTACTACTACTGCCGCAACCACGACCCGCTGCAAGCGGGCGGGCGGGACCGCCGCTGCACCGAACGCAACATCCGCGCCGACGCGCTCGATGAGTTCGTCTTCGGCCAGATCCGCGGCGCGCTACTCGACCCGGGCCAGCTGCTGGCCGGCGAACAAGTCCTCGCGGTCGCCGCCCCGGCCCCAGACGACGAGCTGCTCGCCGCCGAGCTAGCGCGCCTGGACCGCAAACTCGACGCCGCCAAAGCCGAGCACGGCCGGCTGATCGACTGCTACCAGGCCGGGCTGATCGCCATGCCCGAGCTGCAGCGCCGCGCCACCGCGATCACCACGCGCCAGCGCGAACTCCAGGACAAGCGAACCAGCCTGGCCGGGCAGCGGGCCGAGCTCGCCCGCGGCAACCGGCTCCGCGAAGGCATCGAGAACTTCGCCCAGAAGATCCGGGCGGTCATCGACGAGCTCAGCCACGACCAGCGCCAGCGGCTCCTGCGCCTGCTAATCGAAGATGTCCAGGTCACCGGCTGGCACGTGAAAATCCGGCTGCACATCCCGCTCGACGGCCCGCCCAGCGGAAACCCTGGCCGCCTCCCGCCACGCCCCAGCCCAGACGACGACAGCACCGGCTCCGGCCCGCCACTGTCAACCGAAGACCGTTTGCGTTCCCTCCATTGCCAACGGCAACCTCTACTGCCCCCAGACCCCGGCCGCCCTGCTGCGGCTCGGCCCGCTGCCCGGCGCCGCCCCGGACGACATCACCGTCCACGACCAGCAGGCCGGCGAACTCGCAAAGCACAAGCTCGGCCGGCTCACCGGCGACGACGCCGACGGCTACCACCGGGTCACCTGCCCCGCCGCCGCCGGCAAGATCCGCTGCCCGCTCCGGCCGGACTCGATGCGACTGGACCGGCGCCGGCCCGAGATCCTGACCCCGCCCGAGCACCCGCCGGCCTGCTGCACCCAGCAGACCCTCACCGTCGGGCCCGAGGTCGCCGCCAAGACCGCGCAGAAGCACGACTACCCCTCAAAAGAGCACCGGAACTCCTACGCCCGCCGCACCGGCGCCGAGCGCACCTTCGCCACCATCAAGGACACCGCCACCAACGACATCAGCCGCGGCTGGTGCCGCCAGACCGGCCTGGCCCCGCTCACGCTATGGCTGGCCTGCCTGCTCGCCGTCCGCAACCAGCGCATCCTCGCCGCCTACGACGCCCGCCAGGCCGACGCCGCGCGCAGAGCCGCGCTGGGCCTGCCGGCCAGAACCCGCAAGCGCCGCCGCCAGACCCTCGCCATGCTCGCCGCCGGCCCGCCATAACACCCGCAGCCCGCCACCCCGCCGCGCAGCCACCCGGCACCGCCCAGCCACCGCCCCGCCAGTGCGCCTCAGCATGCACGCAGACCGCCGACAGCCAGCCCCGCAAGATCAATCCCGGCCCGGATGGCGGTGCCCCGGCCACCGTCAGCGCCACACCGGCAAAATGTCAGACCCAAATGTGAGCATGGAGTCTGGTGAAGTGTGAAGACCTCCGGGTGCGCCGCCAGGGACTTGAACCCCGAACCCGCGGATTAAGAGTCCGCTTTATCCTGGTCTGCGAGGTATCAGGTTATACCGGAGGCTATCATGTGATGCCGGTTTGTGCACGTCGCCGCGATTTGCGGTGCCGGGTTGTGCCGGACACTGGCGGCCCGTACCGGGGCATACGAGCAAACACCGAGCAAACACGTCGGCCCATGATTTCGGGCCTGCACCCAGGGGGACACCTCAGTTGTCAGGAACCTGAGCCGGATGCGCCCGGCTCGTGGTCGTACCACCATTTGAGGTCCGGGTCGCTGCGCGGGGGCTGGAAGCTGGCATGGTTGCGGATTCTGGCGAGCAGTCGGGAGACATCGGCCTGTTCGAGCGCCCTGGCTTCGCAGTACTGCCTTACGAGGGCGACGGTCCCGGTCGGTTCGGGCAGGCCTCGCGCGGCGCACACGCGCCTTGCCTTGCGGTCGTCGGTCGCCAAGGGCAGGCCTCGTTTGATGGCGACGGCGATCGTCGACGCCTCGCCGTCGTCGACCACGCCGGCGAGTTCTACGTAGAGCGGGACCTCGCCGGCGGTCATATCGATGATCTCGAAGGCACCTGCCTGAACATGGCGGCTGAGATCGACCGGGATCACCACGACCTCACCGTCGGCAGCATCCCTGAGATGGCCGACCTCGCCCGCGGCCTGCCTGGTGATCAGGTATCGGCGGCCGGTGTCACGGGCGATCTGTTCAATTGGCCCGGCGGCGACCAGGTTGATAGTGACGCAGGCGTCGAGAAGCAGCGTGGGGTTCGGCATGGCTTACCCGACGGCCTCGGCCAGGTCGAGGATCTGCGGTGAGCCGTCGGAGGCCACATCTGCGGTCTCGGTCAACTCGGCGTAGGCGCGGCGGGCGCCCACGATGTCGGTATGGAGGTAGCGGGCGAATTGCGTTTCGGTGATTTCGCCGTCGGCGTAGAGTTGCGCGGCGAGCAGGCGGTAGTGCAGCGGCAGGGCTTCGCCGCCCTGTTCGGGCTGTCCGAGACCCAGCATCCGCGCCGCCAGCCGTGGCTGGAAGTTCCGCTCGCGCAGGCGCTCCCACGTCCCGGCGGGGATCAGGCCTAGGTCTTCCAGGCGGTCCGACAAAGCCTGCAAGGACACACCGTAGGCGTGCGCGAGCTGCACGAGCATGGCCGGGGTGACCCGGTCTGCGCTGGTGCGCTTGAGTTCGTGGAACCGGCGGGACAGTCCGCTTCGCGGCATCAGGAAGCTCGCCGCGAACGCGTCCGCGAAGTACTCGGACTCGGGCTGGCGCTGGTAGGCCAGCCGGGTGACCTCGGCGCGGTCCCGGTTGGCAAGGTAGTGGGCGTATTCGTGCGCCATCGTCCATCTGCGCCGCTCGGCAGGATGCCGTGAGTTGACCGCGACGCAGCCGCCGAGCGGTTCGGCGATCACGAACAGGCCGGCGATCCGTGACGGCAGCGGGAGCAAGAACACGCGCAACCCGACTTCGATCTCGAGCACTTCCCGCAGCGGCCGGACTGGCCCGTCGCCGAGCCCGAGCCGGTTGCGTTCCTCGGTTGCCAGGTCCTCGGCGCGGCGCGAGTCAGCCGTGCGGACGGCGCGGACCGGCTCAGGTCGGCCCGGCGGCTCGGTGCCCGCGATGCGCAGCAGGTCTAGGTAGTCGTCTGCGCGGCGCTGCAATTCGTCGGCGGCCGAAGTGAGCTCGTCGGCGTCGTGCTGGTCTGCGGTCATAACTGCCCGGAACCGCGCGCCGATGGCTGCAGGCGGGGGTGCGGGCCGCAGCAGGTCGCTGACGGTGGTCCGGTAGATCTCCGCCAGGCGGGCAAGCTCCTGCGGGCTCGCCTGCCGCGTGCCTTTCTCGATAGCGATCAGCAGTGGTCGGCTCACACCAAGTTCGGCCGCTGCCTGGGCCTGGGTCAGGCCCCTTGCCTCTCTGGCCGCCCGCAGCCGTAGCGCGAGCGGCCCTGGGGTGCCGAGCACATCGTCATTAGTCATAAGGCGACCGTCCTGCTCTCACGCCGCGCCAGGCCAGCAAGCCAGGCGGCATGCTCGTCGGTGTCCCATTCCTTGACGTAGGCACGGTAGAGCCTAACCACCTCCTCCTTCGTCAGCTGGGTCACGTCAATGAGCTCCGGAAACTCGCAGATAAGCCGCTGCCACGGCTCAGGGCTTTCGAGGCACGCCCGCAGCCTGGTCACTTGCCAGCACATCGCATTGACGTTGAACTGCCAGTCATCCTTACGGCGAGCAGGAAAGTCGACTGGGATCAGATTGGCGAGCCCAGCGGCGTTCAGCGACTGGCACCGCAGCAAGCATGAAGTGCAGGCACCGCATGGCCGGTGTTCGGGGACTCTGGCCGAGAACCCGGCATCACAAGAGACCGTAAGCTCTAGCGCCTTGCGAGTCGCCAAGGGCGCCAGCCGAACGAGTTCAGCCTTGGTCATCATCATGGCCGGAGCCTCGATCAGGAAGGAACGCCCGCTGACCGCGGTTGCCAGTTCCTGGACCATGGCCAAGGTCGCCGGGTGCGCCGACTTGCTCGCCTGCGAACCGTGCTGAGACCGGAGATAGGGCAGGTTGATCGCCCCGATTCCGTTCTCGAAGACCCGGAGCTGATCCTGGCGAACCGCCCACGCGGTCGCCACGCCCGCCGCTAGGAACAGGAATCCGCGTGAGCGCTGGCTGGTTTCAGTGCCGCTACTGACGCTGATCCGGTACCGCAGCGGCAAGCAGTGACGCGACGAAGCCTGATTGAGTGCGGCCAGCACTCGCCGCTGGACTTGCCACATCCATCCGTTGGTGTGCACGCTGACCGCGATGGCGTCCTCGTGAACGAGCTGTGCGGCCAGGCCTGCGGCCGAGTCGAGGCCGCCGGAAAACAGCACGGGCGAGGCGCCAGAGGGCACCGTCTCGAACAGGAACCCCTGCTGTACATCGAGCACGCCAGTGCCGAGCCGAAGCTGGCAGAACTCCAGGTCCCAGTCGTCGTCGGTGAGCCAGTGCAGCAGCCGCACCAGCCGTGGTGCCTGCTGCCGCCACCGGTCGGGCTCGCGGACGGGAATCTCCGCCCAGAGTGACCGGGTCCACATCGACTCCTCCGGCCGCCAGCGGTAAGGCGGCCGGGAGGCGAGCCGATCGATCGCATGGATGCTCGCCGCGATCTCCATCAAGTCCGCTGCCTCATCGGGCAGTTCGCGAGCCAGCCGGCGGATGACGGCCTGGCCCGACAAGGTCACGTCGATCCCGAACAGCAGCGGCCTTGGATCTGATCCGTTCGAAGCGAATCGCGCGGCAGAAGATGACGAGGCCGGGGCACTGGCACTCACAGCAACTCCCCGACATCGACATCCATGAGATCCGCGGTGGCCAGCCTAGGCCGCCTGCGCCCGGGCGCACGTAGCCCCTTGGCGTCCGGATGCGCGAGCAGCCGTCTCGCCAGTTCGCCAAGCGGATTGCTTTGCGCGAGGTTCTCGAACTGGCGGTGCAATTCTGCCGGGTTATGCCCGCCTGCCACCAGAAAAGGAGCCATCCTATCGAGCCCGAAGCTGTAAGCGACGTCGGCGACTACCCGGCGCGCGAGAATCAGCGCCGCGCCCTCGGGCGACGTGAGCGCCAGCCGGTCCCTCATGACGGCCGACAACGCATCAGCGGCTTGCCTGGCCAGCCTGGCCGGAACGCGGGTGGGCAGGGCGCGCGGGCTATCTGCCCTGTCATAGCCGGAAAGGCCGTCCGCGGCAGCCTGCTGTAGCTGGACACCCAGCGCTGGCAGATCAGGGATCCCGTGAGTCCGGCGGACCGTATCGGCAGTTGCCCGCGCGACGTGGTATGCGATGTCCTCCGGCGGTTCTCCGGCCTGGAACGCTTTCATGACGCGCCGCCACTGGCCGGTGAGGGATCGCGGCAGCCTGTCGTCGTCCGGCATCGTACCCGCTCGCCTTCTCGTACTGAGCAATGTAAACGCGATCAGCCTATCATCTCTACTAGAGGTGTCAAAATGTTAATCCGGTCGGGGTCGGCTCAGGGTGTCGAACGAGGTCACCGCGACCTAGTGGAGTTCGGCAGCCAGATCCGGCAACCGCGCAACCTCCAGCGTCGGGTGCGTTAGCGCCGTGCTGGCCGGGGCCACCGCGTTCGGCTGCGATGACCAATGCCGACGCCCAGCCGCAACGGCCTGTTCTCTGGTGGCGTATGCAGCCAGGTTTGGCTGTGCTCGTGAAGCGTGAAGATCCTTCTGACAAGTTGGCCCGACCAAGGAGGGCGATTGCATGAGCGCTCGAGGGATTGTCTACGCGTCGTGCGGATGCCGGGATCAGGTGACCGGGCGGCGGCTGGGCGGCCGGTGCCCGCGCCGCGGTCAGCGGGGTCATGGCAGCTGGTACCTGTCGCTGGAGATTCCGGCCGGGGCTGATGGCGCGCGGCGGCGTGTGCGCCGCGGCGGCTACCCGGACCGGGACGCGGCCCGGCGGGCGCTTAGCCAGCTTGTCATGCCGCGGCCGGGCGCCGGGGCCGCCGCGCCGGTGACGATCGGGCAGTGGCTGGAGCGCTGGCTGGGCCAGCTCGACCGGGCCCGGGAGTCCACCCGCCGCGGCTACGCCAGCCATGTGCGCCTGTACCTGGTGCCGTACCTGGGCCGGGTGCTGCTGGCCGGGGTGACCGCCCGGCAGGTGCAGGCGATGTTCACCGCGATCGCGCGGCAGCACGCCGCGGCCGGGCGGCCGGTCAGCGCGGCGACGCTGATCCGGGTGAAGGCGACGCTGCGGGCGGCGCTGAACGCTGCCGTCCGCGCGGGCTACCTGGCCGCTAACCCGGCGGTGCACGTCCAGCTGCCTCCCGCCCGGCGGCCCAGGGCGGCGGTGTGGACTTCCGAGCGGATCGCCGCGTGGCGGGAGACCGGGATCCGGCCGGCCGTGGCGGTGTGGACCGCCGCGCAGACCGCGGCGTTCCTGAACGCGGTCCGCGGCCACCGGCTGTACGCGGCGTTCCACCTGATCGCGCTGCGCGGCCTGCGCCGCGGCGAGGCCTGCGGGCTGCGCTGGCGCGACCTCGACCTTGAGACGGGTACCGCGGTCATCTGCGGGCAGCTGCAGCAATACGACGGGCACCTGACCGTCGCCCCGCCCAAGACGCCGCACAGCGAGCTGGTCATCGCCCTGGGCCGCACCACCGTCGCGGCGCTGCGCCGCCACCGCGGCCTGCAGCAGGCCGAGCGCGCGCGGGCCGCGGGCTCCTATCACGACAGCGGGTACGTGTTCACCGGCCTGAACGGCGACCCGCTGGCCCCAGACCGGCTCAGCCGCATCTTCAAGATGCTCGCCGAAGAAGCCGGGCTGCCGCCGATCCGGCTGCACGACCTGCGGCACGGCGCCGCCTCGCTCGCCCAAGGGCGCGGAGTTGCATCCGATGCATCATTCCCCGGAAAGCGTGAGGGCGCTGCGGTAAGGGATGCGCGTTTCCGCTCTGCGGCCTGATCGCGCTCGCGGGACGCCTGGACACGCGGTATTCACGGGGTTCCCGGCTTCCGGTTGCGCCGGGTGCCAGGATGTGGCATCCGGATTGGTTGCGCCGGGCGGCGGGTTGATGCACCTGGCGGCACGCGGGAGGGGGCCCGCAGTGGGGGCACGCCGGGGAGTGCTGGCGCTGGCCGGGGCGGACGGTGCGGCGCCGCCGTCACCGGAGCCGGGGCTGCTGGAGGAGATGCTGGCGGGCTGGCGGCGCCAGCAGCAGGCCCGGCGGCTGAGCGAGCGGCTGATCGGCGAGCGTGAGCGGCTGGTCCGCCGGTTTGCCGCAGCCACGGGCTGCTGGCCGTGGCAGTGGACCGCGGCTGGGGCGGAGGCGTGGATCGCGTCGGGCGGGTGGGCGCACTCGACGATCCGCTCGTATCAGGGAGCGCTGGCGGTGTTCTTGGAGTACGCGTGCGACCCGCGGTATGGCTGGGTCGCCGAGTGCGAGCAGCGGGTGGGTGCCCGGCCGGTCCAGGTTTTCGGCGATGGCAACACCGCCGTGCACGTGGCTGATTACGAGGGCCGGCCGCAGCGGCGGCCGCTGACCCGGGCCGAGCTGCAGGCCTTCTTCGACGCCGCCGACGACCACGTGGAGCGGGCGGCGGGGTCGCGGCGCAAGGGGTGGCTGGCGGCGTTCCGGGACGCGACGCTGTTCAAGGTGGTCTACGGGTGGGGGCTGCGCCGCCGGGAGGCGGCGATGCTGGACACAGCCGATTTCGCGCCGAACCCGGCGGCGCCGGAGCTGGGCCGGCTCGGGGTGTGCCATGTCCGGTTCGGCAAGGCGATGCGCGGCAGCCCGCCCCGGCGGCGGGCGGTGGCCACGGTGATGCCGTGGGCCGCTGAGGCGCTGGGGCAGTACCTGGAGCAGGTCCGCCCCCGGTTCGGCTGCGACGCCTGCCCGGCGGTGTGGCTGACCGAGCGGGGCGGGCGGATCTCGGCCCGCCAGGTCGATGACCGGTTCGCGCAGTGGCGGGCCGCGGCCGGCCTCCCGCGCGAGCTGTCGGTGCACTGTCTTCGTCATTCGTATGTCTCGCACCTGATCGAAGATGGCGCCGATCCGCTGTTCGTGCAGTTCCGGGCCGGCCATTCGTGGGCGTCCACGACGGCCATCTACACCACGGTCGGGCAAGACGCCCGGAACCAGATGCTGCGGGCGGCGCTGGCCCGCGCCTACGGGGGAGAGGACGGCAGGTGATGGCGAGGAAGATCGGCTACCGGTGGCACCTGCGGCGGCTGATGGCTGACAAGGACATGTACGCCACCACGGATCTTCGGCCGCTGCTGGCCGAGCGCGGGGTGGTGCTGTCCCGTGAGCAGGTCTACCGGCTGGTGACCAAGACCCCGGAGCGGCTCAGCCTGGCCACCCTGGCCGCGCTGTGCGACATCTTGGGCTGCCAGCCCGGTGACCTGATCGAGCCTGCCGTGCCGGCGCTGGTCAGGGCAGGAAGACCGCCCGCGCTGCCCGAGCCGGCGCAGCTGCGTCCGCGCCGCGCCAGGGTGCTGCCCGCCCCGGCGGAGTGAGCCGTGGCCGGCCGGGGCCGCTGCCCGTCCGGCCACGAGCTCGCCGGCACCGGGCGGTCCTTTTGCCCGGCGTGCCGGCGCGACGAGGTGATCAGCCGTGTCGTTGCCCGGGATGGCTCGCTGCAGCCGGAGGTGATCGCCGCCGCGGTGGACGCAGCGGCCGCCACGCCCGCGGCGTTGCGCAGCCTGGCCGCGGCCCTGGCCGCCGATCCCGGCGCCCTCGGCTCGGGCGCCCCGCCCGTCGTCGGACGCCTGGTCACTGAGCTGATCGCCCGCGGCTCGGCGCTTGCCGTCCCGGGCTGCGCGGCGTGCGGCCTGGCCGGCCGGCCGCTGACCCGCACCACCCGAGGCGGCATGTGCGCCCGGTGCGCGCACCGCGCCGGCGCCGCCGAGTGCGCACGCTGCCACGCGGTCAAGCCAGTCGCCGGGCGCACCGGCGAGGGCCAGCCGATCTGCGAGCGGTGCCGCCGCTGGGAACGCGGGCTGCGCCGGTGCGGGCGATGCGGCAAGACCGCCCCGATCGCCGTGCGCGCCCGCGGAACCGACCCGGACGTGTGCGTGAACTGCTACAAGATGCCCGAAGCTACCTGCAGCGTGTGCGGCCGCCGGCGGGAATGCAACTTCGCTGCCAGCGACCGGCCGGTGTGCCTGTCCTGCTCGCCGCGGGCCACCGTGACCTGCGCCCGGTGCGGCGCCGCCGGGCCGGCGCAGGCCCGCTGGCCCGAAGGACCGGTCTGCGACCCGTGCTACACCGCCGCGCTGCGGAACCGCGGCACGTGCGCGTCCTGCGGCCAGCAGCGCCGGCTCGTCACGCCGCCCGGCCCGGACGCCGTCACGTGCGCGGACTGCGCCGGGATCCCGGTCATCTGCGCCTGCACGGACTGCGGAACCGAGGACAAGCTTTACGAGAAGGGCCGCTGCGCCCGGTGCAGCCTGCGCCGCCGCGCCACCGAGCTGCTGTCGGCGGGCGCCGGCACCGTCCCGCCCGCGCTGAGCGGAGTGCCCGGCGCGGTCACCGCCGCCCGCCAGCCGCGCAGCGCCCTGAACTGGCTGCGCAGCGGAGCCGGCGCCCGCCTGCTCGCCGACGTCGCCGCCGGGCGGCTCGCCATCACCCACCAGGACCTGGACACCCATCCGCACCGCCGGGCCGCCGGCTACCTGCGGCACGTGCTCGTCGCCGGCGGGGCGCTGGCAGCCCGCGACGAGCCGCTGGCCCGCGCCTCCCGGTGGCTGGCAGGCACCCTCGAAGCCATCGAGCCACCCGCCGACCGCAGGCTCGTGCACGCCTACGCCACCTGGGACGTGATACGGCGGCTGCGCGCCCGCGCCGCCACATCCGGCTCGCCGCGCACGCCCACGGCGCACGCCCGCAACAGCATCCGCGCCGCCGCGGACCTGCTGGCCTGGCTCCGCCAGCACGGCCTGACCCTGGCCGCGTGCGGCCAGGGCGACATCGACGCCTGGCTTGCCACCGGCCCCGCCGCCAGCCAGGCCCGCCACTTCCTGGCATGGGCAGCAGCCCGAGGGCACTGCGGCAAGCTCGCAATCCCCGCGCCCGCCCGCACGACCGGGCCCGGCCTCGCAGACGACCTGCGGTGGGCGCTGGCCGCCCGGCTGCTGCACGACGACGCGCTCGAGCCCACCGACCGGGTCGCCGGCTGCCTGCTGCTGCTTTACGGCCAGCAGCTATCGCGCATCGCGGTCATGACCAAAGGCCAGGTCATCCGCCGCGGCAGCGAGGTCCTCATCCGCCTCGGCGAGCACGACGTCCCCCTGCCCGGCCCGCTCGGCACCGCCGTGCTTCAGCTGATCAGCGACGGCCGCGCCTACGCCGGGATCGGCTCTCCAGCCACCAGCCCGTGGCTGTTCCCCGGCCACCTGCCCGGCCGGCCCATCACCCCGGCAAGGCTCGGCGAGCGGCTCCGGGCACTCGGCATCTACGCCATGACCGGCCGCCGGGCCGCGCTCACCAGCCTGGCGGCCCAGCTGCCCGCAGCCGTCCTCGCAGACCTGCTCGGCATCACTCCCGGCACAGCCGTCCGCTGGATGCGCGACGCCGGCGGCGACTGGAACAACTACGCGGCACACATCGCCCGAAACGGGCCACACCAGCAATGACGAATAGGTACCCGGAGCCGTCCCGGCTACCAGGTCATTCAGCAGGGTTCGTACGTTGCTCCCTACCAGTTTGGCCGCCGGGGTGGACCTGCGCACCGTGCAGGAGATGCTCGGCCATTCCAGCATCGTGCTGACTGCCGACACCTACATCTCCGTCGTTCCCGAACTCGCCCGCGACGCTGCCGAGAAGATCGCCGCGCTCATACTCAAGGCCGGGTACCTGGTCCCCGGAACCCGGCGAAAACGGCGCCGCGACACCGGAAAGGCCAGGAAGCGAAGAAACACCCGAAGGCCACCAGGGCGGCGGTCCCGGGCGCACCCGGCCCGTCAGCTCGGCCGCCCTCACCGCCGCGACCGCGCCGGGCCTAGCTGACCACCGGCAACTGCGAACCCACGCGCCCTCCGAGGCACTCCGACCCTCATCGCCGGCGCTGGAAGGAAGCTAACCGAACACGCACCACTCCCGGCCGGGAAGGCCAGGCCGGGAAGTAGCTCTGCCCGCAGGGGTTGATCAGGCAGAGGAGCGTCGGCAGTGCTCGCATGAATCCACGCGAGCGGCGTACCGGCGGCCCCATACTGGCCTCAGCGCGGCCCCACGCAAGATCAGTGATCACGCTAACACAGGGAGAAACCCCAGGTCAGGATGGGTCAGGTCTTCACGTTTGGGTGTGAGCTTGCCGTTCGCGGCGTGATCAAGGTGGCACCCACGCGTTAAGCGGGCCGTGCCCACAGTGTTATGGGCTGGCCG
>Ga0207646_10002294_pt1 | contig 22720 bp, 23 predicted proteins | sample KBSK5502metaG_FD_184343 | JGI IMG/M metagenome (GOLD analysis project Ga0207646, IMG submission 184343) | Corn, switchgrass and miscanthus rhizosphere microbial communities from Kellogg Biological Station, Michigan, USA - KBS K5-50-2 metaG... | ecosystem: Host-associated > Plants > Roots >... | reverse complement strand
CCGGCCGCAGGGTGCGCAACGGGGAAATGAGCCTTTGAGTAATCGCTCAGTTACGGGTGGCAAAGTTTGGAGTTCAGCCTTCAGGCTGCTGTGTTTTCAAAGTCATCAAGCTAAAGCTTGTACTCCAAACAAAACTCCTTTGAGGCAGTTTGAGCCGGCGGTGCGATGCCACGAATGGCTGTGGCGCCTGGACTGATCCCTGGAACGGTGGCGGGGGCCGGTGTTCAAGTTGCACGGGCGGCTGGGCGCCTGCACGGACTGGCGTGCGTCGTGATCGGGCCAAGCAGCACGGCTGTTTGGCCCCTCGTGCGCGCTGCACAGCGGGCCGGAGGCCCTGGATCAACGGCCGTGCACGCCGTACTGGTCGCCGGAGCCGCGTCTTGCCGCTGCGGATTCGGTGTGGCGCCCACCCGGGACAGATACACGGCTCGCCGTCATGACGCCGGGAAGCGGCCTATACGCACGGGGAGTCGGCGGAAGCATACGAGGAGACGACGAATGGAGGCTGGTTAACCCCGTGCTGTTGAACTGGCGCCAGGTGCGCATCACCCTGGCCGACGGAGGTAAGGTAAGATGCATCGGAAGCGGTCTGATGGTGAATGGACAAGTGGCGCGCAGGCGTGACGCACTACTTGCCGCGTGGCTTAAGTCTTATTCGATACCCACCGCGACATTCGCCTCGGTTGGGTCGGCGCGAGCGGGCCTTTACGACTGCCCAGGCTTTCGCCGCCGTTAAGTGCGCGGCGGATAGATACCCTGAAGCGCGATGCAAAAATTCAACGTCAGGTACGGCATCAGGTTATTGTGCGGCTGGTCGCCGCCTGCCGGAGGTAACGCGCTTTGATTCATCTGTACGAGCGGGGCGCCTGCGGGGGCTAGATACGGCTTAAACGTTCCGGTTGTCTTCGCCAGGCTGTTATTTATGGGCGTTGCCTGGTTACTTGACTGTGTAGTTGCCATCAAGCTATGGCTGTGACCCGGCATCTCCGACTCAAGCAGCGTGACTGTATCTGAGCCTCCCTCCTCACCGAGGTCGTGGAGCGAGAGCCCCGGACCCTGGCCGGGGTGCATGGGCGCGTTGCCCTGCATGTTAGGCAAGGCGAAGGTCGACTTGCCGTCGCCGCCATAGGTGGTTCCCAGCAATGAGAAGAGCGCCGTGTTCTGCGAGATTGACATCAACTGACCATCGCAGAAGGCCCAGCCCTTGGGCGCGAAGTTAAAGGGAAAGATTCTGATTTCAGCGAGAAATGGATTTGCCATGGTTTCTCCTTTAGGTCTGCGACGGGAAAACTCCGAAGAGCGAAATGATAAAGTTAATGCACAGGTACGGTTGAAAGTTACTGTGCGGTTGACTGCCACCAGTGGTCGTCACCGATTGTGCTGCCATTGCGACGGTGGGCGGGAAAGTGGCGTACGGGTCAGACGCACTCGCCTCGGACAAGATATTGTTCAGCGGGTTTGCGTCATTCGCGATATTGGTTGTGCATAAGATCGGGTGACTGTGCGCCGGGATTTGACTGGTTGTAAGCGTGACCTGTTCCACGCCGCCGTTCTCAGCCAGAATAAAGCCACCGCCCTGGTGGATCGGCAGGCGACCGCGCAGGTCAGGCAGCCCGAAAGTTGATTGCCCGTCGCCGCCGTAGGTGGTGCCGATCAAGTTGAATAGCGACTCGTACTCAGAGATCGGGAGCAACTGCCCCTCGCAAAACATCCATCCCGCGATAGCAAAGTTGCCCGCGAACATTCTTATCTCACCAACATAAGGTTGTGACATGGTTTTCTCCTTCTTAGGTCTGCGACGGGAAAATGCCCTGAAGCGCGATGCAAAAACTCAGCGTCAGATATGGCTGCATGTTCTGGTGAGGCTGGCTGCCCCCAACGTTGGCTATCGTACCGGCGCTCATCGTACCCAGGTTCGTGATTTGTCCGTTGTATATTTGCGTGACTGAACGGGCGAGGAGATTGCCAGTAGCGAGGATTGCAGCGCCGTCTGTGCTCGTTGCTTCCAAACCATGGGTGTGTGTCGGCAACTCGGAGATCGAAAGCGTGTGATTCTGCTCGCCGCCTCGTTCGCCCAGTGTATGACTGTTGCCCATGTGCATGGGTGTGCGGGCCTGCAAATTCGGCAGCCCGAAGTTGACGCGCCCATCGCCGCCGTAGGTTGTGCCCAGCAAACTGAACAGCGCCTGGTTCTGGTTGATGGGCAGTAACTGCCCGTCACACAGTGCCCAGCCCTTCGGGGGAAAGCCGAAACTCATGATTTTGATTTCAGACAGAAATGGTTCAGACATCGTGTTTTCTCCTTTCTTCATTAGCTGCGCAGCAGCAATGAAGATGAGTGAAGTAAAGAACGACCCTGACCCGCGGGAATCAAGGCGGCATTGCTTGGGTTAGGTACAAGCTGCGGTTGTCAATCTCCACGGCGCCGTGGAGCGTTCGGTCCCAGCGGCTACAGTCTTGCTGGCGGTTTGGATGTGAACTGCCTCGTCGGGATTGGCGGAGGTGCGTGTCAATCTCGGCTGCTTACGGTCTTGCTGTTGATCAAGAACTTTATCCCAGATGTTGCGTGGCAACGAACGTGGCGATTCTAAGAGTTCGTCCGGGACAAGTCAAGCCACGGCAGCTACTATGTCAACGGACTCGGTCAGGGCCGGCAACTGAACCCCATCTGCGCGAAGTGCTGATCGACGACGAACGCCTCGGTCATGCCGCGTTGCTTCATCACGACCTCTGAAACACCACCGGCGCCTGACCATCGCTGATCGAGATTGAATGGCTCAAGGAGCAGGTGCGCCACTAAGAGCATTTCTGAAAGGCTCTTGGTGAAGCCCCGACGGGGCGAGATGTAATAGCCAGGGGCATCGCCCCTGGAAAGATGCGCCACGATCAGATCAGCCCTGAAAGGGCGAGATAAAAATAGAAAATGCCGGCCGTGATGTTATGACGCCCCGGTGGGGCTGGGCGAGATGGTTCGCGCGGTTCCAGGGGCGATGCCCCTGGCTGTCACATTGCGCCCCGTTGGGGCGGCGAGCGACCAAGCTCAAACTTTTCAGCAATGCTCTAAGCCGGCCGGCGCAGACTTGCTGTGCCCTGCTCGTTCGATTACCCTAGCGCGACATGAAACACACGCTACTTGACGCGCCCCGACCGGCGGACCAGCCCGAGCGCAAGGTCAGTGACAATCTCTGCAAGCGGCTGGCGGAAAGCTCCCCGGAGCAGTTTGCCCAGTGGCTGTTCGGCCCCGGCCTCGGCCCAGTCACCGTGCTGAAGACCGAACTCAGCCGCGAGCCGATCCGCGCGGACTCAGTGATCCTGGCGCGTGCCGACCAGGAGGTCCTGCACGCCGAGTTTCAGACCACCCTGAAGAGCGAGGTCCCGCTGCCGCTGCGGATGCTGGATTACTACGTCGGCTTCAAACGCCAGCGCCCCGACCGACGTGTCAGGCAAGCCCTGATCGTCTTGAAAGAGACGCTCGAAGAGGTCCCTGACCGGTACGAGGACGAGCACACGCTGCACCGTTACCGGGTCATCAAGATGTGGGAGCAAGACCCGCGGGCGTTGCTGAGGCACGAGGGGCTGCTGCCGTTGGCGACGCTGTGCCGTGCGGAGTCAGGCGAGCAATTGTTGCAGGAGGTCGCGGCCAGAATCCGCCGGGTCAAATCGCGCGAGCGGCGGCGAGACGTCGTCAATTTATCGCGCGTGCTGGCCGGGTTGAGGTTATGATAGGGGCCTGATCTATCGAATCTTGAAGGAGGGCGAGATGCTAGAAGAGTCGGTGGTCTATCAAGACATTTTGCAGAAGGGCGTGCAGCAAGGCGTGCAGCAAGGCGTGCAGCAAGGCGTGCAGCAAGGCGAGAAAAAGGTAGTCATGCGTCAGTTGGCGCGGCGCTTCGGGAAGCTCCCGGCCAAAGTTCGCGAACAAATCGAGCATCTCTCGGTCGAAGAAATCGAGCAATTGGGCGAAGCGCTGCTCGATTTCAAAACCAAGGCTGAACTGACCATCTGGCTTAAGCAGCACGCTTCTACGCGCTGATTGATACACCCTGCCTTCTGCTCACGGAGGGCGAGATGCTAGAAGAGTCGGTGGTCTATCAAGACATTTTACAGAAGGGCGTGCAGCAAGGCATGCAGCAAGGTTTAGCGCAAGGCTTGGAGCACGAAAGGAAGTTGGTCAGGCGGCTGCTTGAGCGCTTGCTCGGTAAACTCTCAGCCAAGACGCGCCAACGGCTCGCCAAACTCAGCGTCGAACAACTCGAAGCACTGGGCGAGGCGCTGGTAGATTTCAAAAGCGAGAAAGAGCTGACCGCGTGGCTTCAGCAACATGCTTCTACCTGCTGATTGACTGGCTGGGCCACAGCCAAGCGGGAGATTCAAGCCGCATTTCCTCTGGAATTCTCCTTTGAGCGCCATTCCCAGAGCCAGAGGAATCCATCTTCTTCCACCACGACGAAGCCCAGCCGGGCGAAGAGGCTCTGTGACCGGTTGAAGTTCTCGACGTAGATGCGGAGGTGCCGCCCGGTTTGAGCCGCCTCCTCCATCAACTCCCGCATCAGCGCCGTGCCGATGCCGGCGCCGCGGTGTTCGGGCAGGAGCGTGATGTCGAGGATGCGCATCTGCGGGCCGTCACGCAGGACGTAGCGCCGCCCGATAGGCTCCCCGTCGAGCAGAATAATTTCGTAGGCGGCCTCGGGGAACTCAGTATGGTAATACTGGTGCTGGGCGATGAACTGGTGGTTGATGAAGGCTGCGCGCTGGGCCTCGTCCCAATTCGTGAGCGCCAGTTCCTCCGCTCGGGTGCTGGCGTAGACCCGACGCAGGAAATCCATGTCTTCGGGTCCGGCCGGGCGCAGTGTCACTCTCCGAGCGTTATCGGGTGTGGCGGCTGTCGATTGATCGGTGGACATGGCTCCTCATTATGCCTCAGCCAGGGGCTAAATCAAACCGCGCGAGATTGGGACACCTATCATCCATCTCCATCGACCGCGGATGACGCGGATGCGACGGATCAAGGCGGATTTTTCTCTTGCACTATCCGCGCGCATCCGTTGCATCCGCGTCATCCGCGGTCGATCGCCTGTCCCAATGTAGCGTCTCGATTTAGTCTTGGAGTGAATTGCCTCAGGTGCATTTGGTTGGGCCGCATTTTATTGTTGCAAGTTTTTTCCAGAACACATAAACTGCCCCCGCCTACGGCCCCTCGCTTAGGAATCACAGAACAGCCAATCGAAGGAGTCGTAGTGATAGTTTCGCGTCGAGGGTTTTTGGCGGCGGGGTCTGTGGCTGCCCTTACCGCCGCTCTTCCTCAGGTATCCATTGCTGCTGGCTTACCGGCCAGCGATCAGCCAACGTACTTCGCCATTCCGCAAGAAAGCCAGCTCAGTGTCTTGCACTCTTTCACCAGGTCCGCCTTCGCTGAACACTTGGGCACGAAATTCCGGATCTCTCAACTGGGTGGGGAGCCAGTGAATGTAGAACTGGTGGAGGTCGGGGATGCCGAGCTCAACCACCGGAGTTCGGTGACCCGAGGCAGAGAGGACTACTTCTCAATTATCTTTCGTGCGCCAGCCGGAGTAAGTGCTCAGCAAGGCACCTACACCGTCGAGCACCGTGCGATGGGCAGCTTCCCTTTGTTTCTGGTCCCGGTCGGCATGAGCCAAGATGGCGTGACCTTCCAGGCAATCTTCAACCGTTACATCCCGTCCCTACGCGAGCGAATCATCAATCGCTTGATCCGAACAAACAGGGTGATCAAATAGGTGCCCGCGGGCAAGGGGGCGCGGCCTGGCTTTGACGCTTCCACCGTGACTCTCCGGGCGAGGTCGGGTGTGGCGGCCGTCGAGTGCTTGGTGGATCTAGCTACTCACGCACGCGGTTGTAAATGGCTTCGTAACGGTACCCGCTCTCATCACGTCCGATGGGGACGATAAACATGTCGAGGGGGCCGAGCTGGTCGTGCTCCATCGAGTAGATGCCCTGCGGCAGGAACGGCTCGCGCGGCCCTCGGAATTGTAACGAGAACATCTCTTGCCTCGGGGTTGAGAAATCGTTGGCCTCGACCAAGCGCAACTCTACCCCCGATGTCTCCGCCGGCTTGAGGCGGAACGGGGTATTCACCTGCGCGGCGAAGGTCTCGAAGTTGATCCAGGGACTCTCGGGCATAGTTCTGATCTCCAATCAAAAATCAGTCCCGCGACCTGTTAGGTTGCGGCGGCTGTCAGTGAGAGGGTGAGTGGATTTCAAAGGGCTCATTGTGTATACAGCCGCAACCTAACAGGTCGCGGGACCGATGCAGTGCGCCAATAGCTTACCCGCCGGTCCGCCATTCCATCAAGAAGTGCATCCCGGTATCGCCGATGCAGACAAAGCCCAGCCGCTCGTAGAGCTGCCTGGCACGGTTGAAGCGCTCGACGTGCAACCGGACGGGCTTGCCGGCGGTCGAGGCTTCGGCGAACAGGTCTCGGACAAGCGCTCCGCCGATGCCCGCGTTGCGGTGCTCAGGCAGCAGCGCGATGTCAACCAGCAGGATCTCTTCCTCCGTGCGATGGACGATGATCCGCCCGACAGGTTGCCCGTCACGCAGAATGACCTGGTGCTCAGCCCTGGGATACTGCCACCCGTATGACTGCCGTTGACAGTTGAATTGCATCTGGAGGAAGGCTTCCTGCTGCGCCTGGTCCCAGCCGCAGGCGGCCAGTTCGTCGCGGCGGGTGCTGGCGTAGACCGCGCACAGGAAGGCCTCATCCTCCGGCAGGGCAGGGCGGAGGGTAATTGACACACTGTCGTTGGATGGGCGTTGGGACAAGTTGCTCGTCATCTCTTTTACGCTTTCCAGGCCGATGCTGGTTGCCTCAAAGTGTCGGCCTATGCCTTATGTGTCTTCACCCAATCTCTGAATTCGTTAGCCATGACGACCGTCCCCTCGGCCTCGCCCCTTTGCAAGAAGGCCAGGAGCACTTCGGGTGCGAGGAAGGGAAACAGATCGCTCTGGCCGATTTCGACATAGCCATCTCCGGCCAGCCGGTAAAAGTTCATCTGCTCACCGTCGTGGCGCCAGAGTTCCGGCACGCCGATGGCGGCATAGATCGGGAATTTGCTGATCGATCCGTGAGTGATGTCTACTTCAAAGGCCAAGTCCGGCGGCGGGTCCACCGAAAGATCAAGCGCCTTCTTCCCGGCGATGCGCTTGAAGTCTCTGAAATAATAGCAGTCGTCAGGCTCTGTGCCTTTGGCCTTGTGCTGCTTTCTCAGCGTGCTTGACCCGCAACTGAGGAAGTTAAGGTTGCATTCTTGCGCGAGGATCAAGATCAAATGGGGAAGCAAACGAGTCGGCTGTTCGTGCTCCGGGGAAATAGTCATGATCTCTAGCCTCCCGCTGTCATAGGTCAGCCGGATGTCACCTTGCCCATCGAACTCATGCAGTAGCGCTTCATACTCCTCCCAATCCACACCGGGGAGGGTCACGACTGCGCCGGCCGGCAGCGCTTCGATCAAGGCGCGATAATCAGTGCTGGTGGCGATCATAAGTCTAACCTCAAAGCTTGAAGTTAAGAACTGTGGCACAAGATGGCATCTTGTGCTGATGGCGCTCCTGTCCCTTCAGGGGAGCGCAAGATGCCATCTTGCGCCACTCACTGAAGGCCATTGGCCGCCGGGCTTCCTCACTCCTCTTCTTCACGCAGCTTAGCGAGCACCGCATAATCCTCAAGCGTGGTGGTATCGCCCACCGTCTGCGAGCCGGACGCGATGTCGCGCAGTAGCCGCCGCATAATCTTCCCGGACCGCGTCTTCGGGAGCGCGTCGGTGAAGCGAATGTCGTCCGGCTTGGCCATCGCCCCGATCTCGCGCTGCACGTGCTGGCGCAGCGCCTCTTTCAACTCCGCGGTCGGCTCTTGGCCGGATTCGAGCGTGACGAAAGCGGCGATGGCCGTGCCTTTGAGCTCGTCGGGGCGGCCGACGACTGCCGCCTCCGCCACGGCGTGGTGCGAAACCAGCGCGCTTTCGACCTCCATTGTGCCGAGGCGGTGGCCGCTCACGTTGATCACGTCATCGACGCGGCCCATGAGCCAGAAGTAGCCGTCCTCGTCACGCCGCGCCCCGTCGCCGGTGAAGTAACAATGCGGCACATCGCTCCAATACTGCCGCTGGTAGCGCTCCGGGTCGTTGTAGATCGTCCGCAGCATCGACGGCCACGGCCGCGTGATCACCAGGTACCCGCCTTGATTCGTCCCGACAGACTCTCCTTGCTTGGTCTGGATGTCAGCGACGATGCCGGGGAAGGGCAGGGTGGCCGATCCGGGTTTGGTCGGGATGGCGCCGGGCAGCGGCGTGATCAGAATCGAACCGGTCTCGGTCTGCCACCAGGTATCAACAATTGGGCAGCGCTCTTGACCGATCACCTTGTGATACCAGATCCAGGCTTCGGGGTTGATCGGCTCGCCGACCGTGCCCAGCAGCCGCAGGCTGGAGAGGTCGTGCCGTAGCGGCCACTGCTCGCCCCATTTGATGAAGGTGCGGATGGCGGTCGGAGCGGTATATAAAATGTTGACCCGGTGGCGCTCGATGATCGACCAGAAGCGGCCGAAGTCCGGCGTGTTCGGCGCTCCCTCGTACATGACGCTCGTCGCCCCGTTCGCCAGCGGCCCATAGACGACGTAGCTGTGCCCGGTCACCCAGCCGATGTCGGCCGTGCACCAGTAGGTGTCTTCATCGTGCAGGTCGAAGACCCATTTCGAGGTGATATAAGCTTGGACCAGGTAGCCGCCCGTGGTGTGGACGATCCCTTTGGGCTTGCCCGTGGTCCCGGAAGTGTAGAGGATGTAGAGCGGGTGCTCGGAGTCCAGCGGCTCGGCCTCAAATCGATCTCCGGCCTGCTCCATCAACTCGTGCCACCAGTGGTCGCGCCCCGCCTCCATCCGGATTTGATTGCCGGCGCGGCGCACGACCACCACGCTCTCGACCGAAGGGCAATCCTTGAGCGCCGCATCGACGGCGGGTTTGAGCTGGACGACGGCGCCGCGGCGGAACCCTCCGTCGGCGGTGATGACGGCCCGCGCCTGGGCGTCCTGGATGCGGTCCTTGAGCGCCTCGGCCGAAAACCCGCCGAAGATGACCGAGTGGGTGGCGCCGAGGCGGGCACAGGCGAGCATGGCGACCGGCAGTTCGGGAATCATCGGCAGGTAGATCGCCACGCGGTCGCCTGGCTGAATGCCGAGCGAGCGCAGCACGTTTGAGAACCTGCACACCTCGCGATGAAGCTGTTGATAAGTGAGCGTGCGGGTATCGCCGGGCTCGCCCTCCCAAATGATGGCGGCCTTGTTCTTGCGCCAGGTCGCGAGGTGGCGGTCGAGGCAATTATAGGAGATGTTGAGCTGGCCCCCGACGAACCACTTGGCGAACGGCTCGTGCCATTCGAGCACCCGGTCCCACGGTTTGAACCAGTGCAGCTCACCCGCGATCTCAGCCCAGAAGCCTTCGGGGTCTTCGACCGACCGGCGGTAGATGGCTTGATACTCCTCGAAGCTTTTGATGTGCGCCCGGCTGCTGAATTCCGCGGACGGCTTGAAGACCCGCTCCTCCTTGAGCAGGGAATCAATGTCTGGTTGCGATGTGGACATGCTCTCCTCCGGAGAAAGATTTCGGGTTATCTCACCAGTGCTGATCGAGAATCTTTCAGGCCTCAATAATAAACTGCGCTTGTCGGAGAAAGCTAGCTTGAGCGCGTCTTTCTATCGGCGGAGGTCGGCGGCGGCTGCCCTGCTGGCTTGCTGGCGCGACGGGCGACGCAGGTCAATCCGATGGTCGCGCTACGTTATGAGCGATGGAGAAAGGCGAAAGGTTGATTGAATGCTTCTGGGATTGAGGGGCAAGGTCTAGCGATGGATTGACCAGAGGCAACGAAATCTATTCTCAGTAGATGACGAAATGCAGGAAGGAAAGGCATTTTCCATTTTCCATCTGACATTGTTCATTGATCATTGCCGAGGAACTGCTGCAACTGCCCTGAGATCCTCTCAGCTGACGACCGCCCCCTTCTTCAATGATCGATGAAAAATGGAAAATGGAAAATGAAACCCTCCGTCCATTTCGCGATCTACTAATTCTAAAACTTTTGGTCGTCATCCTCGCTCCGGAGCAAAGGCTTTTTCGTGTACTGCGCCGGCATCGACACGACCTGATCTGCGAGCGGCGTCTGGCCCTGGCGGCGACCGACGAGGCGCACGTAGCCGAGGTAGCGGCCACGATCAGCCTCGAGCGCCTTGATCTCCGCTGCATTGTCAGGCGCGACCGCCCTCTGCCAGTCCAGCCACAGTTGCCAGCCATCGGGCAGGGTGTCGGCCAGTTCAATCTCCATGATGCCTGTCCGTTCCCAGTGCCAGCGCCACCAGGCCGCCGAATGCAGGCACCACAGATCCTGTGTCCACCACTCGCGCAGATGCTCGGGCAGGGCACCTTCGATTTCCCGCACCAGTCCGGCACCCGCCATGCCCACCGTGCCTCCTGGCTTGACAAACCGCGCGAGGTAGTTCAGGTACAGGTCGTCCGTCCCGTAGTAAATGAAGGAATCGATGCCCACGATGGCGTCGAAGAACTCCGCACCGAACGGCAGCGACCGAGCATCCGCCTGGATCGGAAACACACCGTCCTGGACGCCGGCATCGCGGATGCGCTGGAGGTTCTCTGAGGCGCTGAACCACAGGTCGGTGGCCCACACCTGGACGCCGAATTCGCGCCGCAGGAAGATCGAGGACGACGCCCGCCCGCAGCCCAGGTCCAAGACCCGCATGCCGGGCTGCAAGTCCATCGCCGTCGTCAGCCACTCGATCAGCCAGAGCGCATTGGCTCCTCCGCTGGCGTGGGCTAAGACCCAGGCAGGGTGGTATTGCGAGGAGCGGGGAAAGCGCTCGGAAAGGAGCCGGTTGTCTGGGGTCATGTGGAACTCCCTTGCCGAACGGCCTTGTTCACCGGGCGGCGCATACCGCTATCAAGCTCATCGGCTACGAGAAGCCGCTCCGTGTGCAACGGATGTGAGGCGCTGTTTTTGGGGATAGCGTCTGATTCGGTTTCTTTTCATTGCTCGTTAGCTGACTGGGTTTGTTCTTCAGTTAAGATAATCGTGCAAAAAATCCCCATGAGTACTTCAATCTCTTTCAGATAATATTCATCACGATCAAGGTAGACTGTCTGTTCATGCAATTTTAGGAACTTCCACGTCGTTCCAGTTGTAATCGCCCCATAAATCCACGGCAGTGATTGTTGCTCTCGCTCATTAAAAAGATGTGCGGCGTACATCGTAGCGATACACTGTCCGACCCCGCCAACAATGTCTTCTTTCTTCGCTTCCACAATCGTCATAATCGGAGCAACAATGTATAGTTGTTCGGGGTTCAAGCTCAAAATATAGTCACATTGCCCATCCAAGCCTCTGGCCTCATCTACCGTAAAGGTTGATCCTGAAAATAAGCTGATGCGGTTCTGATAGTGTTTACGCACCTCCGCCAGAACTGGTGCAATAATCCACTCTGAGCGGGATTTCTCTGTATTGATCGAAAGAGCTAATGGGGCAAATTCTGTCAGAGTCATTTGAAGATATTCGCTGATTGGTACTTTGGGAATCTGCTCATTATCGAATAAACGAGTATCTTCAATGACCTTTATGCCTAATTGCTCTTTAACTGCCTTGAGTGAGAACTTACTGTATGCCATCTGTTATTGCATCCCCTCCTTGCTTCAGCCCTCCTGGCTGGAAATGGCAGCCCCCGATCGTTGTCCTCTTTTCCTGTCTCGGGGACTGCTTGGTGATTTTTCCTCAGCTTGTCTACGGGCCTAACGACCATGTTGACCGGGCTGCGTCTTTCGCTAGTAGTCACCTGGCCTGTGGAAGCGCCTCCGTTCCAACGGGTGTTGGGTAGCTTTTTCAAACGGTGAAAAGAAACCTGCCTTAATGCTTGCGCCTATTGCTCTCAAAAAGGCCCCCTTGTTCTGCGACATCCAGCGCATCAAGTTTTTCAAAGGATCTAGCGTAAACGATTGGTTTGCAGCGCGAGCATAGATAAATTTCGCCCCAATTGCTCTTAGAGTATTTCCATAGTGGTCGGGTAGTCACCAGGCATTTACTGCATTTACCTTTTTCACCAATCCACTTTGCCTTCTTTGACTCCAAGATAATCTCCTTTGCCTGCCTACTTGCAGATGAAGTGCTATCTTGTGACTGCCCTTGAGTGATAGGCGCTGTCATTCTTGTTTGGGTAGATGATGGCTTGCTCTCACTCTTAGGTACTGCTTTTACCAAACGCACGCGGCCAATTGCTTGTGATTCTGTCTTTGACCCGCTTGAAATAGGTTTATATTTGGAGCGAATCTTATCGGCGATTGCATCATCGATCTGATTTGATGGCACTTTGACATTGACACCCAATCGCCGCGCTTCCTCTATTATTTTACGGCTCTCTCGACGGAGTTCTTTGGCCAGTTTGTATATACGCAATTTGCCCATCATTCCTCCATAAAACTCAACCGTACTTTTACTCACATCTAACCCCAGTTAGAGCGGAGCCGTGCTACCGTTATGCTTCGATTACCCCCAATGTTTCAAGCGCGGCCCGCTCAACACTGCCGTTAGGCGCCTGTCCGGGCAAGACTTTTGTCTGACAACCACCTATGTAGCTCTTTAGGGATTGTAGTGGAAATATCTTGCGGATCAAATGACTTATACAATTTGCCTACGAGATCGGTATGCAGCGTTTTTAGTGTTTGGTCCTTCAGCAAGCAGACAGGCTTCTTCAAGGCAAACATATAGCCAACCTCTAGAGAAACGTTTGGGTTAAATTCATCTGCTTCTATACGCTCAAAAACTGCAATTCCAAACCCGCAACCATAGATATGGGTAAGTATATTGGGGAATAGATCATCATGGTATTCCTTGTCATCTGCCCGTATACCATGTATGTTGAAAGGGGAAAGGGTTTCTCTTATAACCCGGACGATCTCTTCATGGGCTTTAGTTCTAGAAAATTTCATCATTATAAATGCGGCCTTGGCAGGGTCAGGGTAATCCTTTTGAAATCTTACAATACTGTCTTGAATTTCAGACGGGAGCTGGAATAAAGGTGAGAGCTGCTGTTCTTCATTCAATCGACTTGATATTCGTGCTGGGGACATGGCGTCTTCTTGCGCCCCAATTTCCGCTTTACCCTCAAGATTTTTCTGAAGCTCATTTGCAGTCTTAATCATATTCCCCTTTTTGGAAACTTCAAAAAAACCTTGCTGGTTTATCGTATCAAGAAGGTCTCTGTTAAGAAGCCAATGGCAAGCTGCCACAATGGCCTTGTAAACCTCTTCCCGTTTATGCTGATACTGTTGCGAGATAGAGTTGGCTAAATTATGAGGAAGTGAGTCTCCCTGTGACAGTGGGTTACCACCTTGCGAGTGCAGATGTTCCAGTATGTAACCGGCAAGCTCTCCTTTCTCCATTTCGATTAGCCTCTCAGCATCAGGGATATTCTCAAAGATGGATTTGCTCAACAATATTCACCCTCCTTGATCCACTCTTTCTGGCGCCTAACGGCCATGTTGACCGGGCAGCGCCTATAGAATTGGTGTTAATCGAAGCACTCGGATGGCGCGGCTCCGGTCGAACGGGTGTTAGGCCGGTGGTTCAGGCGAGTGTCCGTTTGCAATAAAATGATATTCTTTAGCTCTCGGTACGTCTCTTCCTTCAAGTCCCTTACCAAATTTACGATATCAGGAAAGTATCCAAAGTGGCCGATCCCCACAAGATCGAGAAACTCTTGTGAATCCTGATAGGTCTCAGCAGGAAGGGTTATTTTTTTGAGAATGCGGCCATCAAATTGTTCTTCCAATGGTTGGAAAGAAAGTCCGCATAGAGTAAAAGCGGCTCTTTGCGCCAGCATTCTGGGGTTACTTAAAAAGGGTGCCACTGCAACTGTTCGGCAAGCATCTGCGGCAATTGAGCCAAATTGAGAGTGTTGAGGGTGAAAATAGCTGCTGTAATTTTTTTCATCGAAGCTTTCGTCTAGGGCAATCAGTTGTTCCTCTGGGCTTACATCGCAGTCCAAATCACGTTGCTTATAGACTTCCCTTAGTGCCTTAAAGCTTTCGTAGTTGAGACCCTCAGGATTCAGCAAGTATATTGCCGCATCGCATTCAGCTTGTCTACCCTGCTGTGCGAAGTAAAGTGCGCAAGCAAAGCTTTCGGTCCAATCAAGGAGTAGCGTATGTAATCCATGGTGCTGCATTGAGAAAATAATCCCCCACGGGGACCTTTCCGAGGGATCCAAAAATCGCCAAGCCCTCGCCTTAAATTTGCGGTATAAGGTCAGATATACAGACCGCAGCGCTATCGTTTTATGGGGATCATCGTCAATATTTATTCCTACCTGCTTATAGCAGTCAATGATATGCCGATGCAAACTTGATTGGGCAACCCATTGTGCAGAGCTATGCCCTCTGTACCATACGGGATGACCTTGCTCCCTCGTTTGTTTCTGCCATTGTTGTACCTCATCTAATATCTCTTGCCATTTACTCGTGTTCTTCATAGTATTGCTTTCGATTGGTCACTGCTTTCTCAATCGCGAGGCCTAACAAGTATTTCGACTGATTGGGCTATCCTTAATTAGTAGAGACAGGTCTCTACTAATAGACGCTCATCTCTACATATAGAGACCCTTTCTTGTCTCCATATATAGTGACCTCTGTTTGTATTATTGCCCGGATCGCATAAAGCTGCCTCAGACGAGATTGCCGGTCAGACGTTGAAAATCGGCGAGGCTGATTAACTCAATAGCGGGAAAGCAGGACGATCCAAAGGTCTAACTTCATCCCGAAACTCACGGCATTGGGCCTTACCGACGACCACTGTCCGACCAGACTGAGGAACATTGCTGAGTTCCAACGGGGCGGCTGTGAACTCTATCTATGATCTTAAAACCAAACTACTCGATGAAGTCCGTATTACGAGATGGCTCCGGCACCAGAGTATACGCGCCGAGCAAGGCGATGTCCAACGGATTTTCGCTACCAGTGCCCCCGCCGCCTGCCAGTGACCTTTACAAGACCCGGCCCAATCGCCTCACAATCGCACGGCGGGTGACGGCGGTTGCCTCAAGTCCGAATTTCGGCGGTCAATTCATCAATCTAGTAGTCCGTCACGGTGAAGATGAGGAGTGTTTGGAGTTCAAGCTTTAGCTTGCTTGCGAGACCCACAAGCTGAAGCTTGAACTCCAAACATCAAAATCATCGTGACGAACTACTAGCCGATCTCCGCTTCTGGGAAATGCGATCCCAGAAGCGGACACTCGAAGGCTGGGGCTGCCTCTCGCTGCCCGGATTAAGTTCAATTATCAAGCAATTTGAGCTGCGTCGCCGTGATGGCACACCGCTTGGCTATGCTGGATCATGGATCAATGTGAGTTCCTGGCGTCTGCTCGTGATGGTGAGCCGTTGACCGGCTGTGCTTGGCCACTACTGTAGGAGGAAGCGATGGGAATACTGCTGCAAGACCTGCGCTACGGCGTGCGGATGCTGCGCCGGGGCCGAGCGATGACCGTCGTGGCTGTCGTCTCGCTCGCACTCGGCATTGGCGCCAACACGGCGATTTTCAGCGTCATCAATGCCATTCTCTTGAAGTCGCTGCCCTACCGCGACCCTGACCGCCTCGTCCTCTTATGGGGAGAACTGCCCGCGGAAGGCCACCACCGGAGCCAGGTCTCGGCCACCGACGTGGATGATTGGCGGCACCAGCAGACGGTCTTTGAAGACGTGACCACCTACGGCAATTGGAGCGCGACGTTTCTGGGCAGTGGCGAGCCGGAGAGAATCCCCGGCATTCAAGTCGGCGATGGGTACTTCCAGATCATGCGAGGGGCGCCGCTGCTCGGCCGCGTCTTCTTGCCGGAGGAGCAGCAGGACGGCAAAGACAGGGTGATCGTGCTCGGCTACGGCTTATGGCAGCGGCGCTTCGGCGGCGACCCGCAGATCGTCGGCCAGCAGGTCAATCTCAGCGGCAAGCCTTACACTATCGTCGGAGTGATGCCGCCGGAGTTCAGCTCTCTGCCGTCGAGCCTGGTCGGTCTGCCGGGCCAGTTCTATCGGCCCGTGGCGGAGCCTCACGACGAAGACGAGCGCGCCTCACGCCACTTGCGCTCAATCGCCCGCTTGAAGCCGGGCGTCTCGCTCCGGCAGGCGCAGTCGGAGATGAATGTGATCGCCGGCCGCTTGGAGCGAGAGCACCCGCGGAGTAATCAAGGCTACGGCGTGCAGCTAGTCACGCTCTCCGAGGATACTGTCGGCGGATTGCGCCCGACGCTGCTTGCCTTGTTTGGGGCCGTCGTCTTCGTGTTACTCATCGCTTGCGCCAACGTCGGCAACCTGTTGCTGGCCCGCTCGACGGCGAGGCAAAAGGAGATCGCTATTCGGGCGGCGTTGGGAGCCGCGCGTGTTCGATTGGTGCGCCAGCTATTGACCGAGAGCGCGCTGCTCGCCTTGCTCGGCGGGGCGCTCGGGCTCTTGCTGGCCTTGTGGGCGACGAGCCTGATCGAGACGCTCGGCTCTCAGGTCACGCCGTTGCTCAGCGGCATCAGGATCAATGGCCGCGTGCTCGGTTTTACGGCGGTGATCTCGATGCTCGCGAGCGTCATCTTCGGGCTGGTCCCGACACTGCATGCGTCGAAGCCGGACCTGAATGAAGCGCTCAAAGAGGGTGGCCGCAGCTCGGGCGCCGCCTCAAGCAGCAATCGCTTGCGCGGCGTGCTCGTCGTCTCAGAGATCGCCTTGGCGCTGGTGCTGCTGGTCTGCGCCGGGCTGTTGATTCGGAGCGTGATGCGGTTGCGCGACATGAGCCCGGGTTTCAATCCGAGCCATCTGCTGACGATGAACGTGCCGCTTCCCTTGTCGAGGTATCCGCAGCGTGACAGTTGGGTCGCCTTTTATCGCCAGGCGGTCGATCGCGTCGAAACCTTGCCTGGCGTCCAATCCGCCGGTTTCACCAGCATTCTCCCCTTCGGCAGTAATTTCGACGGCCGCTCCCTCGCGGTGGAAGACCATCCAGTGCCTCGCGGCCAAGAGATGAGCGTGGACCTGTACATCGTCACGCCCGGCTATCTCCAGACCATGTCGATTCCGCTCCGGCAAGGTCGCGCCTTCACCGAGCAGGATACGGAGCAGACCCCGATGGTCGCGCTGATCAATGAAACGATGGCTCGCCAGTTGTGGCCGCACGAAAGCCCGCTCGGCAAGCGCATCAAATTCCCAGGCTCGGAGAAGAATCCGCAGCCGTGGCGCACCGTCATCGGCGTGATGAGCAACGTCAAGCAGTCCGGGTTGGATAAAGAGGCGCAGATGCAGATCTATCTGCCGGAGGCGCAGTATCCGACTTCGGGGATGACGCTGGTGGTGCGCGCCTCAGTTGATCCGAACAGTCTGATTGCCGCCGTAAGCCATGAGATTCACGCCGCAGACAGGGACCTGGCCATCGACAGCATCGCGACGATGGAGCAACTGCTCGCGAGTTCGATTTCGTTGCGGCGGTTTTCGATGCTCCTGCTGGTGATCTTCGCGGGCGTCGCGCTGGTGCTCGCGGCGGTCGGCATCTACGGCGTGATCTCTTATTCCGTGACCCAGCGCACGCACGAGATCGGCGTGCGCATCGCTTTAGGCGCGACGCCTGGCGACATCCTCCGGCTGGTGGTAAGGCAGGGCATCACGCTGGCACTCGTCGGCGTCGGCATCGGGGTCTTAGCCGCCTGCGGCCTGACTCGCCTGCTTGCCACTCTGCTCTACGGGGTCAGCTCAACCGACCTTGCGACCTTCAGCGCCATCTCGCTCTTGCTCGTCGGAGTGGCACTGGTCGCCAGCTTCATCCCGGCGCGGCGGGCGACGAAGGTGGATCCGATGGTCGCGCTGCGGTACGAATAGTAGGCAGTAGGCGGTAGGCAGTAGGCAGACAGACGGTCCATCGCCGACGGCTAACTGCCCCGGAGTTACTGCCTACTGCCTACTGCCTACCGCCTACTTTCATAGGAGGAATGATGGGCACACTCTGGCAGGACCTGCGTTATGGAGTGCGAATGTTGCGGCAGCGGCCTGGTTTTACGGTGGTGGCGTTGTTGGCGCTCGCACTCGGCATCGGCGTCAATACCACGATCTTCAGCGCCGTGAATGGCTTCGTTTTGCGCCCGCTGCCGGTCAAGCAGCCGGAAGAAGTCGTCCAGGTCTTCTGGGGCAGTCAGCGCGAAGGTGAGGTTTGGAACAACTTCTCTTACCCTAATTTCGTGGATCTGCGCGAGCAGAACAAAAGCTTCTCCGGGTTGTTCGCGTGGCAGATGCTTTCGGTCGCGATCAGCGACAGCGCGGGGCGCGCCGCGGAAGGGAACAATCGCTCCGACATCATCTGGGGCGAGACCGTGAGCGGCAACTACTTCGATGTCTTGGGCGTCCAGCCCATGCTGGGGCGCGGCTTCCTGCCTGAAGAAGATCGCACGCCGAATACGCATCCGGTGGTCGTGCTCAGCCAGGCGCTCTGGCAGCGGCGTTTCAATGCCGATCCGGCGATCATCGGCAGAGCGGTCTACCTCAACGGCCAAGCGTTCACCGTCATCGGCGTCGCGCCCGCCTGGTTTCGCGGCGTGAAGTTCGCCATCGCCCAAGATTTCTGGGTGCCGTTGATGATGCAAGCGCAACTCGGCGTCGGCAAGAAATGGCAGACGGCGCGCGGTTGGCAGTTTCTGCGCGTGCTCGGACGCTTGAAGCCTGGCGTGACGCGGGAGCAGGCACGGGCCGATTTGAACTTGATTGGGGCGAAGCTGGCGCAACTCTATCCGCGCGAGAATGCCGAGATGAAGATCGCGGTGGTGCCGGAGGTGCAAGGGCGCTTCGAGGAGGTCTACGTCTTTTTGCGCTTCACGTCGCTGGCGGCGCTGGGCGTGGTCAGTCTGGTGTTGCTGGTGGCTTGCGCGAATGTCGCCAACCTGCTGCTCTCAAGGGCGGCGGCGCGCAGCCGCGAGATCGGCATTCGGCTAGCGCTCGGCGCGAGCCGCTGGCGCATCGTCCGCCAACTGCTGACCGAAAGCATGCTGCTGGCTGTGGGCGGCGGCTCGCTCGGCTGGCTGCTCGCATTTTGGGGCAGCGATCTGGTGCACGCCTCCATTCCGCCGTTGCCATATCGCATCTACCTCGACGTCAGCCCCGATTGGCGCGTCTTCAAGTGGACGGCCGCGATTTCGCTGTTGACGGGTCTCCTCTTCGGATTGGTTCCGGCGCTGATCGCCTCGCGGCCGGAGTTGGTCTCAGTGCTGAAAGGCGAATGGGGAGGGCAGCGGCGGCGCTCGCACCGCTGGAATCTGCGCAATCTGCTGGTCGTGGCGCAAGTCACGATCTCGCTGGTCGTGCTCGTGTGTGCTGGGCTTTTCCTGCGGAGCCTCGGCAAAGCGCAAAAGGCTGATCCCGGTTTTCGCGCGGAGAATCTCGTCACGCTGATGCTCGATCCCGGCTTGCTCAATTACAGCACGGCGGAAGGCAAACGTTTCTATGCGGAGTTGCTGCGCCGCCTGGAACAGCAACCCGGCGTGCGTGCGGCCGCGCTCGGGCATTACCTTCCGCTCGGCGATAGCTGGTCGTCGCGCGGGCCGGTGTTGCGCGAAGGGGAAGCGCCGCCGCGGCCGAATCAAGGGCTAGTCGTGGACGCGGGCGTCATCAGCCCGAATTACTTTGAAACGATGGGCACGCCACTCGTGTTGGGGCGCGGCTTCACCGACCGCGACCGCGACGGGGCGCCCGCCGTCATGATCATCAATCAGGCGTTGGCGCGACGCTTGTTCGGCAGCGAGCAGCAGGCGCTCGGCCAACGCCTGCGGGTCAACGGCCCCGACTCGCCGTTGATGGAGATCGTCGGCATTGCCAAGAGTGGTCTTTACCGCAACCTCTATGAAGAGCCGCGTCCGTATCTCTTCCTGCCGCAATTTCAAGGCGAGTACGAATCACAAATGACGCTGCTCGTGAGCGCCCGCACGGCGGGCGATGTGAAATCGGTCGCCGCGAGTATGCGCCGCGAGATTGCGCAGTTGGACGCGCGCATTCCGGTCTTCGGGCTGCAAGTCGGCGAGCAGAATCTGAGCTACGCCTATTGGGGGCCGCGCCTCGGGGCCGGGATGGCCGGCACGTTCGGCGTATTAGCGCTGGTGCTGGCGACGATGGGCTTGTACAGCGTGCTGACCTACTCCGTCAGTCAACGCACCAAAGAGATCGGCATCCGCCTCGCGTTGGGGGCACAGGCGGGCGATGTCTTGCGGATGGTCATCTGGCAGGGGCTGCGGCTGGTGGCGATTGGCGGCGCGCTCGGACTGTTGGGCGCCATCGCGCTCGGGCGCGTGCTGGTGAGCTTGCTGTTCGGCGTGAGCACCACCGACCCGCTGACCTTGGCGGCGATTGCATCGTTGCTCGCGGGCGTGGCGCTGCTCGCTTGTTATCTCCCGGCACGCCGCGCGATGAGAGTGGATCCGATGGTCGCGCTCCGCTACGAATGAAAATTTGTCCGCGTAGTGTGAGCCGACGCAGGTGGTTAATGACCGCTGAAGGCTTGAATTAATGGACCCGCCGCCGCCGCATCAGCCTGGCTGACCATGAGCAAGCACCGGGTTCCGTCCAGCGTGAAGCTGTAAGCCGAGCAGCTTTTGTTTCTCGTATACTGACACCACACGCCGCCGGCGGTGCAGAATTCGGATGGCTGGTCTCCGAGTGAGAGTTTGGAGCGAGCTGGCAGTTGGAAGACGCACAGGCAGCCTTGCTCACTGCGATACTTAAGCTGCAAGGCGCGGACCTCCCCGCGGGTATAGAGCCGCACCGCCGTCAACCGATACCCGCCCGGCAAGACTTCGGGATCGATGACTGGAAAATCGATCGTGGCCCTGGCTTCCGGCCAACTCACCGTGGTGAAGCCTGGCGCCGCCGGAAACTCTTTCAGGGATTCAGCCGCAGCGACAGTGCCTACCAAGTCAAGATAGCCAGCCAGATTCAATTCCCCCTGGTGAGAGCCCGGCAGCAATCCATAGGGGCCATACGGGCCATATCGGCTCGCCAGCAACAGGGCAGTGGCGATCACCAAGAGAACCGCCACGACCGCTGCGGGCCGGGGCATCCACCTCTGCCCAAAGTCCCACCACCTGCCGAAGCTAGCGGCTCTGACCGGCTCTGGTCGCCCGCTTAATGATAGCTCTCCGGCAATGGCATCCCACAATTCGTCAGCCGGATCTTGCAGGGGCAACTGTCGCATGAGGCGGATATTTCCCCGGATCTGCTCGGAGCGGGCGCGACAGTCGGCGCACGATGCGAGATGCGCCGTGATCTGCACGCTCTCCTCCGAACTCACCTCTCCCTCACAGTAGGCCGGGAGGCGGCGACTGATGTAAAAACAGAACTTCATAAATAGTCGCTCGTCACTGGCTGGCTGGCGGAATAATGCTATTCATGCGCAGGTATTCAACCATCTGCCCGTAGTGATTAGAAGCATGAGCGATTGCGCCTGCCGCGAGCCCGAGGCGAGTCCCACCGAGTCCCTCCGTGCCTTGCCCGAAGGGGCTCTTGATCGGCTCGACCACGTTCTTGGCGTCAATCGTGGCTACCGCTTTGTGCAGGTACGCGAACGAATCCTTCAGGTACTTGAGGATCTCGGCTTTCGTCCTGACTGCATCCGGCCCTCGCTCGTCCGCCGCATCAGCGGGTGGCTGTTCTCCGAGGATGCCCGCAGCGAAGAGGTAGTTAGCCGCAGCGACGTGTTTCACCTGCTTGGCGAAGGTGCGCACACCCCTGAATTCGCCATTGGCGGGAGCAAGCTTGTATTTGTCCTCGGGCATGGCCTCGGCCACCGCGACGAGTTTGGTTTCCGTGTTCGCGATCCAGTCATCTACCACTTGACCGGCGGTGCGAGGCGCAGCCGGTTTCTCCGTTTGCGCCAACGCGACACTACACGCCAGCAGCAGCAGCGAGGCGAAGGTCCAGTTCATTTTCTTCACGAGTGCTCTCCTCAGGCATGTCCCGCAACCTGTCAGGTTGCGGTAGGTCTCGCTAAGAGTGCTTGGCCGAAGCCACCGCAACCTGACAGGTCGCGGGACAGCGCATAGCGCTTTTCGGAAGAATAGTGAACGCATTCCCTAGCCCAGGCTGGTTACGATGAAATCGCCCAGGCCCACGACTTGAGTTTGCGCTCCAGCAGCCGGTGCGCGCGGCTCAGGCGCGAAGCCACCGTGCCTTCGGAACACGAGAGCGCAGCAGCCATCTCACCGTATGAGAGCTGCTCGACGTAGCGCAGCACGACCACCGCCCGCAGCGGCGGTTTCAAGCTCAAAATGGCCTCGCGCACCGCCCGTTGAATCTGCCGGCTCATCTGCCGCTGCTCAAGCGACTGGCTCGCGTCGAACTCCTGGGGCGTCCCGGCCACCTCCTCGAGATGGACTTCGCGTCGCGCGCGCCGATCCCGCAGCGCGTTCAGGCAGGTGTTGGTCGCCAACCGATAAAGCCAGGAGCTGAAGCTGGACTCGAACCGGAAAGCCCGCAGATCGCGAAAGATTTTGACAAAGATCTCCTGCGTCAGGTCGTGGGCCAACTCCGCCTCGCCGGTCAGGTAGAGCGCCAGAGAGTAGACCTTCCCCTTGTAACACTCGTATAACTCACGCTGGGCTTCGGGACTCCCCTCCTGGCGCGCCCGCAC
>Ga0207646_10002292_pt1 | contig 22729 bp, 15 predicted proteins | sample KBSK5502metaG_FD_184343 | JGI IMG/M metagenome (GOLD analysis project Ga0207646, IMG submission 184343) | Corn, switchgrass and miscanthus rhizosphere microbial communities from Kellogg Biological Station, Michigan, USA - KBS K5-50-2 metaG... | ecosystem: Host-associated > Plants > Roots >... | reverse complement strand
TCAAGCTCGTCCTCGTCCAGCTCGTCGTCGAAGTCCTCGTCCAGGTCCTTGTCCTCTTCGAAGTCTCCGAACTGCTCTTCGCCGAGACTGTCGCCGCGACGCTTGAGCGACCAGTCCGACGTCTCACGGGACAACATTGTCACCCCCAGCTAGAGTTGCGGTTGTTGTTTGAACGAGCTTCCCCCGACTCCCTCTCCCGCTACGACTCTTCGACCGACCGCGCGTTCCGCGCCAGCTTGCGACGCTCCGTGGCGCCCAGGGCGCGCTTGCGCAGCCGGATGGACGACGGTGTGACCTCGATCAGTTCGTCGTCCTCGATGTACTCGAGCGCCAGCTCGAGTGTCACCTGCCGCGGCGGCTCCAGAATGATCATCTCGTCCGACGCGGTCGTCCGCATGTTCGTGAGCTTCTTTTCCTTGGACGGGTTCACGTCCATGTCGCCCACCCGGGCGTTCTCCCCCACCACCATGCCCTCGTACACAGGATCCCCGGGTTTGACGAACATCGTCCCGCGCTCCTGCAGGTTGAAGAGCGCGTACCCCACCGCCACCCCCTCCCGGTCCGCCACCAGCACCCCGCGACTCCGCCCCTGCAACGGCCCCGCCCACGGACCGTAGTCGAAGAAACGGTGGTGCATGATCCCCGTCCCCCGCGTGTCTGTCAAGAACTCCGAGCGGTACCCGAGCAACCCCCGGGCGGGGATCTTGAAGCGCATCCGCACCATGCCTACCCCCGGGTTTCGCATATCCAAGAGCTCCGCCCGGCGGGGTCCCACTTTCTCCATGACCACCCCCAGATACCCCTCGGGACAGTCGATCATCAGCTCCTCGTACGGCTCCAGCCGCTCCCCATTGGGCCCCTCCCGCGGAATGATCCGCGGCCGGCTCACCTGGAACTCGAACCCCTCGCGCCGCATCGTTTCCATCAGAATGCCGAGGTGCAGCTCCCCCCGGCCCGACACGGTGAACGTCTGGGGATCGTCCGTCTCCTCCACCCGCAGGGCCACGTTCTTCTCGAGCTCCCGGAACAGTCGATCGCGCAGCTGGCGGCCGGTCACGTACTTCCCTTCCCGCCCGGCGAACGGGGAGTCGTTCACCTTGCAGTCCACGGAGATCGTGGGCTCCTCCACCGCGATCCCGGTGAGCCGCTCCAGATAGTCGGGCGCCGTGACCGTCTTACCGATCTCGACGCCGACCAGGCCCGCGAGCGCCACGATGTCGCCGGCCGAGGCTTCCTGTACCTCGACCCGCTCCAGCCCGTCGAACGAAAACAGCTTCACCACCTTGGCCTGCTCGTACGGTGCATCCCCCAAAGGACCAGGCTCACCCAGCGGAAGTAACGCGACCGTCTCGCCCACCCGTACCCGGCCCCGCTCGATCCGGCCTATCGCGATCCGGCCCAGATATGAGGAATAATCCAGCGTCGAGACGAGCATCTGGAACGGCCCATCGGGGTCCGCCGTTGGTGCCGGGATGGTGTCCAGGATGGTCTGGAACAACGGGTTGAGATCCGTCCCGGCGACCTTCAGGTCGAACGTGGCGGTCCCCGCGCGGCTCGATGTATAAAGGAAGGGACAGTTGAACTGCTCGGGCGTCGCCTCCAGGTCCAGGAACAGCTCCAGCACCTCGTCGTGCACCCGCAGCGGCTCGGCATCCTGGCGGTCGATCTTGTTGACTAGCACGATCGGCTTCAGGCCGAGCGCCAGCGCCTTCCCCGCCACGAAGCGCGTCTGCGGCATGGGGCCCTCGGCGGCATCCACCAGCAGCAGGAAGCCGTCGACCATGCGGAGAATCCGCTCCACCTCGCCGCCGAAGTCGGCGTGCCCTGGCGTATCCACGATGTTGATCTTGGTGTCGCCCCACGTCACCGCGGTGTTCTTCGACAGGATGGTGATCCCGCGCTCACGCTCCAGCGGGTTCGAGTCCATAACCCGCTCGTTTACCTGCTGGTTGGCGCGGAACACCCCCGCCTGGCGGAGCATCTGGTCCACCAGCGTGGTTTTGCCATGGTCCACGTGCGCGATGATGGCGATGTTGCGGATCTGCAAGGGGCTAGGTCCTGACGATACCCATGTGAGGGGCGCAGTCTGTGAGGGGCGCAGTATAGGAAGGTGGTCTCGAAAAGACAAGCGCCTGGATCACCTACTCGCAGGTCGGATCCCGCTCCATCTGCACGGTCACATGCCGGATGCCCATGTCCCCCAGGCATGCCTGGACGGCTTCGAGCACCCGCTGGTTGTCGGCCGGGTTCTGCACGACCAGGTGGCCGCTCATCGCGATCACCCCGCTGGTGACGGTCCACACGTGGAGGTCGTGCACCGACGCCACGCCGGGGATGGACGCGATCCGGTCGTGGACGTCCGACAGGGCGATGTGCGCGGGCGCCGCCTCGAGCAGCACGTCCGTGCTCTCCTTCACCAGCCGCCAGGCGCTGCCGAGGATCAGCAGGGAGATCAGCACCGAGATGACGGGATCGGCCTGCACCCACCCGGTGGCGATGATGATCACGCCCGCGAGCAGGGCGCCGACCGAGCCGAGCAGGTCGCTCACGATGTGGAGGTACGCGCCGCGTTGGTTGAGCGAGTGGTCGTGGCCGCGATGCAGGATCGCGGTGCCGACCGCGTTGGCCGCCAGTCCTACGCCTGCGATGATCAGGAGCAGCGTCCCGTGCACCTGTGCGGGGGATTGGAACCGGCGGTAGGCCTCGACGCCGACGCCGAACGCGATCACGATCAAGGCCGCCCCGTTCACGAGCGCCGCCAGGATCTCCAGCCGCAGCAATCCGAACGTCCGCTCCGCCGTCACGGGCCGCTGTGCCAGTGCCGTCACGACGAGCGACAGACCCAGCGCGGCCACGTCGGCCAGCATGTGGCCCGCGTCGGCGACCAGGGCCAGGGAGTGCGCGAGCCACCCGCCCACGGCTTCGGCCACCATCACCGCGGCCGTGATTGCCAGCACGATCTTCATCCGCCGCCGGCTCTCCTCCCGCAGCGGAGCGCGATGCGTGCATTGGACTTCCAGCGGTACCGTGGCGCTCACCCGTCCTCCTTCCCTCGTCCCTCTTCCTCAAAATACCGGGCCGTTCCGCCACTGGGCAACACGCTCTATGTTCCCGCCTCTATGCCCGGCCCCGGCTCGGAATCGCTCGGCCTCCGCCTGCTGGCGGTACTGGCCCTCGTCTTGGCCAACGCCTTCTTCGTGGCCGCCGAGTTCGCCCTGGTCGCCGCCCGCCGCACACGCATCGAGGCGCTGGTCCGGCGCGGCGACCGGAAGGCACGGACGGTGCAGGCGGCGTTCAAAGACCTGTACCGCCAACTATCCGCAGCGCAGCTGGGCATCACCGTCGCCTCGATCCTGTTGGGCTACGTCGCCGAGGATACCGTGGCCCGGTTGTTCCGCGACTGGTTCGCCGCGCTGCCGCCGGCGCTCGAGTTCCTGACGCGCGGCGGCATCGCGTCCACGGTCGCGGTGGCGCTCGTCTCCTTCCTCCATGTCGTCTTCGGCGAGCAGGCGCCCAAGGCGTGGGCCATCACGCATCCCGAGCGAACCAGCCGCTGGATCGCCGCGCCGCTCATCTTCTTCTCGTGGATCACGCGACCGTTTACCGATCTCCTGAACTGGAGCGCCAACCGGGTGGTGCGGCTGCTGGGCCTCAAGGGCACCAGCGCCGAGCTCGAGGCGATCCACTCTCCCGAGGAGCTGCGCATGCTGGTCGAGCAGAGCCGGCAGCGCGGCAAGCTCGATGCCGACGACGCCCGCCTGTTGCAAGGCGTGTTCGAGTTCAGTGAGAAGACCGCCCGCGAGGTCATGACGCCACGCACCGAGATGGTGGCCCTGCCGGCGGACCTGACCCTCGAGGAAGCCGCCGACCAGGTGGCGGTCGCGGGCCGGTCGCGCTACCCGGTGTACGGAGAGTCGCTTGACGACATCCTCGGCATCGTGCACGCGAAAGATATCCTCGCCGGCCTCCGCTCGGCCAAGGGTGGCAGCCTCCGCGCGGTGCTCCGCCCCGCCGTGTTCGTCCCTGGGACGCGCGAGGTCGAGGACGTGCTCGCCGACATGAAGCGACAGAAGATCCACCTCGCGATCGTGCTCGACGAGTTCGGCGGAACGGCCGGCCTCGTCACCATGGAAGACCTGCTGGAGGAGATCGTCGGCCAGATCTACGACGAATACGATCGGCCCTCGGGCGAGCTGCGCTCCGTCCCGGCCGGCGTGGCACCCACCATCGCCGGCTCGGTCCCGATCCGCGAGGTCAACAGCGCGTTCGGGCTCGAGCTCGGCGAGCAGGACTATACGACCATCGGAGGCTTCCTGTTCGGCGCGATCGGCCGGCTCCCGAGACCGGGGGACCAGGTGGCGGTGAAAGGCGCCGTGTTCGAGATCGTCGAGGTGGAAGGGCGCCGCGTCGGGACGGTGCGAGTGCTGCGTCGCGGCTCGGGCGCGGAAGCCTAGCGCACCCGTCTCGCCAGCTCGATCCCGAGCTGCAGCGCCGCCCGCATGGAGCCGGGGTCGGCCACACCCTTACCGGCGATGTCGAGCGCGGTCCCGTGGTCCGGCGCGACGCGGGGGAAGGGCAACCCGAGCGTCACGTTCACGCCGGTGCCGAATCCCGCGACCTTCACGGCCGTCATCCCGACATCGTGATACGGCGTGAGCACCGCGTCGAACTCACCCTTGAGCGCCCGTACAAAGACAGTGTCCGCCGGCAGCGGCCCGGCGGCGCCGAGCGTTCGGGCGGCGGGCGCGAGCACGCGTTCGTCCTGGTCACCGAACAGGCCGGACTCGCCCGCATGGGGATTGAGGGCGCACACGGCCAGCCGCGGCGCCGCGATCCCCCACCAGTCGCGTAGCGCGCGCTCGGTGATCCGCCCGCACCGCACCACCCGATCGGTGGTCACCTGCGCGGGAACGTCCTTGAGGGGGATGTGCGTCGTGACGAGCACCACGCGCAGCGCGCCGGTGGCGAGCATCATCGCGACGTCCACGTCGCCGGCGAGATGGGACAGGAGCTCGGTGAGGCCGGGGTAGCGGAATCCGGCGAGATGCAGGGCGTGCTTGTGGACCGGGCCGGTGACGATGGCGTCGACCTTCCCCTCCCGCGCCAACCGCACGGCTTCTTCGATCTGCTGGCCCGCAATCCGCCCCGCCTCTTCGGGGAGCAGGGAGCGGGGAGCAGGGAGCGGGAGCTGCGCGGGTTTCCTGCTCCCTGCTCCCCGCTCCCCGCTCCCTATGAAGGTGAGATCCGCGTCCAGCGCACCGAGGGCTAGCGCTTTTTGGATCACCTCCGGCCCGATCCCCCGCGGATCGCCGAGCGTGACCGCGAGTCGGGGACGGCGGCTAGAACCGGACGTCGACGTACGTGGTGCGACGCAGCAAGTCGAGATGGTGCTTGATGGCAAGCTGCTGGCCGAGCGCTTCGCGGATGCGATCCTTTACTTCGTCGAACCCCAGCTCGCCTTCTGGCAGGCGCCTCATCAGCTCGAACACCACGAACCGCGGCCGCGGTGACCCGATGCCGACCTCGAACACCCGCTTCAACCCGGGGACGGTGTCGGGCCCGATGGCCTTGTCGTAGTCGGGCGGGAGCTGGGAAACGGGGAGGGCATCGGCGAGCTTCGGCTCGCTGGGGTCGGCGTAGCGACGGGCCAGCGTGTCGAACGACGCTCCATGGGCCAGCGCGTCGTGGACGGAATCGGCCTGCCGCTGGGCGATGACGATCTGCCCCGCGGAGATGGTGGCCTGGATCAGGATGTGGCGCGCCATGATCTCTGCCGGCTGCGCGCGCTCCACCTGAATGATGTGGAAGCCGAACTCGGTGCGCACGACGTCGGAGATCGCCCCCGGCCGCAGACGAAACGCGACGTCCTCGAACTCCTTGACCATCACGCCGCGGCGGAACCAGCCGAGCACACCGCCCTGCTCCCGTGATACGCTGTCAGCCGAGTACTTCTTCGCGACGTCGGCAAAAGTGGCACCGCCACTCTTCCGCAGCGCCACCACGAGCGATTCCGCCAGCAGCAGCGCGCGGACGCTCGCCGCCGAGTCCGGCTTCGGCACGATCACGATCTGGCGGAAGGAGATGGCCGCCGGCCGCTTGGCCTGCTGCTCCCGGTTGGACTCCCAAAACGCCCGCATCTCGGCGTCCGACGGCGGAATCGGCCGCAGTTTCCCCTTTTGCTTGAGTCCCTCGATCAACCGCTGCTGCAGGATCGCGCGACGCTGCTGGTCGGCGAGCCAGCGGCGCCATTCCTCTTCGGACACGAACCCGGCCGCGCGAAGCTGCGACTGAAACTCCGGGATCGAGGTGAACTGCTTACGGACGTTTTGGACGGTTTGCTCGACCGCGTCCTGCACTTCCTGGTCCGTCACCTTGATCGTGGTGTCCCGCTCCGCCTGCTGCACCAGCAGCTCCTCGTCCACCATCTGCGAGAGGACCTGGCGCCGCGCGGCGTCGCGTCCCGCCGAGTCCTCCGGGACCTTCGTGCCCTGCGACTGCGCCAGCACGAGCTGCTCTTCCACCTGCGACGCGAGGATCGGCTTCGTGCCGACGACCGCCACGATGCGATCCACGGGACGGTCGGTCCCCGCTCGACCCTGCGCCGCGGCAGGCGGCCGCCAGGGGGAGACGGCGGCAAGCACCGCCACGGCGATGGTCAGAACGAAGGCGCGCATGTCAGCGCGGCGCCTGCCGGCCGCCGCTCTCCGCCGCGACAGGCGGCGGGCCAGGTGCCCGCTTCAGACCCGTGGGCGGGGCCGCGCGGGCCGTCGTGTCCGCCGCCCGGATCGCTTGTGCGCTCGCCAGCGCCCGCGCGATTCCCGCCTCGTTGAGCGACCACGGCTGGTCCTGGCGGAGCGCGCCGGCCAGGAAGGGCGGGACCGGGTAGAACGGCGCGGTGCCCCGGGTCACCGCCTGGTCCACGTACCGGTTGACGTGCGCCATGGCCAGCTGCACGCGCGCGGCGGGGGTCGCGGCGGAGTCCTTGAGGAGCTGGGGCGAGACGTCCAGCAGGCCCTCGAGCCGCGCGACAGCCGAGTCGTGCTGGGAGCGCAGGCGCCGCCAGTCGTCCGGGCTGAGCCCCACACCGGCCTTGTCCACCTCGCCGAGCAGCATTTCACGCTGCGCCAGCACCTTGATGAACTGGTTCAGCTGGGCGTCGCTCGCCGCGGAGATCCCGCGCACGTCGTTCGGGTCGAGCGCCAGGAGCCACCGCGCCAGATCTTTCACCTGGAACGTGCCTCCCTTGTACGTGGCCAGCGTCCGGCTGTCGCTCCGGGCGGAGACGATCTGCGGTACCGCCTGGCGCACCAGGGCGGGCGCGCCGGACTCGATCTTGAGCTGTCGCCGGTTCGCGAGGCTGTCCAGGTACAGGGAGTCGAGCTGGGCGCTGCGCGAGTTCTCGAGATCGACGCGGAACGAATCGCGCACCTCGGCCAGCGGCGGCCGGCGAATGATGTGGAACCCGAACGGCGTCCGGACCACGGCCGTCATCGCGCCGGGCGGGAGCGTCCACGCCGCACTGTCGAACGCCCGGACGAACTGCCCCCGTGGCGTCGCTGGCAGATATCCCCCCTTCGACTTCGATCCTGGGTCCTCCGAGTAGCGCCGGGCGAGCTGTGCGAAGTTGAACCCACGACGCACCGCGGCCTGCATCAGAACCGCGGTGGCTTCCTTCTGCTTCTGCTGCTCCACCATCGGCACGGCGCTCTGCGGGATTCGGATCAGGATGTGCTGGAACAGGCGCACCGTGCCTGCCTGGAACGCTGAATCCGCCTGGGCGGGCGTGAGCTTGCCGCGCGTCGCGATCAGCTGGTCGTGATAGTGCTCCCATTTGAGTTGCGCCGCCACCGGCCACTGCGTGGCGAGCACCAGGGCCGAGTCGTGCAGATCGCGCCCGCGACCCAGCTCGGTCGCGAACACCGCGTAGTCCAGGTAGACGTTCGCGACGCCGGTGACCACGTCGGGTCGGATGGGGATGCGCTGCGCGCGTCCGACCATGTTCGCCAGGCGGTCGACCGTCAGGGTCTGGCCGGCGGCGGTGCCGGCCACCTGCGGGTTGCCCGAGAACACATCCCGCAGGGCGCTACACCCTGCCAGCACCAGGACCATGACGATCAGACCCAGCCGCACCATGCCAACTCCTTAAGGGTGAGCGTCCGCGAGAACCGCGGTGAGAGCTCGGACGAGCCCCGACCCGATAGGCTCTCCGCCGAGCCGGCGGAGTCGCAGGGAGAGCGGCGCCGCCCGCCGGACCTCGGCCTCGAACTGCACCGCATCGAGCGCCGCCGTCAGGCCGGCCAGCCGCGGGCTTGCGTCCCGCGCGAACGTGAGCCGCGCCTCGTCGCCCTTCACCAGGACCATTTCCAGTCCGACACGGGCGCCGAGTGCGCGGAGCTCGGAGACGAGGAGCAAGCGTTGCGCGTCATCGGGAAGCGGTCCGAACCGATCCCGCAATTCCTCGCGCACCGCTTGAATCTCGCTTGGCGCCTCGGCCCGCGCCAGCCGCCGATACAGCTCGAGCTTCACCGCTTCATCCGGCACGTACGCGTCGGAGAGGTGCGCGGGCAGATCCAGGATCACTTCGGGGGGCACCCGTGCCCCCTTTCCCTCGTCTCCCTTCCCGGACTTGAGCGCGTCAACGGTCTCCTGGAGCCAGCGCAGATAGGTATCGAACCCCACCGCCTGCGCGTGGCCCGACTGCGCGGCGCCGAGCAGGTTGCCGGCGCCGCGCAGCTCGAGATCGCGCAACGCGATCCGGTAGCCGGAACCGAGATCGGTGTGATGCTCCAGCACCCGGAGTCGCTCTTCCGCCTCGACGTCGACGAGGTCCGGCACGAGCAGATAGCAGTAGGCGCGGCGGTGACTCCGCCCCACGCGCCCGCGCAGCTGGTACAGCTGCGCCAGCCCGAGCTGGTCCGCACGATTCACGATCATCGTGTTCGCGTTCGGCACATCGAGTCCGGACTCGACGATCATCGTGGACACGAGAATGTCCACCTCGCCCCGGACGAATCGGGCCATCACCGCATCGAGCTCAGCTTCCTTGAGTTTCCCGTGCGCGACCGCGATCCGCGCCCGCGCCGGGGCGAGGGCCCGCACCCGCTCCGCGATCGTGTCGATCGTCTCGATCCGATTGTGCACGAAGTACACCTGCCCGGCGCGATCCAGCTCCCGTGCCAACGCCTCCTCGATCAATCCGTCATCCCACGGCTCGATGAACGTAAGGATCGGGGAGCGATCCTTGGGTGGCGTCTCGAGCAGCGTGAGGTCCCGCAACCCGGCCAACGACAGGTGCAGGGTCCGCGGAATGGGTGTCGCGGTGAGTGTCAGCACGTCCACCGCGAGCTTCAGCGCCTTGAGCCGTTCCTTGTGCCGGACGCCGAAGCGGTGCTCTTCATCGACGATGAGGAGCCCGAGATCGTGGAACCCGACGTCGCGCGACAGCAGGCGATGCGTGCCGATCACGACGTCCACTTCACCGGTTTCGAGCTGCCGCGTCACCTGCTTCGTGTCCTTCGGGCCGCGGAACCGCGACAACACCTCGATCCGCACGGGATAGTCGGCGAGCCGCTCGCGGAACGTGCGCCCGTGTTGCTCGGCGAGAATGGTTGTAGGAACGAGGACCGCCACCTGCTTGCCGGCCTGCACCGATTTGAAGGCGGCCCGCAATGCGACCTCGGTCTTGCCGTACCCCACATCGCCCACCAGCAGTCGGTCCATGGGTTGGGCGCGCTCCATGTCCCGCTTCACTTCCTCGGAGGCGCGTCGCTGGTCCGGTGTGTCCTCGTACAGGAAGGCCGACTCGAGCTCGCGCTGCCACGGCGTGTCCGGAGGAAACGCGAATCCTTTGGCGAGCTGTCGCCGGGCGTACAGGTCGAGCAGCTCGATCGCCATCTGCCGGATCGCCGCGCGCGTCTTGTCGCGCTGCCGCTGCCACGTCGTGGTGCCCAGTCGGTGGAGCCGGGGCGGCGGCGCGTCGCCGTCGGCCGCGGCCCGGTACGGCTCGAGCTGATCCAGGCGATACAGCGGTACGTTCAACCGCGACCCGCCCTCGTACTCGACCACGGCCACCTCGAGGGTCCCGCCCTCCGCTCCCACCGCGATCGTCTGGATCCCGCGGTAGATCCCGATACCGTGCTCGAGATGGACCACGTAATCGCCGGCCTTGAGCGCCCGCGTCGCGGCAGTGGCCGTGGCTTCGCGATACCGGCGCGGCCGCCGCAGCCGGCGGGCCCGCCGGAAGATCTCGTGGTCGGTGAGCACGCGCAGCCCCGGCAATACGAATCCGCCGTCCAACGCCCCGACCGCAAGCGTCGCCCGGTCGCCGGCCAGGAGCTCCTCCAGTCGCTCGAGCTGGCCTTCGTTGTCGCACAAGATCACGGTCGGCGGCTCGGTCGCGACGATCTGTCGCAGCCGCTTGATGTCGCGGTCCACCGGCTCGGGGGGCGCGATCGGGAACCGAACCCCGGTTTCGGTGGGGTCGAGCGCCATCCGCGGGAACCGGGCGAGCTGCGCCCGCCACGCCGCCGGATCGACGAACAGCGCCTCCCGCGCCGGCGGCTCCTCGCCCAGCCGCCGCGCCACGTCGAGATGGTGGGCCGCCTCGCTCCACGCGCGCTCCACTTCCTGTCCCAGCGCCGACTCTTGCTCCAATACGATCAGCGCGTCGCTGGGCAAGAGATCCAGCAACGATTGCCGTTGGGGTTGTAGGGGCGCAGCATGCTGCGCCCCTACCCCACCCGTCTCCCGTCCTTCCGTTCTCACGGGGAGAACCGTCACCCGCTCGATCGCTTCGCCGGAACGCTGCGAGTCGAGATCGAACGTGCGCAGCGACTCGATCTCGTCTCCCCACCACTCGAGTCGCGCCGGTGCCGCCATCCCAAACCCGTACACGTCGAGGATCCCACCCCGTACGCTGAACTGCGCCACTTCCGTGACGGTCGGGACTCGAGCGTAACCCATCGACTCGAGTCGCTGGATGACGGTTGCGAATTGTAGGGGCGCAGCATGCTGCGCCCCTACCCCGACCCCCTTCCCGCGTGGCGCCTCCAACACCAATCGCATTTCTCGCAGCGTCCCAGGCACCCCCGTGCGCTCGGCGGCGGCGCGCGCGGTCGTGACCAGCACCCGAACCCGCCCCGACAACAGCAGCTCCAGCGTCTCCACGCGCTCGCCGGCGATCTCGAAGTGCGGCTCTTCGGCGCCCAGCGCCTCACGCTGCGGGTACAGCGCCCCCGCGGACCCAGACAGCATCCGCAGGTCCGCAAGCCACCGCTCCGCATCGGTCGGCGTGGGTGTGATCACGACAAAGACGCGCTGCGCCAGTCGCCGCGCGAGCGCGGCCACCAGCACGGCGGGACTCGAGCCGGGGAGGCCGGCGATGCCCAGACGGGTACCGGGCACGGGCAACCCCTCCGCCAACGCCCGCGTCGCCGGCAGCGCGTCCAACCGGTCGATGACGAAGTCGAGCGGCATCAGCGGGTGCGCGTCGCGACCGCCAGCTCCACGAGCGCGACGACCAGGGCCAGCACCAGCAGCAGCCCGCTGGCATCGTAGCGCCCCGCTCCGGCGAACCGGGCGGCCGCGAACGCCGTGCCGTCGAGCACGTCCGCACCCAGCACGTCGCGCACCAGTGCCGGCGGCGCCGGCGTGAGATCCGATTCTCGTGGGTCGAGTCCGTAAACCATCGCCCCGATCGTATCGGCGCCGTAGGTCCGGAACTCGACGCGCGGGTCGCCTTCGACCTCGGAGACGGGTGCCTCACCCCGTGCCAGACGGTTCACCATCGCGTCCACAAACGGGACGAACGCCGGTGTCGCGGGCAGCTCCGTCCACGCAGTGTCGAGCCGGCTGCCGAGGAGCAGGACGGTGCCGTCCCGCACCAGCCAGGGCTCGCCGTTCAGCGTCGCCAGCACGGTCGAGTCGTTACCCGGCCCCCGTCTCGCGTCCCCCGTGACGGCTTCGATCCGGTACCTCCGCGTGACCTGCACCCCGCTGATCCCCGGCACGGCAAGCCCGACGATGACACCGGGCGTACCCGCCTCCGCAAAGCGCCAGCGCCCGCCCCGTGCCGCGAGCGCGCGATTCACCTGGCCGATCAACGCGGGCTCGGCGGGTGGGACCACGACGCTCACCCTCGTCCCCGCCTGCGGCCGGTCTCCAATGGCGACGTCGGTGCCCCCCTCTCCTCCTCCCCGCACCCGCTTCCCTTCTTCCAGGACGGCGAGCGCCGCGCCCACGAACGGGCCTCCCCCAGCGCTCGGAGGCGCCGCGACGCGGGCGGGCGAAGCCACGCGCCACACGAGCAATCGTCGATCGTCAGCCCGCAGCTCGTCGGCGTCGAGCACGACTTCGCCCACCCACCAGCCCGGACCGAGCAATGGCAACGTGATCGATACAGTCGATCCCGGCGTCGCCAGCGCGCGACCGACCTCACGGCCGCGTATCCGCAGGGTCACCGGCGCGGCGCCTCCCTCCCGTCCCGCGCCGGGCGTCCCGACGATGCCCACAGCCGCCGCGCCGTCCGTAACCCGCACGGTGCCCACGCCCCGGTTCGCGGCTCCTTGGCTCGGGGGAGCGAGGGCGAGCACTCGGACCCCCCGCGGCACGGCCGCCCGGCCTGAGCCGAGTGCCGTACGCTGCAGGTCACTCACGACGTGTACCTCGCGCGCCGGGAGCGGCTCCGCGTCGACCAGGCGCGTAGCCGCCCCCACGGCGGCCGTGAGGTCCAGCCGCCGAGCCGAGACGCCGACGCTATCCACGGTCGCCAGCAACGCCTCCCTTGTTCCCGCGCGCGCCACGCCGTCGGCGAGCACGAGCCAAAGACGATCGGACGCCGTCGCCCGCGCCAGCGAGCCTCGCGCCATCGCTTTCAGGCGCTCGAGTACGGGACGCCCGTCCATCACCAGCCCGGACGACGGGGAGTTGTCGAGGATCACCGCGAGGGCCGTCGGCTCGTGCAACGACCCGCCGCTCGCCTGCGTGGGGAAGAGCGGCCGAGCCGCAGCCAGCACGATGAGCGCGATCAATGCCGTCCGCAAAAACAGGAGCAGCAGGTGTCGCAGCTTCAAGCGTCGCGCGTTCTGGCGCTCCGCCTCGCTCAGATACCGGAGCGGCGGAAACTCCGCCTCCGGCGGCACGCGGCGCTCGAGCAAGTGGAGCAAGGCGGGGATCGCCGCGGCTGCGAGCCCCACGAGCGCCAACGGATGCAGGAACGTCACGCCAGCAGCCGCAGCGCCATGCCGAACGGCATGTCGGTCAGGATGTGGTGGTACGCGATGCCGTGCCGCCGGCACGCCGTGCGCCATGCGTCGACCTCCCGACGCACGGTGACCTGGTAGGCCCGGGCCAGCTCGCGCGGTCGAACCACCACGCTCGCCGCGGATTCAGGATCTCGGTACCGCACCTCAGGCGGGCCGGAGAGCTCGGCCTCCGCGGGATCCATGAGGTGCAGCACGATCACCTGATGACCACGATGGCGCAGGTAGCGCAACGCCGTGAGCGCGAGCTCACGGTCGAACAGCAGGTCGGAGACGAGCACCACGAGCCCCCGCCGGACGAGCAGCGACGTGAGACGCACCAAGGCCGCCTGCGCCGCCGTCCCCAGACCGTCCGGCGTGTCGACCAACCCTCGCACCAGTCGCGCCCACTGTCCCGCCTTCACTCGCGCCGGCACGACCTCGCGCACGATGTCGTCGAACGTGATCAGTCCCGTGGCGTCCCGCTGGCGCAGCAGGATCAGCGCGAGCGCCGCCGCCAGCCGGTCGGCATAAGCCCGCTTGGTGAGCCGGTCGGGCGAGCCGCGCCACGCCATCGAGCGGCTCGCGTCGACCAGAATCATCGCGCGCAGGTTGGTCTCTTGCTCGAACTGCTTCACGAACAGGCGGTCGGCCCGGGCGAGGATCTTCCAATCGAGGTAGCGCAGCTCGTCACCGGGTTGATACGCGCGGTGCTCCGTGAACTCGACGGAGAAGCCACGAAACGGCGAGCGGTGGATCCCGCTGAGAAACCCCTCGACGACCCCCTGCGCCACAATCTCGATCCCGCCGAAGCGAGCTACCTCGGCGGGATCCAGGAGATCGAAGCGCTGCACGTCGGCCATGGCCTCGCGGAAGCTAATGAACAGCCGAATGTCCCGGGTAGAGGACAGCCGGGATCGGGTGACCAGCATCAATAAGCGGTCGAACCTTAAGCTTCACTGGGACTTACCGGCTTCGCGACCGAGGCTCGGGTTGGCATGTAACCTGCCCCCTCACCGCGCGAACGGAGGCCCCATGTTGAACACGATTTGGTTGCTGAGCCTCGTCACCACACCGATCGGCAGCCCTTCGATCCGGCCGGTGTCGGTGGACTATCGGCCCCGCGTCGAGGTCTGGACCGACCGGGGCGACAGCCCCTACACCAGCGGCCAGGGCGTCCGCGCTCACTTCCGCGCCGATCGGGACGCCTTCGTGACGATCCTGCGCGTCGACACCGACGGCCGGGTGCGCGTGCTCTTTCCGCGCGAGCCGTGGGAGGACAACTTCGCCCGCGGTGGTCGCGACTACGAGGTGCAGGGCGGAGACGACCGCGATGCCTTCTACATCGATGACTATCCGGGCGTCGGCTACCTGTTCGCCGTGGCCTCGGCCGACCCCTTCGTGTACGACGGCATCCAGAGCAGGGACCACTGGGATTACCGGCTGATCGCCGACGGACGGGTCCGTGGCGATCCGTACGTCGCCCTCACCGACTTGGCGCAGCGTATCGTGCCCGACGGTTACAATGATTGGGACTACGATATCACGCCGTACTACGTGCAACAGCATTACGACTATCCCCGGTTCCTGTGCTACGACTGCCACAGCTACGTGAGTTACCCGTACTGGAGCCCCTACGATTACACCTGCGTGCGCTTTCGGATCGTGGTATTCGATGATCCGTACTATTACCCGTATCGGTACTACGGCGGCACGAGGGTAGTCTTCACGCGCCCGTACAGACCCGAGCCCCGGTTCATCTTCAAGGACCGCCAGGCGTCCGACGCCTTCATCACGCGGGTGCGCGAGCGGCCCGTGAACGACGATCGTCGGCGCGACGTGGGCGTGCGCGGTCGTGACCTCGGTGGCACCGGCGTCATCCCGCCGCCCAACATTCAGCCACCCCGGCGTCGCGGCTCCGAAGACCAGGGAGACAACCGCGGCCGCGGCCGTCGGCCCGACCAGCCCGATCGACGCGATCGGCCTGACCAACGCGATCATCGCGACCGGCCTGACCAGCCCGAGCGTCGCGACCGTCCCGACCGGCCCGACCAGCCCGACCAGCCCGAGCGGCCGTCGGCCCGACCAGCCCGATCGACGCGATCGGCCTGACCAACGCGATCATCGCGACCGGCCTGACCAGCCCGAGCGTCGCGACCGTCCCGACCGGCCCGACCAGCCCGACCAGCCCGAGCATCGCGACCGGCCTGGCCGGCCCGATCATCGCGACCGGCCCAACCGGCCCGACCAGCCCGAGCATCGCGACCGGCCGGACCAACCTGATCACCGGGACGAGCCCGGTGGTCTGGATCGGCCCGCGCGGCCCCCTGTTGAACCGGAGCGCCGAGCGGCGCCGGAAGAACGCCGGCGCGTTGACCCGCCGCCCCCGCGCGCCGAGCCGCGACGCGAGGCCCCACCCCCGCGCAGTGAGCCGCGACGCGAGGCGCCTCCCCCGCGCAATGAGCCGCGGGCCGAGCCGAAGCGTGAGCCCCCGAAGGACAAGCCCCGCGCCGAACCCGAGCTGAAGCGGCGCAAGCCGTAACCCGACAGCAGCGCAAGCGCGCCCGACCGTAGTCCCCCGCGGTCGGGCGCGTTAGCTTTCGGTCCCCCCACCCAAGGCTTTAGCGATGCGATTCCGCCTGGCGCTGCTGCTCGCGGTGCTCCCCGGAACAGCGGCCGCGCAGCGGAAGGCACCGGCCGCCCGTGGTGCGGCTTCGATCGTTGCCACAGACGTCCAGCGCCGCATCGGCATCATCGCCGACGACTCGATGCTCGGTCGCGCCACCCCGAGCCCGCAGCTCGACGCCGTGGCGGCCTATGTCGCTGGGGAGTTCCGGCGCTTCGGTCTCAAGCCGGGCGGCGATAGCGGCACCTACTTCCAGCACTATCCCCTCGAGGTGCTGCGCTTCGATCCCGACAGCACGACCATCCGGATCACCGGCCGTACACCAGGGATCTGGCGCGCCGGCCAGGACGTGCTGCTCGTGGAGGGACAGCCGCCGGCAGAGGTGGCGGGTGGGCCAGCCGCGGTGATCACGGGTTCTGCCGATGCCGGTGGCGCGCTCGATTCCGCCGGCGTCACCGGAAAGATCGTCTTCTTGGCATACGGGCCGGGGCTGAACGCGATCGCATCCAAGGTCCTCGCGCTCCGGCCCCTCGCCGTCATCCTGGTGGCTGGGTTCCCCGACTCGATCTGGGCGAAGCTGCCTGGTCACGAGGCGAGCGTGAGCGTGCGCAATCCGAGCGAAGAGCGCGGGCCCGCGGTCCCTGCCGTGTTCGCCGTGCGGACGGCGACCGCCGGAGCGCTGTTCGCGCAGGGCGGCGTGAGCCTCGACTCGCTTCGGGTATGGGCCGACAAGCCCATCGCGGCTCGACCGCTGACCGACATCACGCTGCAGCTGGATGTGCGCCAGCGGGTGCTCCAACACGCGTCGGCCCCCAACTCAATCGGGATTCTCGAAGGCAGTGACCCGACGCTAAAAAAGGAATATGTCCTCTTCACGGCGCACATGGATCACATCGGAACGCCGAGCGCCGGTGAGGGCTGCACCCCCCGCGGCGCCGACTCGATCTGCAATGGAGCAGACGACGACGGCTCGGGCACGGTGGCCGTCATCGAGTTGGCGGAAGCGTTCGCCTCGGCGCGAGAGCGACCCAAGCGCTCTCTGGTGTTCATGACCGTGAGCGGTGAGGAGCGGGGCCTGTGGGGAAGTGCGTATTTCGCCGACCATCCGACGGTGCCGCTCGCGGACGTGATCGCCGACCTGAACATCGACATGGTGGGCCGCAACTCGAAGGACACGGTCGCCGTGATCGGCCGCGAGCACTCCAATCTCGGCGCGACCCTCGACAGCGTCGCCGGGGCACACCGCGAGCTGAACATCAAGCCGGTGGGCGATCTGTGGCCGCAGGAGGGGCTCTTCTTCCGCTCGGACCACTACAACTTCGCGAAGAAGGGGGTGCCCATCCTCTTCTTCACGACCGGGTTGCATCCGGATTACCACCAGGTGACCGATTCCCCGGAGAAGATCGACGCCGAGAAAGAGGCGCGGTTCGCGCGGCTGGTGTTCTATCTGGGCCAGGCGGTCGCCAACACGTCCCAACGGCCCCGGTGGAACCCGGACAGCTACAAGCGGATCGTGGGCGGAAACTGACGGTTAGCTGACGGCAGCCAGCAGCTCGGCGTTCGTCTTGGCGCGCCGCAGCTGCGCCAGCAGGACATCTATCGCCTTCTCCGGCGGGAGCCCGACCAGGGCTCGCCGGAGCTGTTGTTTAGCGGCTACGGTCGGCGGGTCGGCGAGGAGCTCTTCGCGCCGTGTGCCGCTCGCAGCCACATCGACGGCGGGGTAGAGGCGTCGGTCCGCCAGCGTGCGCGACAGTCGCAGCTCCGAATTGCCGGTCCCCTTGAACTCCTCGAAGATCACGTCGTCCATCCGGCTCTCCGTCTCGATGAGCGCCGTGGCGATCACCGTGAGGGAGCCGCCCTCGGGCACGGCGCGCGCCGCCCCGAACAGCCCCTTGGGTTTGGCCAGCGCGTTGGCGTCCAGCCCACCCGACATGGTGCGCCCGCTCCCCCGCCCCGTGGTGTTGTGCGAGCGCGCCAGCCGCGTGAGCGAGTCGAGCACGATCACGACGTCCTTGCCGAGCTCCACCTGGCGGCGCGCGTGCTCGAAGACCATGTCGGCCACCGCGACGTGCCGCTCATGTGAGAGGTCGAAGCTCGACGCGACGACCTCGCCCCGACCCCAGTCCACCATTTCGCTCACCTCTTCCGGTCGCTCGTCCACGAGCAGGATGAGGAGGATCGCAGAGGGATGGTTGAGCGCGACTCCCTCCGCCACGGCCTGCAGCATCACGGTCTTTCCCGCCTTGGGCGGCGAGACGATCAACGCGCGCTGGCCGAAGCCCAGCGGGCAGATCAAATCCACGACCCGTTGGATCTCGGCCGTGCGCGGGCTCGAGGCCTGGGGTGTCTCGAGTCGCAGGGGGCGCGATGGGTGCACCGCCCCGAGCTTTGCGAAATCGGGCCGCTGGTCCAGGTGGGTGGGCGGCAGACCGTTGACGCTCGTGACGCGCCCGTTCTCCATGGTGACGAGATCGCCCCGCCGCAGGCCGGGGAGGCGCACGCCGGCATCGCCCTTGGCGGGCAGATAGCTGTTGGCGGCGAGCCGGACGGCGCCGCCGTTGGACGTAGGGTCGAACCAGCCGGTGATGGGGGGCAGAGACAAGGCCTCGGTCCGCTAAAGATAGCGCCTATATTTCTCCCGCACATGCGCCAAGATCACATTCGCAACTTCTGTATCGTGGCCCACATCGACCATGGGAAGTCGACCCTGGCCGACCGCCTGATCGAGCTCACGGGCACGCTGGACAAGCGCCTGATGCGAGAGCAGGTGCTCGACACCATGGACCTGGAGCGCGAGCGGGGCATCACGATCAAGCTGAACGCGGTGCGCATGAACTACCATGCGCGCGACGGGGGCGTGTACGAGCTCAATCTGATCGACACCCCGGGGCACGTGGACTTCACGTACGAGGTGTCGCGCTCGCTCCAGGCATGCGAGGGGGCGATCCTCGTGGTGGACGCCTCGCAGGGCATCCAGGCACAGACCCTTTCCAACCTATTCCTCGCCATGGATGCCGGGCTGGAGATCATCCCGGTGCTCAACAAGATCGATCTCCCCGGAGCCGAACCGGACCGCCGGGCGCAGGAGCTGCATGAGCTCATCGGGACGAAGCCGGAAGAAATCCTCCGCATTTCCGCCAAGGAAGGCAGCAACGTCCCCGAGCTGCTCGAGGCGGTGGTGCACCGCGTCCCCCCGCCGCGTGGCGTGGCGGAGGCGCCGCTCCGCACCCTCATTTTCGACTCGTACTACGATCGCTACCGCGGCGCGATCCCCAGCATCCGCGTCGTGGACGGCACCATCCGGCCCGGCATGAAGATCGCCTTCGGCGCGCACAAGGATGACGTCTACGAGGTGGATGAGGTCGGGTACTTGCAGCTCGGGCACAAGCCGACCGAGCAGCTCGAGGCCGGTGAAGTCGGCTACTTCGTCGCCAACGTGCGCGGCGTGCGCGACACCCGCTCCGGCGATACCGTGCTCGACGCGGACCACCGTGATGTGCCCCTCTTGCCCGGGTACCGCGACATCATGTCGATGGTGTTCGCCGGCCTGTACCCGACGAATGCCGAGCAGTTCGAAGAGCTGCGCGACGCGTTGGCCAAGCTGCAGCTGAACGACGGATCGCTGCATTACGAGCCCGAGTCATCGGTGGCGCTCGGCTTCGGGTTTCGCTGCGGGTTCCTCGGGCTGCTCCACATGGAGATCGTGCGCGAGCGGCTCGAGCGGGAGTTCAACCTCGATCTGATCAGCACCGTGCCGAATGTGGAGTATCACGTCCACAAGACGGACGGCGCCATGGAGCTGGTGGAGAATCCGAGCCTCATGCCGCACGGCTCGGCCGTCGACCACATCGAGGAGCCGTACGTCAAGGGGCGGATTGTGGCGCCTGCCGAGTACATCGGCGGCATCATGAAGCTGGGGCAGGAGCGGCGCGGCGTGTACCAAGGCATGCATTACGTGGACCCGACGCGCGTCGAGTTCAGTTGGGAATTCCCGCTCGCCGAGATCATCCTCGACTTCTACGACAAGCTGAAGACCATCTCTCGTGGCTATGCCTCGCTCGACTACGAGTTCCTCGAGTACCGCCCCGCCGACCTCGTCAAGCTCGACATGCTGCTCAACGGCGAGGCTGTGGACGCGTTCTCGGTCATCATCCATCGCGACAAGGCGTACGAGTGGGGCAAGAAGATCGCCGAGAAGCTGAAAGAGCTGATCCCGCGCCAGCTGTTCGAGGTCGTGATCCAAGCCGCGATCGGGACCAAGGTGATCGCCCGCGAGACCGTCCGCCCGCTGCGCAAGAACGTCACCGCCAAGTGCTACGGGGGCGACGTGACGCGCAAGCGCAAGCTGCTCGAGAAGCAGAAAGAAGGAAAGAAGCGCATGAAGCAGGTGGGAACGGTCGAGATCCCGCAGGAAGCGTTCTTGGCGGTCTTGCAGGTTGACTAGCCTCGTCATCCAGACCGCCTTCCTGGGAGACGTCGTACTCACGACGCCGCTGCTCGAGGTGCTCGCCGCCCGCCACGGACCGGTGGACGTCGTGACCACTCCGGCTGCGGCACCGCTGCTCGAGACCCATCCCGCCGTCCGGCGGGTCATCCCGTACGACAAGAAGGGCCGCGACGGCGGCCTGGGCGGTTTGTTGCGACTGGCCAGCGCCCTGCGCGCGGAGCGGTATGAATGCGCGTATCTTCCGCATCGTTCCTTGCGGACGGCGCTGGCGGCGTGGCTCGCCCGCATCCCGCAGCGGGTCGGCTTCGACGACGGCTGGCCGTCGCTCTATACGGACATCCGGCAGCGGCCGCAGCAGAGTCACGAGATCGACCGGGTCCTGGCACTCGGAGGCGTCGCGGTGCCTCGCGCGCGCCCTGCGCTGCACGTCACGCTCGCCGATCGGGCGGCGACGGAGGGGTTCCTGCGGGAGCACGGGATGCGGGATCGGTTCGTTGCGCTCGCGCCAGGATCGATCTGGGGCTCGAAGCGGTGGCCGTATTATAGAGAGCTGGCGGAGCAGCTGGCGGGGAGCGTGGCGATTCTGGTCGTCGGCGGACCGGAGGATGCGGGTCTGGCGGCGGAGATCACCGAGGCGGTCGCGCGGTCAGGCGGTCAGGCGGTGAGTGGGTGCCGCCGGTTGAGCGTCCGGCAGTCGGCGGAGGCGATCCGGCGGGCGGCGGTGCTCGTGACCAACGACAGCGCCCCGCTCCACTTCGCGCAGGCGGTCGACACGCCGACCGTGGCGATCTTCGGGTCCACGGTGCCGGGCTTCGGGTTCGGGCCGCGGGGACCGCGGGACCGCGTAGTCCAAGTCGGCGGCCTGGCGTGCCGCCCGTGCTCGGCGCACGGGCCGCCCAGCTGCCCGCTGGGGCATCACCTGTGCATGAAATCGCTGTCGGTGCAGGACGTCCTTCAGGCAATCGAGGAGACCGGTGCGCTACGTCGTCGGGATTGACCTCGGCGGAACGAACATCGTCGTGGGAACGGTAGCGGAGGACGGCTCGGAGCTGTTGGGGCTGGTGTCCGAGCCGACCATGTCCCAGCAAGGCGCCGACGCGGTGCTCGGGCGAATCGTGAAGCTGGCGCGTGCGTCGATGGCGGAGGCGCGTGGCAAGGAGATCGCGGGCGTCGGCATCGGCTCGCCCGGCCCGCTCGACACGAAGACCGGCATCGTGCTGCTGACCCCCAACCTCGGGTGGACGAACTTCCCGCTGCGCGACCGGGTGGCGCGCGCGCTCGATCTGCCCGCCGCGCTCGACAACGACGCCAACTGCGCCATTTTCGGCGAATGGTGGCGCGGGGCCGCCCGCGGCGCGGACCACGTGGTCGGGCTCACGATCGGCACGGGCATCGGCGGCGGGATCGTGCTCGGTGGAAAGGTCTATCGCGGGGCCTCGGACGTCGCGGGCGAGATCGGCCACATGTCCATCGATTCCAACGGCCGGCGCTGCAAGTGCGGCAACTACGGCTGCCTCGAGGCCTACGCGTCGGGCCCCGCCATCGCGGCGCGGGCGGTCGAGGGAATCGAAGCCGGCGCCGACACCTCCCTCCCCCGCTATGTGAATGGCGATCTGACCAAGATTACCGCCCAGATCGTGTACGAAGCCGCGCACGACGCCGACGAATACGCGCTGGACGTGGTGCACGATACGGCGAAGTTCCTGGGTACCGGCGTCGCCAATATCGTCAACATCTTCAACCCGGGAGTGGTGGTGATCTGCGGCGGCGTGACGCTAGCCGGGGAAAAGCTGTTCGCGCCGCTCCGCAGCGAAGTGAAGCGCCGGGCCTTCAAACCCGCCGTCGACGCGTGTCGTATCGTGCCCGGGGAGCTCACCGGAACGGCGGGCGTGTATGGCGCCGCCGCGGTGTTCGTCCAGCAGACCCTGGGAGCGGCGTGAAGCGACTCGGAGTCATCGGCTCCATGGTGTGGGACACCATCTACGGCCGCGACCCCGCGCAGCCCGCCGTCGAGGAATGGGGTGGGATCTCCTACTCCCTGGCGGCGCTCGATGCCGCGTTACGCGACGACTGGCAGATCGTTCCCCTCATCAAGGTGGGTCGCGACCTGGCTCCCCGCGCGGCGGAGTTTCTCGCCACGCTGCACCATGTGGCACCCGGGGCGCGGTTCGTAGAGGTGCCGGCGGCCAACAACCGTGTCACGCTTCGCTACTACCAGCGCGAGCGCCGCTGCGAGCAGATGTCGGGCGGCGTGCCGCCGTGGACCTGGCCCGAGCTTGGAGCCCAGGTGACGGACCTCGACGCGCTGTACGTCAACTTCATTTCGGGTTACGAGATGGACCTGGAGACGGCGCAGCTGTTGCGCCGCGGCTTCCCGGGCTTTCTCTATGCCGATCTGCACAGCCTGTTCCTCGGAAA